>Ga0307378_10006115_pt1 | contig 16584 bp, 12 predicted proteins | sample UN1MG_FD_202238 | JGI IMG/M metagenome (GOLD analysis project Ga0307378, IMG submission 202238) | Soil microbial communities from Risofladan, Vaasa, Finland - UN-1 | ecosystem: Environmental > Terrestrial > Soil > Coastal area > Acid sulfate soil | place: Finland: Risofladan, Vaasa | collected... | reverse complement strand
GCGCCAGTAGACTCGACGGTTCGGGTACCGGAGTCAGGAGATACGCCTTGGTATGCCAGCTAGCATCCCTCGCGGTAGCAACTATCTGACTGTTGTCATTAACTCCCCATGCGATATTAAGCTGGTAGCCCGAAGCTATGGGAGTATCCAGCAGCGTATTCAGGTCCACTATACCTACGCCTTGCCACCAGGAGAATGCCTTATACGCTTGAGATCCGCTGCCGACAGTCAGGCATCCTACGATCTGACCTGTCTCGCTGAGTCCGCCGAGAACTACGCTCGTAGCGCCGACCGGCATTCCGAGGTCTACCATCCCGATAGTGTCACGCCATATGAATCCTCTATTCCCGGAGCTACCCGCAACGGTGCCTGAGTCATTTACATAGCCAGCCGTACTGGTGGTGGTCCCCGGAAGAACACCGAGGTCTTGTATGCCGCCCTGCTGTGTCCATCTGTAGGCCCGGTTACTTCCCGAGACCGTATAATGACCTACGATGTGACCATGATTGTTGATGTCTGCCCCCAAGCCGGATTGGCTGAAGAGCTGTGTCATACCTGTCGCTTCCGTCCATAGGAATGGGTGGCCTGCACTGGTCCCTACAACCTCGCCAGCATCGTTTATACCCCCGCCTCTGCTGTCACCGCCCAGCGTGCCCAAATCAAGGAAACCTGAGCCCGGTGTCCACCTGAACGCGCGGGCAGGATAGGTGGTCTCGCTCTCTATCGTATAACTCGTGCCGACGATCTGGCTGCTTGGGTTGATCTCAGTCACGAATGTTTGGTAGTAATATCCCGGAAGAAATCCAAGTTCCTCGGGCGTGGTACTGCCGGCGTTCCAGCGCGCTGCAACCAAGGTGTAGGAACTATTTCGGCTATAGCCTGCAATCTCGCCGGCATTGTTGATATCTGTTGGGTGCGGGCATTCGAGCCCTGGGCCCAGTGGGTTCAGCTCAGTTGCCCGATAGAAGGGCACTGCACAGAAAGCGGCGGCGCACATACATAGCAGGACGAAAGCAAGGAATACTGATTGAATGCAGTGAGGCAAAGCAGTTGTGCGAAAATGGCGGCGAGTTCTCATCTTCTTCTCCTTCCAAGTCTGCCCTCTTACGGGCCTTTCGCTGAAGATAGATTCTGTCTTTCGGTAAACCAAATGTCGCTGCTGAGGCTTGCGATCTATAATACAGTATACAAGCGCTTACGTGTCGTGTCAAGGCTTATCTCAAAAAAGTTCGCTGCCAATGCAAAAAAACAGGTAATTATGCCAGTGTGCGCCCCATTGCAGAAGGGTCAGAGGAATCCTTGCCAGGATTGCGGCAATTGTTCTATTGAGTACTTAGAGCGGAGACACTATGCGATACTTGCTTGCCATTCTGCTGCTGACCCTGCCTGCCTTCGCGAGCGACACCTTGATCTTCAAGGGCGACAAGACGGTGACCCTCGACTCGCCTACTAAGACTATCGAGTTCCCGGCCGAGGACTTCGCTCGAAGGGCCGGGCAAATAGAGTTCGACTTCAAGCTCAGCAAGCCCCTTGCTCCGGACAAGGCGATCTGGTGCTTGTTCTCCGACATCGGCGCGGCCAGCTCGCACTGGGGAGCGATCAACGTTCACTGGCGCGATAAGGGCGGCAAGCTGGAGTATGCCATCTTCGACGGCGGCGCTCATCACTGGTGCTACTCCAAGACCACCGACTGGGAAGTAGGTCGCTCGTATCACCTGGACCTGGTTTACGGGCCGGATGGCATGCGCCTGGAGGTTGATGGGCAGGTCGAGGATACCAATCCATACACGGGCGGGCTGGCAAAGACGGGGAAGAAGCTTGGGTGGTATGACGGTTACAATGAGTCTGCTCCCGTCACGGTGGATAACTTCCGCACCTACCGCACGAGTACATATGGACTCGATCTTTCCGAGCCAGTGATCAGCCCGAATGGGGATGGCCTCTTCGACGACTGTACGATCAACTATGAAGTCGCGGATGATGCCGACATGTCCCTGGATATCCTCGGCAAGGACGGCAAGCTTGTCAAGCGCCTCATCGCCCATCAGCAGACGCCCGCCGGGGAGCATACCCTCGTTTGGGATGGGAAGGGATTCGCGGACGGGGAGTACACCATCAGCCTGATCGCCCGGTCCGCCGCCGAAAGTCGCAAACTAGACTCGGATGTCCGCATAGACCGCCGATGGAAGTGGCGCAAGCCGAAGCCTGCGTTCGCCAACTTCTTCCCGCTCGGCACGTGGTACTTCTGGGAGGACGATGCCTCGTATATCGGCCGACATGCGGATGACCCGGCGAAGGTCAATGATTACTATCGCCGCACCATGAAGGATCTCGGCGATCACGGCTTTAACCTCGTCTTCCCGTGCTGGACCCTGCACGATCATCGCCAGGTGATGCTGGACGAGGCGAATCGGAACGGTATCAAGGCCATCCTCCACCTTGACGAGATCAACAGTGTGATCGGCAAGGGAGAGGCCGGTGACAAGGAGAATCTGTTCGAGATCGCCTCATCCGCGATCAAGGACTACAAAGATCACCCTGCCGTTGCCGGGTACTACATGATTGACGAGCCCTCGAATGCCCCTGATGTCGCTCAGCGCATTGCCCGCGCCAGGAAGGTCCTGGAGGCGGTTGATCCGAAGCACCCCGGATTCTCCTGCCTCGTCGGCGGATATGAGGATTTGCTCAAGGCCGTGGACTACCAGGTGCTTCTGATTGATATCTACCCGCTGTCCCCAAACTGGTCAGGGGATTGGTCGGGCTACATAGGCCAACTTGAGCGTGGCCAGAGGAATGCGGGCGAGCGGCCGCTTTGGGTAATCCTCCAGGCGTTTGGCAAGCCGAACAACTCATGGAAGATCCCGACCCCAGAGGAGATTCGCGCCCAGGTCTGGCTCGCGCTTGCTCATGGGGCGAAGGGGATCGTGTACTTTATCTACCAATCCACGACCGGCTTCCAGGGCGAGTGGCTTCAGGGGATGGTTGACATGGACCTGAAGCCGATGGACTCCCGCCTGGAGGAGGTCGGCCGTATCAACGCCGACATCACGAAGCTTGCCCCAACCCTCTTGAGGCTGAAGCCCGCCGACTTCAAGCTCCCCGAGGTGCCTGCATCAGTAGTCGCCAAAGGGTTCACGGATGGGAAGTCGCGCTACCTCATCCTCGCCAACAAGGATACGAAGAATTCTGTGACCGTCGCCGTGCAAGGCATTGATGTTCTCACTGGCTTGATGCCACCCAGCTCTCTCCCGCCGGGTGGGGGACTGGTGTTGAGAATCGCGTCGGACTAGTCGGACACGTCGGACGGGTCAGACACCAACGCCCCGAAAGAACACCATACGTATGGTCTTGCGTTCTCCTCGCGGAAGGTGTAAGCTGGGCTCGTGAGAACCGGTACTGCCAACCTTCCTTTGCATGGCGGGAGTGCTCCTGCGTGGCTATTCGGGCGGATGACGAAGCTCTCGCGTGAGATCGTCTCCCTGATGGTGATGGAATTCGGCACGGAGGAGGTGCTCACTAAGCTTTCCGATCCCTACTGGTTTCAGGCGCTCGGATGCGTCCTGGGCTTCGACTGGCACAGCTCGGGGGTGACGACCACCGTCTGCGGCGCGATCAAGGAGGGCCTCAAGGGCCTTGAGGGCGAACTCGGCCTTTACGTTGCAGGCGGCAAAGGCAAGGTTTCCCGCAAAACCCCGGAGCAGATCTGCGAGCATGCCGAGAGGCACTGCGTTGATGTTGACCCCGCCAAACTCGTTTACGCCAGCAGGATGTCCGCGAAGGTGGACAATACCGCCGTCCAGGACGGATATCAGCTCTATCATCACGTTTTCGCATTCGACCGGTCGGGCAACTGGGCTGTCATCCAGCAGGGGATGAATGACGAAAACGGCTGGGCGCGGCGATACCACTGGCTCTCGTCGGGGGTCACTGACTTTGTCTGCGAGCCTCACGCGGCCATTTGCTCGGACTCCAAGGGCCAGCTTACCCTCAATATGGTCGCCGGCGAGGCGGGCGATTCCCGGCAGACGTCCGCCGAACTCGCAAATCAGCCGGTGGAGAATCTGATCAGGGAAATCAAGCGCATGCAGGAGCTTACCCTGCCCAGGCATCACGAGGTCCTGATCTCCGACCTGAAGCCGAAGTCCCTGGAGAAGACCCTCCTCAAGGCCTACGAGTGCCAGCCTGCGAACTTCCAGGAGCTTCTCGAGACTCAGGGCGTCGGCCCGAAGAGTATTCGGGCACTGGCGATGATTGCCGATATCGTCTATGGCTCGGCGGCCTGCACCCGCGACCCTGCCAAGTTCAGCTTCGCCCACGGCGGTAAGGATGGCTTCCCTTACCCGGTGGACAAGAAGCTCTACGACCGCTCGATTTCCACAATAAAAAGGGCCGTGGAGAAGGCAAAAGTCGGCGACATGGAGAAAGTAGAAGCAATACGGCGTCTGGGCCGTTTCTATGAGATCGACTAGGAGGCGAGGGAGATGGAGCGATTCCGACTTCCGGTTGATATCGCTCGATTGCCGAACGGCGGATTTGTTGCTTCCTGTTCCGTAGTCGAAGGATGCCATGCTGAAGGGCGTACAATCGGCGAGGCGGTGGATCATATGGAGGAGATCGCCAAGGCAATCGTTGACATGAAGTCTCCGTATGCGGTTCTGGCTCACCCGCATTCCACTCCACCGAAGGCCAAGCGCCGATGCCCGGTGTTCTGAATATAGCGACTGTGTTGATTGTCAAGGGTTAAGCTGCCATTTTTGGCGGCTTTTGAAAGCAAATGATCTCTAACCATAGCATTAAGAATTATCAGCAGCTTGCGTGCACAGGCGGTAAGCGCCACTTTGACCGGCTTGCCGGCAGCTATCAGACGGTCGTAGAAGGCTTTGATCGTATGGTTATGCCTCACGGCGGTAACAGCGGCCATATAGAGCGCGGTCCTTACGTGCGCACGACCTCCGACAATGCTTCTTCGACCTCGCATAAGCCCACTATCACGGTTGAAGGGGGCCAGGCCGACAAGGGCTGCAATCTGCTTGTTGTTCACCTTCCCAAGCTCAGGCAAACCAGCAAGAAGGGTATGAGAAACAACCTTACCCACACCAGTGTTAGAGCGGCAGACCAAATCAAGTTCACGCCAAATGTCGCTGGCCTTGATCAGCTCTTCCACCTTGTGCTCAATGCTCGTCTTCTCGTTCTTCAGCCAGCTAATATGAGCCTGGATATGAGCGTGCAGAGAAGGATGCATCCGCTTAAGACGGTTCTTCTCGGCGGTGATCATCTCCACCACCTGGCGCCTTCTGGCCATCAGGTCGCTGAGTTCACGCGCCTCCGGTTCAGGCAGTTTACTCGGCCCTGGCTGGATAGCTTCAGCATAGTGAGCCAGAGTAGACGCATCGATCGAATCGGTTTTCGCGATGCGGCCGGTGGCCCTAGCGAACTCTCGAGCCAGACGGGGGTTGACCCTGGCTACCGGAAGCTTGGAATCTGCAAGCGCTCCCATTACCAGGATCTCAAGCTTGCCCGTCGCCTCAAGGACGATAAGCTCAGGGCGGATCGGCGCAAGCACTTCTATCAGTGCGTCGACGCCCTCGGGAGTATTGGGCACCGCAAAGGCCTGGTCGGTCGGCCGAATATGAACTTCCAGGCTGTCTTTTGCAACGTCGATGCCTACCCAGATCTTTACTGTACTCATTGCCATACCTCCAAGGTCACTGACGTACCTGCTGTCTCTGGTTGGCTCATCCTTGCAAGATGCGGGATGCATTCACACGCGACTGTTCGAGCTCACAAAGAGCAGGACGGCGACCAAGCTAAAACGCGGTCCCTCGGACCAAGGTGTGGGCGGACTACCGTCCTGCATGCACAACAGGTTGCCGCCAGATGCTAGATTATATACCAGAAGGTGATTTCACCTTTTTCTAATATACAAGGTTGTGGGTGTTAGGTTATGGGTTATAGGGGGCCGGAGGGATAGTTGACGCTGAGAACGTTTGAGGACACTTGCATGAAACCGAGCCCCGACTTCGAGCAGTTCCGCAAGGCCGTGATGCGAGACGGCACGCCGGATTACGTCCCCTTTTACGAGCTTTTTGCCAATGTGGAGATCATGGAGGCCATCCTGGGCAAGAAGATCACCGACCGCGCCTCAACAATCGAATTCTACTACAAGGCCGGCTATGACTACCTTCCCACCTTCCCGGGCATGTGCATGGTCCTGGGCAATCTGATAGACCGCAGTCAGGGGTATCCGATCAAGGACTGGGAGACCTTCGAGAAGTACGTCTGGCCGGAATCCGTCAACTATCAGGAGTTCGAGACGGTCGGCCCGCGCCTGCCAGAGGGCATGAAGATGATCGGGCAGACCGGCGGGATATTCGAGACAGCGGAGAAACTCGTTGGTTATGAGCAGCTCTGCTATCTGCTGGTGGATGATCCTCCCCTGGTTCAGGCCGTCTTCGACCGCCTCGGTGAGTTGTATGTGAAGATGTACACCGGAATGGCGCAGATCGAAGGAGTCGGGGCGCTGGTGATCAGCGATGATCTGGGATTCAAAACCCAGACCATGATTGATCCCGAATACCTGCGCAAGTACGTCCTCCCGTGGCATAAGAAGCTGGCTGATATCATCCACGCCGTCGGCAAGCCCTGTCTCCTTCATTGCTGCGGCAACCTCTCGGAGATCATGGAGGACATCATCGAGCACGTGGGGATTGATGCCAAGCACTCGTATGAGAACTCCATCCTGCCCGTGACCGAGGCTAAGAAGCTCTATGGCGACCGGATTGCCCTTCTGGGCGGGTTCGACATGGACAAGCTCTGCCGGGGTGATGAGCAATTCATCCGAAAGCATACGCGCATGCTGGTGAACGACCTTGGGCGGGATGGCGGCTATGCCCTCGGCTCGGGGAACTCCATCGCCCCGTTCGTCCCGGTGGAGAACTACCTCGCGATGCTGGATGAGGGATGGAGGCTCAGGGGGATGGGATGATGGTCAAATGGCGCTACAGCCGCCTGGCAATACTCCTGCTACTTGTCACCGCTTTCCTAGTAGCCGGCTACATATTCACGAGGCCGTCGGACCCATCGGCACTCGTTCTCCTTCCCTGGGCAACTGACGTTCATGCAGCCAAGTTCAAGGGTACTGACCAGCTTCAGTACAAGCTAACGGAGGCATATCCGGCGAAGTCGGCACTCACCCACATTTCCGAGCAACTGCAATCGCAAGGCTGGAAGCCGTTGAAGGAAGACTATCTCAACCCTGGTCTGCCGTCCTCGCATGTAAGGGGTTGGACTCGGTTTCTGGATGGCACGCAGCAACCGGAGCAGGAAGTCCGACAGTGGATGGCCGATTGGACTAATGCCAGGGGAGACGTGGTGCGATACGGACTGAAGTACCGATGGCCTTTGAATGGGAAGGAAGACCTCAAGACGCTCTCTGTTACTGCCATCTATATACCTGCCGATCTCGCAAGAGCCGGAAAGCAGGCAGTTCTCAAGGAAATGGAAAAACGGAAGAGGAGCGGTGAGTAAAACGGCAACCATCACTGGCTATGCCATGCCACAACTTCCACACAACTTTTTCCTCTCACACGCAGTCTTACTTAATGGCACACTCGTTTTGGCAAGGAGACATCATGAGAAAGCTCTGCATCTTGGCCTGCCTGATCTTCATCGCGGGCAAGGCATTCGGAATCGCGGATACCAGCACTGATCCCCGCCTGGACAAGAAGGTTACTCTGGAAGTGAGTCACACCAAGCTCGAGGATGTGGTCAGGTCGCTTGCGGACCAAACCGGCGTCGTCATCAAGGCGGGCTCGGGTCAGCGCGATTGGCGGGTTCGCGAGCGGAAGGTCACCATCTTCGCGAAGGACTTCCCTGCCGGCAAGCTCATGACTCAGATCTCGAAGCTCCTCGGCTACTATCTCTCGCAGGATGGCAAAGAAGGCGAATGGACATATCTCTTCTGGCAGGACCAGAAGTCGCGTATCTTCGAGTCGGAGATGATCAATGCGGAGAAGGAAGCCGCCGCCCAAAGGATCAAGGACATGCGGCAGGGCGCTCTCGACGAAGCCGAAAATGCGCTCGCCATGAGTCCTGAAGAAGCCCTGAAGCAGAGGGAGAAGGATCCGTGGCTGGCGTATCTGGGTGGCACCAAGAGCGGTCGGGGTTTTTCCCAGTTGATGTCTCTATTCGGCAGCTTCCCTACCGAGCGAGAACTCATGCTGCGGGGTCAGCGAACCTCCATCCCGCTCTCGAACCTTCCCCCAGGCATGCAGCAGGCGGTGACGGATGCTTCGGGCTTCAACGCATTCACCCAGATGAGTGACGCCGAGAAGGAGAAACTCAAGGCGCTCACTCCCTACCAGCTCACGGTAATGCCGGTTGATCAGATAGGCGATTCAATGGCCAGCCTGGTCGGGTTTGGCGGGCTGATGTTCATAACCGGTCTCGGCCCCGGCGGACTCGGTCAAGGCAGCGAGATGCTCGGTGGGGGCATTCCTATGGGCTTCTTGCCTCTGGCAGGCCCGGACTCCATCGTCGGCAATATGTTCGGCAAAACGCTGCTCGCATTGTCCGAGGGAGCTACACGGGAAGAGGCGATGAAGCAGATGCAAGAGCCGAATCGCGACACGATCGCTGACGCTCTCAAGCGCAAGTCGCCCACGGAGGAAAACCCTCCGACAGATCCCGAGTTGACTCGCGAGGTCGAACTGGATAAGACGCACTTCAGCACCGGCTTGTCATCCATGGATAAGCCCGAGGCCAATGGGAAAATGGTTGAAGCCATATCGAAGGCGATCGGAATGCCCGTGCTGCTGGAGTCGTTCAGAGGATTTCTCCCTCTCGAGATATTCCTCAAGCCTGGGAAGCAGCCGCTCTACCAGATCCTCATCGGGATCGAGAAGGCCGGCGATACCTGGGACATGCAGGACAAGACGCTCAGGATTCGGCCCGAGGACTGGGCGCTTCAGCGGTCATACGAGATACAGGAGAGCTTCATCGCCTACTGCAAGGACCTGCTCGAAAAGCAGGGCGAGTGGACCCTGGATGATGCCGGGTACATCGCAGTCAGCCTCACGGATGATCAGATCCAGAATACGCTTGCGAGAGACCCCGACCTGAGCATGGTCGCCATAGGCCTCACAGGGGGATCTCTCATGGGGGGCAGCCGTGATGTCATAAGGACCTACGGCCTGCTAACCCCTCAGCAGAAGACCGCATTGAAGAGTGATGCCGGCCTGCCGTTTGCGGAGATCTCTGATCAGCAGTGGGAGTACCTCAATCCCGTCCTGGCCGATCGCCTGAACGGCGCTTACGCAACGGATGGGTATGTCCGCCTGAAACCGGAGAGCCCGGCCGAGAAGGAAAAGCAGTTCCAGCGGCCAACGTTCGAGTTCACGGTCCAAACTGCGAACGAGGAGAAGCCTCGCGTATTCACCGTCAGCATAAACCTGTTGGGAAAAGAGCAGCTCGCCGGTTTCAAGGCCGCGAGGAAAAAGGCATTGGAGGATGCCGAGAAGGCGAAGGCGGGGCAGTCTGAGCAGAAGCCGAGCGATCAACCCCCGACGCCAAGTACTCAGCCGCAGCCGGCACCGAAGTAGGTCATTTCGCCGCATCAAGGGTGATCTGCCCGAGCTTGTATCGACGCTGGCCGTCATCGTTGGCAAGCGGGAGCGCAATCACCGGCGTGCCGTCTCGTTTGCCGACGGAGACATAGACGTCATACGTGCCCGGAGGCGTCACCGGGCCGAATGCGCCGATCGTGAACTCGCTCTCATGATCCTTGACCGGCGATTGATCGGGCGGACCGACCTCCAGACTTCTCATGTCAAGGCTCTCATCCGACAGGACCGAGATCAAGCCGCCTTTGTCGTCCTTAAGGGTCAGCGCCATGAACCCGCCCGGGTAGCACGGCGCAACCCCGACATTCGCCCACTGCGACGTCACCCTGAACGGCTTGCCGATGGTGACGCTCATCGGCCAAGTGATCTCTCGAAGTTGAAGCCGATAGCCCATCCGCAGGTTGATCCGCCGAATGAGGTCCTTGTTCTCATCAAAAAGCACGCGGGGGTCCCAATGGATGGACATGTAGCTGGCGTGGTAGTCCTCGACCGCCTTCAGGAGCAATGAGCCATCGCCCCAAGCACCCCGATCCTTCGAGCCGCCATAGTGCTCATGTTCGAGGATCACCGGCCACTTCGGCCAGAAGTCCTGAGCAAGTTCGGCGTGATACCATGACCTCGGCGGCGGTTGGACCATGATGCTGTTGTCTCGAAGGCTCACGCCCTTCGAGATCGCGTAGTCGGTGAGCGGGAAGTGCCTGCCGGGCACATCATGACCGATCATGTCATCATTGATATTGAGGAGCGCATGGGGGAAATGCTTGACATAAAGGTCAATGTGCTGCCGAACGATCTTGTCGGCCATGTCTTCGGGCACCTGGCTTGTCATGTGAGTGTGCCCCTCGCCCCAAAGGCCGTAGCTCCCGATGTCAACGAACGCCACGTTCGGGTTGCCATCGTACCTCTTCGCCATCTCGCCAAGGAACTTGTCCAACTTCTCCAGAAAGATCGGATCGCCGAAGTCTGGATCCCACAGAGGTCCGTTCTCGACCGGCCCTTTGCCGAACTCGTAGAAGACACCCTTTGCGCCGGCGTTCTTGACCCACTCGGGCGTGGCGAACCGCATCCAGTTCTCGGAGCAAGTGATGCAGAGGCCAACCTTCTTTCCCTTCTCGATCCACCTCTGAGCGGGCGTATCCAGCATCGCCCAGTTGCACTTGCCTTCGTCAGGCTCGATCATCGCCCAGGGGACGCGCAGGTAGACGGTCGAGAGTCCGGGGAAGTAGTCCGCCGTGTCCCCGGGCGCGAGACGCGAGCCGTAGTTCGCGGGGACGTTCGAGTAATAGTGCATCGTCCACCCCATGTCGGGGTTGATCAGCACCTCGCCCGTATCGGTGGGCTTCACTACCGCCTGTTCCGCAAGCGCCATCGAAGCGCAAAGTATCACAATGACCGCCGATCCGATCCAGTTCATGGTTCAGCCTCCAACTCAGGCTTAGGCAGAGCAAGCGGAATTCCTGCGCTGGTTATGCTACAATTACTGTATGCCGATCATCAAAGAAGTCCAGGCGAAGTCAATACTCGGCAAATCGGGCATCACGGACTACTGCGTGAATTGCTATACCGGCTGCATCCACGGCTGCATCTATTGCTATGCCCGGTTCATGAAGCGCTTCTCCGGCCACGAAGAGCCCTGGGGCACATTCCTGGACATCAAGGTCAACGCCCCCGAACTGCTGGCCAGGGAGGTGAGGCGCCGGAAGCCGGGCCACATCTTCTTCAGCTCGGTGTGCGATGCCTATCAGCCGGTGGAGCAGCGATATAAGCTCAGCCGCGAGTGCCTGAAGATACTCATTGACGCCGGCTTCGAACCGGGGATTCTGACGAAAAGCAAGCTGGTCACGCGCGACTTTGACATCATGGAGGGGCATGACAATTGCAGCGTCGCCTGCACCCTCACAACCATGGATGAGCAGCTCAGATTCCGAATCGAGCCGGCGGCTTCGCCGACCAGGGAGAGGATCGCCGCATTGGAGGAGGCTTGCTCGCGAGGGATCAAGGCGTCGGCGTTCCTTGGGCCGTTCATGCCGGGGCTGTCGGATACCGAGGAGGCCCTCGATGCCCTCATCTCGGCGGTTGCGCCATTGCCGCTCACGCACTTTCATGCCGACAAGCTCAATCCTCGGCCGGGGGTCTGGAACTCGATCGTCCCGTTCCTCAAACGCTACCATCCCGAGTTGCTCGACTACTACCGCGCCTACTTCTTTGATCAAGAGGAATACGCCTCCTACTGCGCCGACCTGGGCCACCGCCTCCGCACCCTGGCCAAGGAGCATGGGGTAGGGGATAAGCTGAATCCGGTGTTCTAAGATCGGAACATTGTTGGAACCATTCACGTCCGAGACGTTGAGGCAACAATATGAGAAAAGCATTACATCTGCTGCTGGTGGCATTTACCCTTTCTGCGGCGGCCCAGGCGCTGACCTACACCATGAAGGAGCTCCCTGGCCTTCCTGGCGGAACTGACGGTCGAGGCGCGATGGCCATCAATGATATGGGGCAGATCGCCGGAACCATGTGGAATGCCAACAGCAATCAGCACGCGGTCGTCTGGGATGAGAAGGGCAACATCACGGACCTGGGTACCCTGCCCGGGCATTGTATAAGTTCGGCTGCCGACATAAATGAACTCGGCCAGGTCGTCGGCTGGTCAGGCGAGGCGCAAAACAGGAATAAGCATGCGGTATTGTGGGAGAAGGATGGAAGCGTTAGAGATCTGGGCACTCTAGGGGGCAACATAAGCGAGGCCACGGCTGTCAACAACAAAGGCCATGTTGTCGGTTATTCATTGCTCAAGGGGACGGGGGCGCACGCCTTCCTCTGGAAGCCTGAAACTGGCATGACGGACCTTGGCGTGCTGGAGGGCTGCACCCATAGCTCTGCCGAGGACATCGACGATGCGGGCAGGATAGTTGGCCGCTCGTCGGGGTCTGCTGCGACCTTGCATGCCGTTATGTGGGAAGCAGGCGGCAACATTAAGGACTTGAACGCCGCTCTCAATATAGCGGCAAGCAATGCGACAGCCATAAACAGTAAAGGCCAGATCGCCGGCAAGGCCGGTTGGATGTGCTGCAAGGGCAATGCTTTCCTTTGGGATCCGGGGAAGGGCCTCCAGGATCTAGGCCGCTTGTCCAACCTGCCCAAGCTTGTCATGGTTCTTCTACATCCTCCGCCAGTGCCGGGAAGCGATGCCACCGCCCTTAACGATCACGGGCAGGTGGTCGGTTGGTCTCATGATGAGAGGGCTCACAGCCATGCCTTCTTCTGGAGTCGAGATACCGGAATGATTGACTTGGGCGCACCCAAAGATGCAAGGCACAAGCAGATGATCGAATCCAAGTACCATCTGAAACTGATTGCCTTCGACGATGAAGGCTGGAGCAGCGCCTCGGACATCAACAACTCCGGCGTCATCGTCGGTTCCTCCAATGGTCGAGCAGTGATGTGGGTACCCGTCCCCTAGAGGTTTCACGTCCCCCTTTCTCGTATTCTAACATATGCTTCACAGGGTAATCGTTTTCATCATATTCATTTCGGCTATGGGGCGGGGGGTTGGTATGGCGAGTGACAGGCCGTCGGTCTTTCTGAATCAGGAGGAACTCGCACGACTTCGGACTGAGCTGAAGACCGTCGAGTGGAAGCGGGAGATATATGAGAAGGATCTGGGCACGCCTCGCTTCATCGGCAGTGGAATTAAGCCCAATGCCGACCGATGGCTGAAGCAAGACATCGTGATCCCAGCCAGGAGCGGGCACTATCACAACTTCTTCTGCGACGATGGGACCGAGCTTCGTGTCCCGGACGACTGCAAGCCTCATCCTGAAGGATATACCTGCCCTGCATGCGGCAAGGTCTACAAGGGCGAAAAATACGACGCCGCAGTTCGATGGCTGATCCACAATCGCCTTGCGGTGGCGGCCTTCGACCTCGGTCTCACCTACGCCATAGAGAACGACAAGCGGTATGCACAGAAAGCCGCCGAGATACTCAGGAAGTATGCCGATGCCTATCCCGGCCCACATACCGGTCACACTCAGGGCGGAATCATGTATCAATCCCTGTGCGAGTCGGTCTGGTCAATCCCTCTGGCGGGGGCATACGATTTCATCCATGATTCCAGCGCTCTCTCGGATGCGGACAAGGCGAACATCGAGGGCAAGCTATTCAAGCCGATGGCTAAGGGCCTCGTCAAGATGGGCATTGGCGGCAACTGGGGCTCCTGGCATCTGTCGGCCGTAGGCGTGATTGGTTATGCCATTCGCGACCAGGAACTGATTGATTATGCCATCAAGAGCTTCAAATCCCAGATAGCGGATCAACTCGGGGAGGATGGCCTCTGGCCCGAGTCGGTGCACACCTACCACTTCTATCCGCTCGGCGCTTTCCTCTACCTGGCCGAGGCCGCAATCCACAATGGCACGGACCTTTATCACTGGGAGGCAAAGCCCCCGACGGATCGGGGCAGGCTGGGCAAGAGCCTGAAGTCTATGTTTACCGCGCCGATGGCGTATGCGTACCCCGACTTCCGCCTGCCCGCAATAAATGATGGCTGGTTCAACTCATTCATGCCCCTGTCCCAATATGAGCTGGCCTACGCCCGCTATGGTGATCCGGAACTCGCCTGGGTGGTTAAGGAGGGGTATGCCACACGCAAGCTCCATAGGGACGGCTTGTGGGCTTTCCTCCAGGGCAAGACGCTGGATGGATACACGCGGCCGGAACTCCGATCCGTCAACTTCCCAGTGCTGGGGATTGCGATCCTTCGGTCGCCTGGCGGGAACATGATGACCTTCGACTACGGGCCGTTCCTGGGCCATGGCCAGCCGGACAAGATGGGGGTCACGCTATTCGCGAACGGCAGCCTCATGGCGGCCGACTACGGCACGCCCGGCTACGGCTCGGCCTCGATGCGCTGGTACGCCCACACGCCCGCCCACAACACGGTCGTAGTGGATGGCAAGGATCAGGCTCGCACCAACGAGCGTCTGCTAACGCATTTCGCAGCCGGCAAGGAGCTTGAGGTCGCCGAGGCAGAGACCGAGCAGGCCTACCCCGGCATCCTTCACAAGCGAACGGTGATCAGGGTGGGGGAGAGCTTCATTGTCATTGACCGGCTGAAGAGCGAAGAGCCCCATACCTATGACTGGTTCTTCCACTCGGAGGGGAAGCTCAATCTCAATGCTGATGGCGGATGGACGCTTTCCAAGCAACTGGGCTACCAATACGTCGAACAAGGCTATCAGTATGCCACCGACCTCGCGTGGAGCGCCCGATGGACTCTCGACGGCAAGGGCCTCGATCTCTTCATGCTCGACGCCCATCCCAGCCTGATCACCGCTGCCGAATGCCCCGCCGAGACCACCGCACGAAAAGTCCCCCTGCTGATCGTGCGTAAGGAAGGCAAGGATGAGTTCTTCGTGGCAGTTCTCGCGCCATTCCAGGGCGACTCGAAGGTCGAATGCTCGGAATCAGATGGACTTATCAGACTGGAACATGACGGCATGATTGACTGGGTATTCGCATCCGGCCGCAGCAAAGCCCTCCAGACCGATGGCGACTTCGCGCTCGTGCGAACGGAATCCGACAAGCCGATCCTCGCCTCGGTCATCGGCGGCAAGTCCGTCACTTGGAAAGGCCGGGTTCAGAAGCTTGAATAGCATCCAATACCGGCAAAACATCCTTCAGCAGCAGGCGGGCCTTGAATGATATCACCGGCCCCTTGAAGTCATCCTTCGCACAATTCAGCGCATCCGGCACGGCGACGATCACATTCTCCTTCTCAAACCGCTTGAGCTTCGACAGCTTGTTCCGCAGGTACTCGGGGGTCCAGAAGCCCACGATCTCCAGGAAGGCAGTCCGCCCGTCCTCATGGCGGAAGGCGAAATCCGGGATGAAGATGACGCCGTCCTTGCTCAATACTTCTCCCTCCCGAGTGATCGTCCACTTGGACTTCTTGTTGCGGGCGAACTTCCGGTGGAATGCCTCCTCGGCGCTCGAATCGAACTCAGGCTGGGGTTTCTTGGCTGGTCTGAGGTCGTGGCCAGGATTGAGCCGGAAGGTCTTCTTCCCAACTTTGCCGGTTTCAACCAGCGCCTCCAACTCCCAGTTCTTAGACATAAGCAGCGCCGGGAGAAACCGGGCCATGTTAACACCATACCTCTCGGAATTCTGGAACAAGGAGACAGGCCCATCGAGCACGATGCGATAACCGCCGTCCGGCAGTGACTCGATCGTATGCATGAGCCTCGCGAGCTTCATCCATTGGAATACCATGCGGAAGTTGTCCCGCAGGCGGATTTCAGCCCGAACTGCCCGGTAGAGCATCGCCTGCGCGAGGGCGACGTTATACCGCTCGATCAGCGACATCGGTGTTAGCGTGCGATCAACATGCTTGACAATGTGGTTCTCAGGAAGGTCGGCGTACAGCATCTTATCGAAGTCTTCGGCGGAGAGTCCCATACCCGCCGCCACTTTCTCCAGCGCCTGCTCAGTTGAGGTAGGAAATATCACATCTGGTGTGCGGACAACCGGTCTCAGTGGCACAAGGGCCTCGAGGAATCTCATTCGCAGGCTTTCCGAATCGCAAACGACCGGCTCGAGTATCGAGTTGTCCTCGACGATCTTCGCCAGCCCTCGGTAGACCTTATAGTGGACGTCTGCTCCCGTGAACTCGTCCAGCGCAGACTCCAATTCGCCCCTCGTCTTCCCGACGTGCGCCCGGTAGATCTGAAGGAGGGACTCGGCGGCGCGAAAGTACTTCGAGCGGGGGACCGGAGTGATGAAGAACGGTTCGACGCAGTCATCCTTTATGCGGTATCTCAGCAGGTCAAGCGTGACCATTCAGCTTTCTCCTGCCCGAGATGCCTACTTCCGCGGTTGACGAACTCACTACCTCATATAGGACCGCCAGATTCCTCGCGCCACTCTTCCGCAGTACCCGTCCGAGGCGCTGGATGTGCTCTCT
>Ga0307378_10006114_pt1 | contig 16584 bp, 26 predicted proteins | sample UN1MG_FD_202238 | JGI IMG/M metagenome (GOLD analysis project Ga0307378, IMG submission 202238) | Soil microbial communities from Risofladan, Vaasa, Finland - UN-1 | ecosystem: Environmental > Terrestrial > Soil > Coastal area > Acid sulfate soil | place: Finland: Risofladan, Vaasa | collected... | reverse complement strand
GGCCAGGAGAACAAGGCACTTGAGGCGCAAGAAGGCGGCCGTTCGTCCGGACGCCGCGAACCCGCTCAGGCGCAGGGCTAAGGGCGAGGGCAAGGCTTAAAGTTATGCTGCAACCGAAAAGAACAAAATTCCGGAAAGCCCATAAGGGCCGGATCAAGGGCAACGCCAAGGGCGCGACCGATCTCGCGTTCGGCACGTTTGGGCTGAAGGCCCAGGCGCCGGCCCGCATCACCGCGCGGCAGATCGAGGCGGCGCGGCGCGCCATGACCCGCCAGATGAAGCGCGCGGGCCGTGTGTGGATCAGGCTGTTTCCCGATGTGCCGGTGTCGAAGAAGCCGACCGAAGTGCGCATGGGTAAGGGTAAGGGTACGCCGGAGTTCTGGGTGGCCAGGGTCAAGCCGGGCCGCATCATGTTCGAGATCGACGGCGTGACTGAGACGGTGGCGCGGGAATCGCTGCGGCTCGCCGCTGCCAAGTTGCCGATTAAGACGCGCGTGATCGCGCGCATCGAGGGCTAAGCGATGAAGAGTAGCCAGGTACACGATCTGACGCCGGATCAGCTCAACGACGAGCTGGTCAAGCTGAAGAAAGAGCAGTTCAACCTGCGTTTCCAGGCGGCCTCGGGCCAGCTTGAGAACACGGCGCGGGTGAGACAGATCAGGCGCGATATCGCGCGCATCAGGACGGTCGCGCAGGCGAAAAGCGCTGCGGCGAAGGCATAAGGGTCAGTTCGATGCCGAAAAGAATTCTGCTTGGGGTCGTGGTCAGCGACAAGAACGACAAGACCGTCGTGGTCAAGGTCGAGCGCCGCTTCACGCATCCTCTGTTCCGCAAGACGGTGCGCCGGACGAAGAACTATCACGCCCATGACGAGGCCAACGAGTTCAAGGTGGGCGAGAAAGTTCGGATCGAGGAATGCGCGCCAATCTCGCGGCAGAAAAAATGGAAAGTGCTGCCGCGCGAGCAGGCAGCTTTTTAGGACATAACGTGCTGGCCCGAGAGTGGGCCTAAGCAAGGGCAAATGCCATGATTCAGATGCAGACCAATCTCGATGTTGCCGACAATTCGGGTGCAAAGCGCGTGCAATGCATCAAGGTGCTCGGCGGCTCGAAGCGGAAATATGCTTCGATCGGCGATACCATCGTGGTCAGCGTCAAGGAGGCGATCCCGCGCGGCCGCGTCAAGAAGGGCCAGGTGATGAAGGCCGTGATCGTGCGCACCGCCACCGGCGTGCGCCGTCAGGACGGCTCGCTCATTCGCTTCGACCGCAACGCAGCGGTGCTGGTCAATCCGCAGGGCGAGCCGGTCGGTACGCGTATCTTTGGCCCGGTCACCCGTGAGCTGAGAGCCAAGAAGCACATGAAGATCGTGTCTCTCGCGCCGGAGGTTCTGTAGATGCCCAAGCTTAAGATCAAGAAGGGCGACCACGTCGTGATGCTCACCGGCAGGGACAAGGGCAAGAAGGGTGAGGTGCTGAAGGTGATGCCGTCGGAGAACCGCGCCATCGTCAAGGGCGTGGCCATGGTACGCCGTCATCAGCGCCAGTCGGCGTCGCAGGAAGGCGGCATCATCACCAAGGAAGCCCCGGTCGAAATTTCCAATATCGCGATCGAGGATCCCAAGGACGGGAAACCGACGCGCGTCGGCTACAAATTTCTAAAGGACGGGCGCAAGGTTCGTTTCGCCAGGCGTTCGGGTGAGGTTATCGATGTCTGAGCAGGCTTACATTCCGCGGCTCAAGACGCAGTATCTCGACGTGATCAAGGGCGAACTCACCAAGGAGTTCGGCTACCGGAATGTCATGCAGGTGCCGCGTCTCGACAAAGTTGTGCTCAACATGGGCGTGGGCGAAGGCGTCGCCGATTCGAAGAAGGTGACGGCCGCCGCTGCCCATCTCGGGCTGATCGCCGGCCAGCGTCCGGTCATCACCAAGGCGCGCAAATCCGTCGCCACCTTCAAGCTGCGCGAGGGCATGCCCGTCGGCGCCAAGGTGACGCTGCGCAAGGACCGCATGTACGAGTTTATCGACCGGCTGGTGAATATCGCCCTGCCGCGCGTTCGAGACTTCCGTGGGCTGAATCCAAAAAGCTTCGACGGAAGAGGGAATTACTCAATGGGGCTGAAAGAGCACATCATCTTCCCCGAGATTGATTACGACAAGGTCGAGGACGTGCTGGGTATGGACATCATCGTCTGTACCACCGCCCACACCGACGATGAGGCCCGCGCCTTGTTGAAGGGTTTGAACTTTCCGTTCCGCAGCGAAGGCAAGTGAGCTTGCCCGAGCGGCGACAGGAGGACTGAATGGCTAAGACGAGCATGATTGAGCGGAACAAGAAGCGGCAACGCCTCGCCAAGAAGTTTAACTTCCGGCGGACGCGCCTGAAGGAGCTTGCCGCCGACCGCTCAATTCCGGCCGAGGAGCGCTTTGCAGCGAGGCTGAAGCTCGCCGAGCTGCCGCGCAACTCTTCGCCGACGCGCATTCGCAATCGCTGCGATCTCTCGGGGCGGCCCCGCGGTTATTACCGCAAGCTTCGCATGTCGCGCATTGCTTTGCGCGATCTGGCGAGCAACGGGCTGATTCCTGGCATGGTTAAGTCGAGCTGGTAAGGACGACGATGAGCATCAACGATCCACTAGGCGACATGCTGACCCGTATCCGCAATGCGCAGATGCGGCATAAAGCCAAGGTGACGACGCCTGCCTCCAAACTTCGCGAGCACGTTCTCGAAGTGCTGGCGGAGGAGGGCTATATCCGCGGCTACGCGCGTGTCGAATATAATGGCGGCAAGTCCGAGTTCGAAATCGAGCTCAAATATTTCGATGGCGAGCCGGTTATCAAGGACATCAAGCGGGTGTCGACGCCTGGCCGGCGCGTGTATTCCTCGGTGAGGGATCTGCCGACGGTCGCCAACGGCCTCGGCGTCGCCATACTCTCGACGCCCAAGGGCGTCATGTCGGATTCCCGCGCACGTAATGAGAATGTCGGTGGCGAGATTCTCTGTAACGTGTTTTAGCGGCGGCTACTGAAGCGAAGGTTGATCAATGTCGCGCATCGGCAAGAAACCAGTGGCCATTCCCGGCGGTGTTACCGCCGCGATTGACGGCCAAGAGGTCAAGGTGAAGGGCCCCAAGGGCGAGCTCAGGCATGTGCTCGTCGATGAGGTCATCGCCAAGGCGGACAAGGACGGCATCGAAGTCACTATGCGCGAGGACACGAAAGAGGCGCGCGCCATGTGGGGCATGTCGCGCACGCTCGTCGCCAACCTCGTTACCGGCGTGACCGACGGCTTTACGAAGACGCTGGAGATCACCGGCGTCGGCTATCGCGCCGCGGTGCAGGGCCAGGCCCTGCAGCTGCAGCTCGGTCATAGCCACGACATTGCTTATGTCGTGCCGGAAGGCATTCAGGTGCAGTGCCCGAAGCCGACGGAGATCGTGATCAGCGGCATCGACAAGCAGAAGGTCGGCCAGGTCGCGGCAGAGATCAGACGGTATAGGCCGCCGGAGCCTTACAAGGGCAAGGGCGTGCGGTATGCGGGCGAGTACATCCTCCGCAAAGAAGGCAAGAAGAAGTAGCGAGATAGAAGATGAGCGCGTTGAATACATTTATGCGGCGTACGCGCCGGGTTCGCCATTCGCTGAAGCGCGTGGCCAACGGACGTGCGCGCCTGTCGGTGTTTCGCTCTTCGAAGCACATTTACGCGCAGGTGATTGACGACCGTGACGGCAAAACCCTCGCGGCAGCCTCCAGCCTCGACAAGGATCTCAAGGGCGCATTGCCCAAGGGCACCGATCTGGCGGCGGCGCAGGCCGTGGGCAAGCTCGTCGCCGAGCGCGCGGTGAAGGCCGGCGTTAAGGACGTCGTGTTCGACCGGGGCGGCTATATCTATCATGGGCGCGTCAAGGCGCTGGCAGACGCGGCCCGAGAGGCCGGTCTGAACTTCTAGGTTTCGAAGGAAAGGGTCTGACACGTGGCACGAGGTCACCAATCACGCGGCGGTCCGCAAGGCAGAGACCGGGACACCGATAGCGAGTTTATCGACAAGCTCGTCCACATCAATCGCGTGGCCAAGGTGGTCAAGGGCGGGCGGCGCTTCGGCTTCGCCGCGCTTGTCGTCGTGGGCGATCAGAAGGGCCGGGTCGGCTTCGGCCATGGCAAGGCGCGCGAGGTGCCCGAGGCCATTCGCAAGGCGACCGAGGCGGCCAAACGCGGCCTGGTCAAGGTGCCGTTGCGCGAAGGCCGGACGTTGCATCATGACGTGCGCGGCCAGCATGGCGCGGGCAAGGTGATCTTGCGGGCGGCGCCGGCCGGTACCGGCATCATTGCCGGCGGTCCGATGCGCGCGGTGTTCGAGACGCTCGGCATCCAGGACGTGGTGGCGAAGTCGCTCGGCAGCTCCAATCCCTACAACATGGTGCGCGCGACGTTCGATGCGCTGCGTCATGAGGACAGCCCGCGGGGCGTTGCCGCCCGGCGCGGCAAGAAGGTCAGCGAAATCGTATCCCGCCGCCGCGATCAGGCAGGCGAGGGCGCCGAGGCTCAGGCCTAAGCTCGAAGAACAAGGTTGAAGACAGATGGCCGACAACAGAAAGACAATCGTTGTGGAGCAGATCGGTAGCCCGATCCGGCGTCCCGGCGTGCAGCGTGCGACCCTGATAGGGCTCGGCCTGAATAAGATGCACAAGCGGCGGACGCTGGTCGACAGTCCCCAGGTGCGCGGCATGGTGGCGAAGATCGCCCACCTGGTGCGCATCGTCGAGGACGAGGCCGGAGCCTAAGGAACAAGATTATGCGACTGAACGAGATCAGGGATATGCCGGGCGCCACCAAGGCCCGCAAGCGCGTCGGCCGCGGCCCCGGTTCGGGCCTCGGCAAGACGTCGGGCCATGGCGTGAAGGGCCAGAAGGCGCGTTCCGGCGTGGCCATCAAGGGCTTCGAGGGCGGTCAGATGCCGCTTCATCGGCGTTTGCCGAAGCGCGGCTTCAACAACATCTTCGCCAAGAATATGAACGAGGTGAATGTCGGGCGAGTGCAGGCGGCGATTGACGCCAAGAAGCTCGACGCGAAGAACCCGGTCACGGTCGAGGCGCTGCTGGCCGCCGGTATCATCCGGCGGGTGTTGGACGGCGTGCGTCTGCTTGGCGATGGCGAGCTCAAGACGAAGCTCGCCTTCGAGGTGACGGGCGCATCGAGTGGCGCGGTCAAAGCAGTCGAGGCTGCCGGTGGCAGCGTGACGGTGACGCCGATGCCGCAGCGGGCCGCCAAGCCCGAGGGCGAGGGCAAGCCCAAGAAGGTGCGCGAGGTCAAGCCGGCCAAGTCCGCGTCGACCAAAGACGCGCCGAAGAAGGCTGCGTCGAAGAAAGCCGCGGGGGCGCCGGCGAAGAAGGCCGAGGCGAAGACGTCCCGCGCCAAAAAGGACAAGTCCGAGTGAGGTGAGGCGGCCGGTTTTACGGCCGCCTGACTGTCTCGGGGAAGGGAAGAGCGCCTATGGTCTCCGCCGCAGAACAGCTCGTCTCCAATCTGAACTTCGCGGCCTTCGGTAAGGCCGACGAGCTCAAGAAGCGCATCTGGTTCACGCTGGGGGCGCTCGTCATCTATCGGCTGGGCACCTATATCCCGATTCCGGGCATCAACCCGGAGGCGCTGGCCGACGTGTTCCGTCAGCAGCAGTCCGGCATCCTTGGCATGTTCAACATGTTCTCGGGCGGTGCGGTCGGGCGCATGGCGATCTTCGCCCTGAACATCATGCCGTATATTTCGGCGTCGATTATCATTCAGCTGCTCACCACCGTCTCGCCGCATCTTGAGCAACTCAAGAAGGAAGGCGAGCAGGGCCGGCGGCAGATCAACCAGTACACGCGCTACGGCACGGTGCTTTTGGCCACGCTGCAAGGCTACGGCATCGCCGTCGGCCTCGAGGGCGCCGGCAGCATTGTCACCGATCCGGGCTGGTTCTTCCGCATTACCACGGTCATCACCCTGGTCGGCGGCACCGTCTTCCTCATGTGGCTGGGTGAGCAGATCACCGCGCGCGGCGTCGGCAACGGCATCTCGCTGATCATCTTCGCCGGCATCGTGGCGCAGCTGCCCCATGCCTTGGTCGGTACGCTCGAACTTGGCCGCCAGGGCGCGTTGTCGGCCGGGCTGATCATCGGGCTATTCATCATGGCTGTGGCCGTGATCGGCGTCATTGTGTTCATGGAGCGGGCCCAACGGCGGCTGCTTGTGCAATATCCAAAGCGACAAGTGGGCAACAAGATGTTCCAGGGCGATGCCTCGCATCTGCCGCTGAAGCTGAACAGCGCCGGCGTGATCCCGCCGATCTTCGCCTCGTCGTTGCTGCTGCTGCCGATTACGGCGGCCAATTTCTCAGCCGGCCAGGGGCCCGAGTGGCTGAACTCGATCACCGCCATGCTCGGCCGCGGTCAGCCGCTGCACATCCTCATCTATGTGTCGCTGATCATCTTCTTCGCCTTCTTCTATACGGCCGTGGTGTTCAATCCGAAGGACACGGCCGACAACCTGAAGAAATATGGCGGCTTTCTGCCCGGCATCCGGCCCGGCGAGCGCACGGCTGAATATATCGACTACGTGCTCACCCGGATTACCGTGGCGGGCGCGCTCTATCTGGCGGCGGTCTGCGTGCTGCCGGAGATCCTGATTTCGTATGCCGGCGTGCCGTTCTATTTCGGCGGGACGTCGCTGCTCATCGTCGTCAGCGTCACCATGGATACGGTGGCGCAGGTCCAGAGCCATTTGCTCGCCCACCAATATGAGGGGCTGATCAAAAAGGCCAAGCTTAGAGGAGCGCGGCGGCGATGAACCTGGTCCTGCTCGGCCCTCCTGGCGCGGGTAAGGGGACCCAGGCGAAGCGGCTGGAAGACCGGCACGCACTGGTCCAGCTTTCCACCGGCGACATGTTGCGGGCGGCGGTCGCGGCTGGCACCGAACTCGGACGCCAGGCGGGCGAGATCATGGAGCGCGGCGCGTTGGTGCCCGACGAGCTGGTGATCGGGCTGATCGCCGAGCGTATGGACAGCCGCCAGGGCGGCAACGGCTTCATCCTGGATGGCTTCCCGCGGACGATCGGCCAGGCCGAGGCGCTGGACCGGCTGCTGGAAGGCCGGGGCGAGGTGGTCAACCGGGTGATCGTGATGGCGGTGGACGACGATGCGCTGGTGGCGCGCATCACCGGGCGGTTCACCTGTGGCACCTGCGGCGAGGGCTATCACGAGCAATATAAGACTCCGAAGGTTGCAGGGGTCTGCGACCGTTGCGGCGGGACAAAGTTCACGCGTCGTCCGGACGATACGGAGGACGTGGTGCGCGCCAGGCTTAAGGCCTATCACAGCCAGACCGAACCCCTGATTGGCTATTACCAGGGGCAAGGGAAGGTCAGGACGGTCGACGGCATGGCGGATATTGAGACGGTACAAAAGGAGATCGACGCGGCGCTGGAAGGGGCTTGAGGCTTGACTCAAGGGTGTCTGGCCCATTCGGCCAGTTGACCTTGTCAAGCGGAATCGCTACATAACGGGGTCACATTGCTTGACGGACTGACCGGTCCCGGGGGTAGAGCCTGTCCGCGGTCGGTTTTGTCGTGTTCCAACTTGGTAATTTGGCTTTAATTTCAGCACGTTAGCACGTGCTACGCGAGGAGACGACTACGTGGCCCGAATTGCAGGCGTAAACATCCCGACCAACAAGCGGGTCGAGATCGCGCTGACCTATATCCATGGCATTGGCGATACTTTTGCCAAGCATATCTGCGCCAAGGTTGCCATTCCTTCGGAACGGCGGGTGAGTCAGCTGACCGAGTCCGAGGTGATTCAGATCCGTGAGGTCATCGACCGGGATTATGTGGTCGAGGGCGATCTCAGGCGCGATGTTTCCATGAATATCAAGCGGTTGATGGACCTCGGTTGTTACCGTGGATTACGTCACCGTCGCGGCCTTCCGGTCCACGGTCAGCGCACGCATACCAATGCGCGCACGCGTAAGGGCCCGGCGAAGCCGATCGCCGGTAAGAAGAAGTAGACAGCTCAACGCGCGGCCGGGCTGTTCCAAGCTTTCGCCGACGCCAATTTGTGAAGTGCGGGAATAGAGCATGGCCAAAGAAAAAACGCGCGTCCGTCGCCGCGAAAAGAAGAACATCACCTCAGGTGTCGCCCATGTGCAGGCGAGCTTCAACAACACGATGATCACAATCACCGACGCGCAAGGAAACACCATTTCCTGGTCGTCGGCCGGTGCCATGGGTTTCAAGGGTTCGCGTAAGTCGACGCCCTATGCCGCGCAGGTCGCGGCCGAGGATGCCGGCAAGAAGGCAGCGGAACACGGAATGAAGAATCTCGAGATCGAGGTCAGAGGACCAGGGTCGGGACGGGAGTCGGCTCTACGCGCGCTGCAGGCCTCCGGCTTCAACATCATCTCGATCCGCGACGTCACGCCGATCCCGCATAACGGCTGCCGGCCGCGTAAGCGCCGGCGCGTGTAACGAAAAGTAAGGCCACTCCTAAATGTTGGACGAGGACATTCGGACGACGGGGCAGGCTGCTCCGCTCCGCGATCAAGAAAGGGCTCACCCGGTGCTGCAAAAGAACTGGCAAGATCTCATCAAGCCCACCAAGCTCAATATCATTCCTGGCCGTGATCCGGCCCGGTTCGCCACGGTCGTCGCCGAGCCGCTCGAACGCGGCTTTGGCCTGACTCTCGGCAACGCGCTTCGCCGCGTGCTGCTGTCGTCGCTGCAGGGCTCCGCCATCACTTCGGTGCATATCGACGGCGTGCTGCACGAGTTTTCGTCGATCCCCGGCGTGCGTGAGGATGTGACCAACATCGTCCTCAACATCAAAGAGATCGCGATCAGCCAGCATTCCGAAGGCGTGAAGCGCATGGTCCTCCAGAAGGAGGGTCCGGGCGTGGCCACCGCCGGCGACATCCAGGGCGGCGCCGACGTCGAGATTCTCAATCCCGAGCATGTGATCTGCACGCTCGACGAGGGTGCGGCGATCCACATGGAGTTCACGTCGTCCTCGGGCAAGGGCTATGTGCCGGCCGAGCGCAATCGTCCCGATGACGCGCCGATCGGATTCATCCCGGTCGACTCGCTGTTCAGCCCGGTGCGCAAGGTTTCCTATCGCGTGGAGAACACCCGCGAGGGCCAGATCCTCGACTTCGACAAGCTCACCATGGAAATCGAGACGGACGGCTCCGTGCGCCCCGACGATACGATCGCGCTCGCCGCCCGCATCGTCCAGGATCAGCTGTCGGTGTTCGTCAATTTCGAAGAGCCGAAGAAGGAGCAGACCTACGAGCGTCAGCCGGAGCTGGTGTTCAACGCGGCGCTGCTCAAAAAGGTCGACGAACTCGAGCTGTCGGTGCGCTCGGCCAACTGTCTGAAGAACGACAACATCGTCTATATCGGCGACCTCATTCAGAAGACGGAAGCCGAGATGCTGCGGACGCCGAATTTCGGCCGCAAGTCGTTGAACGAAATCAAGGAGGTGCTTGCCTCCATGGGACTGCATCTCGGCATGGAAGTGCCGGATTGGCCGCCGGAGAATATCGAAGAGCTGGCCAAGCGGTTCGAAGACCATTATTAGGCTGTCGTCTGCCGCCGTTGTTTGGCGCGGAAGAAGCACCCTGGGAGGGGGCTGTAAATGAGACATCGTAAAGCCGGGCGGAAGCTGAACCGCACCGCAACCCATCGCCGGGCGCTGTTCGCGGCACTGGCCAACGCGCTCATCAAGCATGAGCAGATCGCCACGACCCTGCCCAAGGCGAAAGAGCTTCGCCGGGTGGCGGATCGTCTGATCACGCTGGCCAAGCGCGGCGATCTGCACGCACGGCGCCAGGCCTTTGCCCGGATCCGGGACGAGGCCACGGTGGCGAAGCTGTTCTCGACGCTGGGTCCGCGCTACGCGGCCCGTCCTGGCGGCTATACGCGCGTGATGAAGGCGGGCTTCCGCTATGGCGATAGCGCGCCGATGGCGGTGATCGAGCTGGTGGACCGCGATGAGGACGCCAAGGGCCTCGATTCAGGCCCGGTGCAGGATCATGGCGGCGAGGCCGAGCACGCCGCCGCATAGGCGTCCGCGTGGCCCAATTGGGCCGGACGACGGAATCAAAAAAGGCGCGCCCCTGGGGCGCGCCTTTTGTTTTGCGTCTCGTCGAGCCTACTCGTCGTCGTCGTCATCATCATCCTCATTGGACCGGTCGCGGCCCTTGGAGACGACATTGCCGGCGGCAGCTTCTCTCGCGTCCCAGGCGGCGATCGAGTTCTTCTTGATGCCCTTAACGCCGTCGCCAAGAATGCCGGTGACGATCTTTTTGGCCTCGGCCTCGCTCGTGCCATCGGCCGGATCGAAATCCGACTGCCAGTAGATGATCGTGCGATCCGGCTCATCGTCCAGTTCGACCCAGAGCTTGGATTTGTAGTTCTTGACGGGGAGGGGGCCCTCGACGATGTCGTAGCTGTAGGAGAGGTCGTCCTTGCCAGTCAGCTTTTCCTTGATCTTGCCGCCGTCACCCAGGGTCAGCACCCGATAGGTGTCGCCGCCCTCGGTGACCTCTTCGCACTCTTCGACGGCAGGATGCCAATCCTTGATCTTGCAGAAGGTCTCGCCGGCGACGACCCAGACCTCGGCCGGGAGGCCGGGCGCCTCGATCCGCTTCTTGACCGTGACGGCCCAGGCCGAACCGCTCCAGATAATCGCGGCCAAGGCAATGAGGGTCAGCTTGATAACACGCATGCGTTTCTCTCCACTTTTTTACCGTTATGAAGGGGCAAAGATGCCGTCTGCCCGGCATCTTAGTTCAAGCGCGTAGAGCGGCAACCGAGTTTCCCTTGATTACCGCCGCAAGAAGGCCAGTTTTCTTTGGGAGACCTCCTCCCAGTGCTGGTATATCGAGGGTGTGTTTTGGCCCTCTTTCCGATCCCTAACAGGGCGAACGATGACGCGTTCGGCAAATTTCTCTAGGAAGATTGGCATGTCTTGGGTGCAGGGCGCGGCCCTTGTGGGCGCCGCCGCACTCGGCATCGTTGTCGCGGCGGATGCGGGCGCCGAGCAGCGGGTCGTCCCCGAGAGCCAGGCTGCCGTCAAACAGTCCTTCGCGCCGGTGGTGAAGCAGGCGGCGCCGGCGGTGGTGAACGTCTATGTGCGTCACCGCGTCAAGCAGGTGGTGTCGCCCTTCGCCAACGATCCGTTCTTCCGGCGGTTTTTCGGCGAGAGCTTTGGCGTGCCCCGGGAACGCATCCAGAACTCGCTGGGCTCCGGCGTCGTGGTCGCCGCGGAAGGGGTGGTGGTCACCAATTATCATGTGATCCGGGGCAGCAGCGATTCAGAGATCACCGTGGCCCTCAACGACGGTCGCGAGTTCCCGGCCAAGCTGATCCTCAAGGACGAGCAGACGGATCTCGCGGTGCTGCGGCTCGACGCGGACGGCGCAAAGTTTCCCTCGATCAAGTTCGCCAACTCCGACGACCTTGAAGTGGGCGATCTGGTGCTCGCCATCGGTGATCCCTTCGGTGTCGGCCAGACGGTGACGAGCGGCATCGTTTCGGCGCTAGCGCGCACCAAGGTCGGCATCTCCGACTATCAGTTCTTTATCCAGACCGACGCCGCGATCAATCCCGGCAATTCCGGCGGGGCGCTCGTCGACATGGACGGACGGCTCGCCGGGATTAACACGGCGATCTTCTCCAAGAGCGGCGGCTCGCACGGCATCGGATTCGCGATTCCTTCCAACATGGTGCGGCTCGTCGTTCAGTCGGCGCTTGACGGCGGCAAGGTTCAGCGGCCGTGGTTCGGCGCGTCCTTGCAGCCCCTGACCTCGGACATCGCAGAGTCGCTTGGGTTGGACCGGCCGTCCGGCGCGCTGGTCACCAGCCTGCACGAGAAAGGCCCGGCGATGCGTGCCGGCTTGCAAGTGGGCGACGTGGTCATCAGCGTCGACGACAAGGCCGTGCAGGACCCCGAGGCCCTGCAGTACCGCTTTGTGACCAAGGGCGTGGGCGGTACGGTCGAGCTCGGCGTGTTCCGCAAGGGCAAGACGTTGCAGGCGACGATCTCCTTGCGCGCGCCGATCGAGGACCCGCCGCGGGACCTGCGCGACCTGACCGGGCGGCATCCGCTCGCTGGCGCCCAAGTGGCAAATCTGTCGCCGGCGGTGGCGCAGGAACTGGGCATGGATGGCGACGACAGCAAAGGCGGTGTCGTCGTGTTCGGGGTGGAGCGCGGCTCGAATGCGGCCAGGCTTGGCGTGCGGCGCGGCGACATCATCGTCGGCGTCAACAATGAGAAGGTCACCTCGGTCAAGACGCTGGCCGCCATGCTCGAAGTCGGTGGCGGCGGTTGGCGGCTTTCGGTCGAGCGTCGCGGCAAAGTCTTCAATCTCGCCATTCAGGGCTGATCCATGAAAAAGGCTGCGGCCACGCTGTTCGAAGCCGCGGGGCTTGCCGACACCGCCCCGCGTCCGCTGGCGGATCGCTTGCGGCCGCAATCCCTCGACGAGGTGATCGGCCAGGACCACCTGCTGGGCGAGGGTATGCTCGGGCGCATGGTGCGGGGCGGCCGGCTCGGCTCCGTCGTGTTCTGGGGGCCGCCGGGTACCGGCAAGACCACTGTGGCGCGGCTTCTCGCGGAGGTCACCGATCTCCATTTCGAGCAGCTCTCGGCGATCCAGTCCGGGGTCGCGGATTTGCGCAAAGTGTTCGAGCAGGCCAAGGCACGGCGGGAGGAGGGGCGCGGCACGTTGCTCTTCATCGACGAGATCCACCGCTTCAACCGCTCGCAACAGGACGCCTTCCTGCCGCATATGGAGGACGGGACCATCGTGCTGGTGGGCGCGACCACGGAGAACCCGTCCTTCGAGCTCAACTCCGCGCTTCTGTCGCGGGCGGGCGTGCTCACCTTCAAGCGGCTCGACGATGCGGCGCTCGAAGCGCTGCTGCAGCGGGCCGAGAGCCATGAAGCGCGCAAACTGCCGTTGACCGACGATGCCCGCGCGGCCTTGATCGGCATGGCCGATGGTGACGGGCGCGGCCTTATCAATCTGGCCGAGGATGTGTTTCTCGCCGTGGGCGCGGACGCGGCTCGGCTCGACCGCGAGGCGCTAGCCACGCTCGTGCAACGCCGCGCGCCGCTTTATGACAAGGGCCAGGACGGCCACTACAATCTCATCAGTGCGCTGCATAAATCGGTGCGCGGCTCGGACCCCGACGCGGCGCTGTATTGGCTGGCGCGCATGCTGGCCGGTGGCGAGGACCCGCTCTATATCGCCCGGCGGCTGGTGCGCATGGCGGTGGAGGATATCGGCCTCGCCGACCCGGCGGCGCTGCTCCAGGCGAATGCCGCCAAGGACGTCTATGATTTTCTGGGCAGCCCCGAGGGCGAGCTGGCGCTGGCGCAGGCGACCGTCTATCTGGCCTCCGCGCCGAAATCCAACGCCGCCTATATGGCCTTCAACGCCGCAATGCGCGTGGCGAAAGAAGGAGGATCGCTCTTGCCGCCGAAGCATATCCTCAACGCGCCGACCACGCTGATGAAGCAGGAAGGCTATGGCCGCGACTACGCCTATGATCACAATGAGCGCGAGGCGTTCTCGGGCCAGAACTATTTCCCGGACGGCATGGAGCGGCAGGATTTCTACACGCCAACGGGGCGCGGCTTCGAACGCGAGATCAAGGAGCGGCTCGACCGCTTTGCCGAGATCCGGGCCAAGAAGGAAGCCGGCCGGTGAGGGCTGAGGGGGGGGTGGCGTGAAGACAATGCTGTTCGTGGCCGCCGGCGGGGCGCTCGGCGCATCGGCGCGCTATCTCGTGGGCGTCGGCACGGGGCGTCTGCTCGGCTTCGGCTTTCCCTGGGGTACGCTCACGGTGAATGTGCTGGGCTGTTTTCTCATGGGGCTCCTGATCGAGGCCATGGCCTTGCGCTGGTCGGTGGGCAACGAGCTGCGGGCCTTCCTCACCGTAGGCCTGCTCGGCGGTTTCACCACCTTCTCCGCTTTCTCGGCCGACTTCGCGCTGCTGTTCGAACGTGACGCCTATGTCAGCGCCGGCTTCTATCTTCTGGCGTCGGTCGGTTTGTCCATCGCGGCCCTGTTCGCCGGGCTCGCCATCGTGCGTGCGCTGTAGATCATGCCGCCCGTCGAGACCCTTCATGTCAGCGACGACGAGGACAACATGCGCCTCGACCGCTGGTTCAAGACCCATTACGCGGGCCTGCCCCACAGCCGGCTCGAGAAGCTGTTGCGCACGGGCCAGGTGCGCGTCGACGGGGGCCGGGCCAAGGCGAGCACCAGGCTCGTGGCGGGGCAGAGCGTGCGCGTGCCGCCGTTGCCCGTCGTGGCGCCGCCGCCGGGACCGAAACAGACCTTGTCCAAGGCCGACCGCACGTTTCTCGCCGACATCACCCTCTACGAGGACGACGATCTACTCATCCTCAACAAGCCGGCCGGCATCGCCGTGCAAGGGGGCACCAAGACCACCCGCCATATCGACCGGCTGCTCGAAGGGTTAGGCGATAGTCCCGAGACGCGGCCGCGGCTGGTGCATCGGCTCGACCGCGACACCTCAGGCGTGCTCGTGGTGGCCAAGCGGCGCACGGTGGCGGCAAAACTCGGCCGCGCCTTCCAGACCCGCTCGGTGCGCAAGATCTACTGGGCGATCACGCAAGGCGTGCCGAAGCCGCCGCAGGGCAAGATCGAGGCGGCGCTGGTGAAGGCGGCGACGCCTGCGGGCGACCGGGTGCGTAAAGCGCGGCCCGGCGAGCAGGAGCGGGCGCAAAGCGCGGTGACCTATTATTCGGTGGTCGACCGGGCCGGGCAGCAGGCGGCCTTCGTGTCGCTAAAGCCGGTGACCGGGCGCCAGCATCAGCTCAGAGCCCATATGGCGATACTGGGCTATCCCCTTCTGGGTGATGAGAAATATCCGAGCGGGGCGGAGATCCCCGAAGGCATCGATCCGATGCTGCATCTGCACGCGCGGCGGATCTGCTTCCCCCATCCAAGTGGGGAGGGCGTGGTCGACGTCACCGCGCCGCTCTCGCCGCATATGGAGAAAGCGTTCGCCGCCTTCGGCTTCTCGCCCAAGGGCGGCGATCAGGACGAGGATGACGCGCTCGATTGAGCGCGGGTCGGCGCAACGTTCAGCATTGCTGCGCCAGCATCGCTCTGCGCGTGGCGATCTCGCCCTTCATGGCCGGCAGGCCGGGATTGAAGTTGGCGCACCAGTCATAGTGACCCTGGCGGCTGTCGATCCAGCGGATGCCGTTGCAGCCGCAGTTCCGTGCCTTGTTCTCGGCGATCTGCGCCATGGCCTTGTCCGCGTACCAGTTGCAGGTGCAGCCCTTCAGCTCGGTCTGGCGGGTGCTGGTTTCGGCGTTCGCCTGTGCCTCGCTCGCAATCGAGCACCAGAAGCGGTGTCCATTGACGTCGAGGAGCCAGCGCGGGCCCTGGAAGCCGCAATTGAATTGGTTGTTCTGCTTCGCCGCCTTGAAGGCCTGCTTGGCATAGCCGTCGCAGTATTGTGGGTTGGCGGCGTTGGCGATTCCGGCCGTCACAAGCATGGCAAGACCGGAAAGCAAGCCGAGTACAAATATGCGTCCGCTCGTCATGGGGGAGCCCTCCAGATTTAGCTGCCTCATACGCCAAAAAAATCAGGTTGAACCTGAATGGACACTGAATGAGAGTGCCGGAACTTCGATGACAGGGCCACCAGCGTGAGCGAAGACGATCAAGATAGTGTTGCACGCGGTGCGACGCACGCGAATGGTGCGGCGAAGGCGGGAAAGCGGAGTCTTCCCAAGCGCTTCTACAAGGACGTCACCGTCGAGGATGAGGGCGGCCGCGTGGTGCTGCTGCTCGATGGCAAGCCGGTCAAGACGCCGGGCAAGACGCTGCTGGCGGTGCCGAGCAAGGCGCTGGCCGAGGCCATGGCGGACGAGTGGCGGGCGCAAGGCGACCAAATCGATCCGCGCACCATGCCGCTCACCAAGCTCGCTAACTCGGCCATCGACGGCATCGAGGGGCGGAGCGAGGCGGTGATCGACGACGTCATGGCGCACGCGCGCGCCGATCTGCTCTGCTACCGGGCAGCCGGGCCGGAGAGGCTTGTGGCGGCGCAAAGCACCCAATGGGATCCGGTGATCGTCTGGGCCAAGGAGGCGCTTCATGCGCCGCTCACTTTGGCGGAAGGCATCGTCCATGTGGCCCAGCCCGATGCTTCCATGACGGCGCTCAGGAAACGGATTGCCGGGCTCGACGCCTTCGGCCTGGCGGCGCTCCATGTGATGACGTCGCTCACCGGCTCGGCGCTGCTGGCGCTGGCGGTGGCGCTGAAGCGCCTGACGCCGGACGAGGCGTGGACGGCCGCCCATGTGGACGAGGATTGGCAGGCCGGCAAATGGGGCGAGGACGCCGAAGCCAAGGACCGCCGGGAAGGCCGCCGGGCCGAGTTCGATGCCGCGGCGCGGGCACTCAAATTTTCCGAATCCTGAGAATCGATTAGCGCGACGGCTTGTGACGTTGGTCTAACCCTGAGGCCATGTCCGCGATCTTCTCGCAATAGGCCCAAAGCC
>Ga0307378_10006112_pt1 | contig 16587 bp, 14 predicted proteins | sample UN1MG_FD_202238 | JGI IMG/M metagenome (GOLD analysis project Ga0307378, IMG submission 202238) | Soil microbial communities from Risofladan, Vaasa, Finland - UN-1 | ecosystem: Environmental > Terrestrial > Soil > Coastal area > Acid sulfate soil | place: Finland: Risofladan, Vaasa | collected... | reverse complement strand
TCTCATATTTCTTTTAATCTTGGTCAAAATAGTTGGCAAATAATAAGCTCCTTTCAAATCCTTAGGTGATTTACCGCCAATAACAACTCTAGCGCCTTTTTTAATTGCCTCTGTAACCTGGGATTTTAGTAAATCAAGCTGTCTTTTGGCCACTAAGCTGCCTATTTGTGTTTTAGTATCTTCAGGGTCACCAACAATGACCTTTTCTAACCTTTTTTTAAGTTTTTCTACCAACTTATCAAAAATAGCTTCATGAACAATCAATCTTTTTAGAGCGTCGCATACTTGACCACAATTCATAAATCTTTTACTGTAAATTTTTTCGATAAATTCATCAATATTTACATCATTAAAGACTGCAATTGGATTAGATCCTCCCAGTTCCATTACTGATGGAATAAATTTCTTTCCCGCAATTTCATATAGTTTTTTACCTACCGCTGAGCTTCCGGTAAACCAAATGAAATCTATGTCTTGGTTAACTAAAGCTTCGCCTACTTTACCATCACCATAAACTTCGGAAAATATTCCTTTCGGAAGTTTAAGCCTATCCATCATTTCCACAACCAATTTTCCTATAAGGGGACATTCTTCTGAGTGTTTAAAAACCACTGTATTACCAGCAAGAAGAGTAGGAATAACTCCCCACAGAAAATTAGCAAATGGAAAGTTCCAAGGAACAATCACAGCCGCTGTTCCATAAGGCTCATAGACAATTTTATGAATGGAGGTTTTATCTTTACAGGTAATTTCATCTTGAAGATATTTAGGCCCATTTTCTAAAAATTCCTGAAAATAACCATCATCCCAAACCACATCATCTAAGGCTTCGGTAATTGGTTTTCCAATTTCCTTACAGGTTAAAAGAGCAATTTCTTTTTTTCTTTTTAAAAAATCTCTATAGAGTGGTCTCAACCTCCTTACTCTTTCAATTGCTCCTAATTCTTTCCAACCTTCTTTCGCTTTATTTGCTTCTTTAACTTTACGTTTAATTTCTTCAAGGGTAGAAATTTTAACAGAACCGATTTTTTTATAGTTCTTCGCAGGATTAGTAGAAATCAAAGTAGCCATTTTTATCCTTTCCTGGCAGTTTATAAAATATTTTATATTCTGTCTCTTTCACCTACGAGGCGTAATAACCTCGGCACCTCAGGATTCTATTACTTAATTTTATTCAACTTCTAATTTAAAGCATTCCTTCTAATGCCTTAATTCTCTCCCTAATCGGCGGGTGAGTGTTAAACAAACCGGCAAACCAGCCAATACCTGAATGTAAATTTTTTAAAGGGTTCGTAATGTAAAGATGGGCAGTGGCTTTGTTGGCAGCTTCCAAAGGTTCTTTATCTGAATTAAGTTTCTGTAAAGCAGAAATTAAACCGCTTGGCTGCCGGGTTATTAGAGCTGAACCCGCATCAGCCAAAAATTCCCTTCTGCGGGAAATTGCCAACTGGATCAGTTGAGCAATTAAAGGTCCGAGTAAACCTAGCAAAACAGCAACGACCAATAAAACTGCCTGGATTTGGTTACTACCTTCTTTTTTACTTCTACCTGAGCCAAATATTCTTGAGCCTCTTAAAAACCAATCAGCCAAAAGAGTGACCAAACCCACTAAAACCGTCACCACTGACATTAGACGCATATCATAATTTCTTACATGGGAAAGTTCGTGGGCAATTACTCCTTCTATTTCCGTTCTGTTAAGTCTTGTTAGTAAACCGGTCGTGGCGCAAACGACTGCATGTTGAGGATCCCGGCCGGTAGCAAAAGCGTTCATGGCCGTATCTTCAATGACATAAAGACTGGGCTTGGGAATATTAGCTGCCAACGCCAGATTTTCCGCTACGCTATAAAAAACAAATTCTTTCTCTTTTGTGGCCGGTCGGGCGCCTGAAATAGTTAAAATAATCTTATCCGAATAATAATAAGAAACAAAACTCATTAAACCGGAAAAAATCAAGGCGATCCCCATTACTCCTGGTCCTAAATCCAAAACTCGGGTAAATAACCAAGCAGCAAAAACCACAAAAAAAACAAAACCTAATATTACCAGGAAAGATTTTCTCTTATTTAAATCAACCTGCTCATAAACATTAAGCATTTTCCAGCCTTAAGTTCGCGTTGATGGAATAAATTTGAGAGTGTTTTCGCGTTTACAGCAGGCGAAAAAGCAAATATAGTAAAGTTAAAACAACTTCGCCTGCGATTCGAAAACCGGGTCAAATTTGTTGCCGAAAAAGCGAACTAATTATAAATTTACCTTTGGCGTTTTCATCTCCTCTGCTTTAACTTCAACCGCTTCCGCTCCACCAGGCATTTTTAATCCAGGTTCTTCTTTAAAGCCAAAAACCGAGGCAATTAAGTTTGTCGGAAATCTAACTATCATGACGTTGTAATCAGCACTCAAATCAATTAAGGTTCTACGGCTGTACATTACCTTGTCGGCAGTGTCTCGCAATTCCTCCATCAGCTTCGCGGTTGGTCCGGCAGCCTGAAGTTGCGGCGTGCTTTCAAAAACAGCCTGAATGGGTGCTAGCGCGCGGTCGGCTTTAACTGAGGCGTCAACCATTTTTTGCGCATTACCACTCTCAACTGCCTTAACTATCATTTTTCTTGCTTCGGTCAAATCCTTAAAAATCTTAGCTTCATGCTTCATGTAGCCTTTAACCGAAGAAACTAAATTGGGAATTAAATCCGCCTGCCTTTTAAGCTGGTTTCCAATTTCCTGAATCGAAGCTTTTATCCTTGTTTTAATAGTGACAAATTTATTGTAAGCACTAAAAAAGAAAATCGCAGTCAGAAATAAAATCAATAATACTAAAGTTAACAGTGCCATATTTTTTTCACCACCTTCCTAATTTAATTAAGAAACTAAAAGTTTCTTAACATTATTATAACTCAAACAATTGATAATGTCTTTTTTTTCAGCCCAGCCTCTTTGGCAATTATCGACTCCGTATTTCATATAATCCATTTGTTGAAGATTGTGACTGTCGGTATTAATAACTATTTTAACTCCATTCTTTATCGCCTGCCGCACTAAAAAATCAGGCAAATCAAGTCTTAAAGGGTAGGCATTTACCTCTAAAAATTTCTTGTTTTTCTTACAAAAATCAAAAATTCTATCCCAGTCAAGTTCATAACCTTCCCTTTTTCCAATCATTCTACCAGTGGGGTGAGCTAAAATTTTTAACTTAGGATGGTCAAAAGCATTAAGTATCCTATCCGTCATTTCCTTACGACCCATTTTAAAGCTTGAATGTATGGAAATAATAGCAAAATCCAATATGTCAATTGCCCTATCAGGAACTGACCTTTTTCCTATTCGATTGATATCTATTTCCAAGGAATTAAAAATGAATAACTTTTTTTGAGTATTTTTATTGTACGAGTAATTTAACTCGTCAATAATTTCCTTTTTCTTTGATATTATTGATATAAATTCTTTTTCTTTATGCCAACTTACACTCGGATTATGTTCTGAAAAGGCAAGATATTGATAATTCAGCGATTTGGCTTTTTCCGCAATTGATTCCATTGAATTTTCCCCTAAATCATGGCTGGTTTTGAATTTAAAATTACTGTGTATATGCAAGTCTCCTTTTATATCATTAAGCTTTACTAAATCAGGCAATTTGTTTTGCTGGGCCAACTCGATTTCACCCTGGTCTTCTCTTAATTCCGGAGGTACCCATTGCATGCCAATAAATTTATAAAATTCTTTTTCTGTCCTGAATTTGTAGAGTTTTGTATTTCTAGTAACAGCTTTGTTTTTTGAATTTTGAGTCATAAGTTTTTTCACACCGTGTTCCGAAAGACTTAAACCTTTTCCCAAGGCGATCTCCCTTAAATGAATATTATGAAGTTTTGACCCAGTAAAATGTTGGAGAAGTGAACCATATGACCATGGTAATTCAACCCTCAAATCTACTTGATATATCTGGCTGACCTGTAGTGAGGCTTTTGATACGCCCGCTTCTTTAACCCTATTCTTTTTAGGATATTTGCAAAACCAGTCAATCACTTCTTTTGATTTTTTACTGCTGCAAGATATATCGATATCTCCTACGCTAGCGCATCTTCGGCGTAAACTGCCCAGCTTATCAATTCTGATCACGGCTGGAGATAGTTTTAGGTATTCTAAAATATCTTGGCAAATTTGATCAGCCAAAAATAACGGAATTCTTTTACTTTTCACGCTAAAATCATTAAGGCCTTGCAGAATTTCTTGCTCTGATTTTTCACCAAAACCTTCAATACGTCTTATTTTCCCTGCTAACGCCGCCTTTTTAAGTCTGATTAAAGCATTTTTCTTCTTGATAATTTTAAGCTTTTCACACAGTTTTAAGGCGTTTTTAGGGCCAATTCCCTGAACTTTTAACAACTCAAATAAGGCTTCAGGCAAGCCCTTAAAAACCTGCTCAAAATGACTTACCTTCCCTTGTGAAAAGAGTTCATTAAGATGAGACGCAATGTTGGACCCTACTCCAGGAATTTTAGTCAATTCGTTTCTTTTCCAAAAATCCTCTAAACTCGTTCCCAAATGAAGTACTGACTGCGCTGCTTCTTCGTAAGCGCTGACTCTGAAGCGATTTTCTCCTTTAAGCAGCAAGGCAACGGCAATATTTTTAAGAAGTTCGTTAACCTCCTGATTGGTAAATTTTTTTTTAACGACCATTTTTTATATCATAGCATATTTATTAAAATCATTGCCTTTTGTCTTATAATCTGATATATTAAGAGGAAATTTTGGTCGCGTAGTGTAGCCTGGCCTAACACGCGTCCCTGTCAAGGACGAGACCGCCGGTTCAAATCCGGTCGCGACCGCTTAGTATCTCTGCCTGGAAAGGAGGTAAGCTGTTTAATGGTATAAATTATTTTATGCCATAAAAAGTTATGGATTTAGAAAAAACACTTAAAGACGGACTAAAAAAAATAAAACTCAGTGAACCAACTATCAGCACTGTTCTCGGAGGGTTAGTAATTATCATTGTCGGGGTTTTAATTTTCAACTATTTTAAGGGCAATCAAGCAGAACTAGCTCAAGAAACACCTATTGAAGAATTTGAAGAATTAGATTGGGCAACACCTGAAGAACAAGCAATTCTGGAAGCCATTCCAGAAACATATCAGGTAAAAGAAAATGAATCTCTATGGAAAATCAGTGAAAAATTTTACCAAAGCGGTTATAACTGGTCTGATATTGCCAAAGAAAACAATCTTTCAAATCCCAATTTGCTGGCTGTCGGCCAAGAGCTAAAATTGCCAAAGGTAGCTTTGCGTAAACCGGTTGAGGAAATTGCTCAAGCTGAACCGGTTTTAGGGGAAACTGAAACATCAATCTCCGGAGATAGCTATGTCGTTCAAAAAGGAGATTCCCTTTGGAAAATTGCTATCAGGACTTATGCTGATGGTTATAAGTGGACCGAGATTGCCAAGACTAATAACTTAGCTTACCCGGACTTCTTGGAGGTCGGCCAGGAATTAAAGCTTCCAAGATAAAACAAGAGTTAAGCAAAAGAATTGAGCACGTGCTACACTGGTAAAGTAGTTGGATAAAAATTTACAGTAAACATTTCGTTAAGCTCACTGTAAGTAAGATTTACGCTGAGGGAAGCGAAATGCGGGTGTCACGCTTAGCGTGACAAAGTAGTATGGTTGCGTGATAAATTTGGTACGAAGCAATATTGCCAAGATTATAAATTGCTTGCAGGTAAGGTAGGAGTGAAGACCCTGTAAGCAACTATTTTGGAAAATCGTTGGGAAAAAACCATAGGTTTTGTCCCATGAAGCGGGTGTAGTTCAGTAGTAGAACATCTGGGGACTTTAACCCGTAAATTTGCGGTCATAGTTGAGGGGTTCAACATCACCTTCCCAAGGTGGAGACGCGGGTTCGAATCCCGCTGACCGCTCAATATTAATAAATTTTACGGGCCAAAGAAGGTCGTGGGTGCGATACCCATCACCCGCTCAATTTACACCGAGCGCAACCGCTTACACCGAAGGCAGCGAGGTGTGCCCGCTTAGCTCAATTGGCAGAGCGACGGTATCGTAAACCGTAGGTAGTCAGTTCGACTCTGACAGCGGGCTCCAGATGAAAGACTACTCGCGAAAATATAAAAGAAAAAAAAGCAGATTAACCATGATGGAAGAAAAAAGAAACCTCCGCCAGGCTTTTATTTTTGGCTTTCTTACTATTCTTATGATTATTATTCTTCTCTCTTTTGGCTTCCCAGCCCTAATAAAAATTATTGGCTTTTTTGGCGGAGTCGGTAAAAACAATCAGGAGACAGAAAAAAGCGACACAATTGTTCCTAAGTCGCCAAGTTTTTATCCAGTCGCTGAAGCAACTAATAGCGCCCAAATTTCAATTAAAGGTTATACCGAACCTGAAGTAAAAGTTAAAATAATCCTCAACGGTCAACCTTTAACCGAAACCTTGGCCGATTCTGAAGGTGATTTTACAATCAAAAGGCTTACCTTAACTGAAGGACAAAATAAAATTAAGGCCAAAGTCATTGACAACCAAAATAATGAAAGCGATTTTTCCGAAGAACTCATCATTGCTCTTGATACGGAAAGTCCAATTCTTGAAATATCCTCGCCCCAAGATGGAGATAAATTTTTTGATAAAGACAAAGAGGTAAAAATTGAAGGTTCAACTGAAAAAGAAGCTGCTGTCCTTGTTAATGGCCGATTGGCGGCGGTCGGTTCTCAAGGATCTTTCTCTACTAACCTTGAACTTAAAGAAGGAGAAAATAAGATCATTGTGAAAGCCCGCGATCAGGCCGGGAATGAAAGCGAAAAAGAGATAAAGGTTACTTATTCTCCCTAAGTTCTTGTCCCCAAATAATCCAGCACCAAAGCATAATCCAGGCATAAAATAGGGAATTTGCAAAAAATGAATGGACTAATAAAGCGCAGGTACTGCTGACAACCACAAACAATTTTTTCTTAATCCCGTAAACCAAAACACTACCGATTAACACAAAATAGGTTATCAATCCCAAAACACCCGTTGTACTAAAAACAAAAAATATCGAAGAATCAGCTCCGGCGCCGGCATGCGACTGCTGCCAGTTTTCTGAGTTTAAAAAAGAATAATTTCTCTGCGCGTAACGGTAAGCATTAAAACCGATCCCGAAAAGGGGATTATCCCAGCCAATTTTAAGGCTTTGCTGCCAATTTTCAATTCTTGCCCAAATTGTGCTTCGTCTTTCCAACTTTACTCCTTCTCCGCCCGGTCGGGGAAGAAGCAATAAAGTTAGCGCGCCAATCACTAAAACTTTAAAAAAGAGCTTTTTTGATTTTTTAAGCCAGCTGAAAACGACCATCGCTGTCAGATAAGCCAAATAAGCGCTTCGGCTATATGTCAAAGCTAAAGCCACGTATACAACAAAAAACCCTGTTTTAAGGAAAAAATTCTTTTTTTTCACTTCCCCTATTTTCTGTAAAATCAAAATTAAAGTTAAAACAAAGATCATTCCCGTATATCCCGGGTCAAGATAAGTGCCGACAACCCGATAATAATGCGGGTCCCAATCGTATCTCATTAACATTCTTATGTCAGGAATAAAAATATACTGAATCAAACCAAAAACTGCGGCTGCAATCCCGACGTTTATCATCAAACCAATAATTTTTCGGGATCTTTTCATATCTGAAGAAACAAAAAAAAGCAAGCTATAAAAAAACCAGCGGACAAGGTAAAGAAAAGCAATAAAAATTTCCCTTTTTTCAAAAAAGGGGATAGCCATCAATAAAGAAAAAAGGGCAAAAAAAATAAAACCAAAGATCGGATTTGTCAATTTAGGGCAAAAAAATTTTTCTTTTTTTCTAAATTTCTTAATTAGCCAAACTATGACTATCAACGGAACAATAAAATCATGCAAATAAATCCCTACTTCTCCCCCATTAAATGGTAGGCGAGTCAACTGTCCTAAAGGAAATATCAGCAGCAGTAAAAATAAAAGCAGTTTAACCATGTTTTTTATAAAGATCTTTTAAGGATGGAATTTCAAATTCCTCCTTGCCCTTGTTTTTCCACAAAAGATAAAGCTTCGATCTAACCAGAAAAGAATGAATACTCATCATTACGGCCATGATAAAACCTTCTTTTCCATCTAAAAATCCCAGTTTTAAAAAATAGTTTTGCAGAAATTTTCCCAAGGGATAAGCACTAATAAAAAAAGCGTTAGTTCTAACTTTCTTTTGGTACAATTCCTTTGCCCTTAAGGAAGAATAGTAATTAATCCTTTTTAAAAAGTCGTCAATCGATATTTCCCGATTGTGAATAATTGGGTGTTTTAATTCTCCTAATTTACCTTTAATCTGCCAAACTTCATGAATTGCCCTCTGCCATTTACCTTTCTCTCTTCTGGCTAATCTGAGTAATTTTACTTTAGAAGTTTCCCCAAACTTTAACCATTTTCCCAAAAACTTATCTTTTCTTTTTAATCTAAAACCCTTAGTCCCTTGACTCTGCAATGGACGATCGTCCCTCGTAAAATCAATGTTTTTAAGTATTTCTCTTCTTAATTTTATGCTTACAATTTCGTCTGCATCAATAAATAACACCCAATCACCTTTGGCTTTTCTTAAACCAAAGTTACGTTGACTAGCAAAGTCTCCGTTTAGCCTTCTTCTAAAAATTCTTGCCCCAATTTTTTTGGCAATCTCTGCTGTTTTGTCTTGAGAATAATCGTCTATCACCAAAATCTCATCACACCATCTTAAATTCTTAAGGCAAACTTCAATTTTTTTCTCTTCGTTTTTGGTCAAAACAATAGCAGAAATCATAGGTTTAACAAAAAACTAATTATCATCTTCAAGCCTAAAACAATAAGATATATAAAAGCAAACGGCCAAAAGTAAAACTTAACGTGTTTTTGGATAAATAAAAAGTTAGATGCCAAATTATATCTGATTTTCCTCAAACTAAAGCCCCCTAAACTAAGGCTGATTTTATGGTAAACAATTGATTTCGGCTCAATAAAAATTTCAAATCCTGCTTTACCCGCTCTCAAACAAAAGTCGCTGTCTTCAAAGTATAAAAAAAATCCTTCATCAAAAAGGCCGATTTTTTCAAAAACCTCTTTTTTTACCAGCATAGCGCACCCTGAAACCATTTCCTGTTTGCTTGCATGTAAAGGCCGGGCCTTTACATGAATATGCTTTGTTCGACCTAAAATAGGGTTAAACTTTGCTCCTAAAGCATAAATTGTCTTATCACCAACTTTCTCTTTTAACAAGGGTCCCACAATTCCAATTTTTTTATCTGATTTAGCCAGCTCGACAAGAGGCTTTAAAAATTTTTTATCAACAACAGTGTCCGGATTAAGAAGCATTATATAGTCATAACCTTTTCTTAAAAAAATCCTGATGGCTTTATTGTTACCCCTGGCAAAACCTAAATTTTTTCTATTTTTTATAATCTTAATTTGAGGAAAATTTTTCTTGATTAAAAATACCGACCGGTCTTTTGAATTGTTATCAACTACAATAATTTTGCCTATTTCTGTAACTTCAGACAAAGATTTAAGGCAATCAAAAACATAGGGAAACCCATTAAAATTTAAAACAATAACTGCTACTCTTATTCTATTCATTAACTTAGCCATAACTTTTCAATATTTTTCGCTGATTTTTTGCAAGCAAAAAAATTAACGGCTCTTTGCCGAGATAAAATTCCCAATTTTTTTCTTAAATCAGGGTTACTAATCAGCTTTTTAAGTTCTCTAACTCCTTTATCGCAATCACCAGGGTTAATTAAAATACCTGCATTGCCAATAACTTCGGGAATCGCCCCGCATTTTGTAGTAATGATCGGTAGCCCTGACGCCATGGCCTCTATTAAAGCCATGCCAAAATATTCTTCCCAATGTTTGGTAGGTTTAGACAGCAAGCAAAATATATCAGCTTTATTATACTCGCTAAACATCCTACTATAGGGTACTTTTCTAACTTTAATAACCTTATTTAGCCTGATTTGATTAATTAAACTAATGATATTGTTTTGCTCTTGTCCACCGCCAACAAGGCTTAAATTTATGTTTTTACTTGATTTATAAAGAGAAACAAAGATATTGAGTATATCGTATAAACCCTTCTCTTTAACCAATCTCCCAACAAATAAAATACGAAGGTGCTTTTTACCGCACGCCTGTAAATGATTTTGGGTACTAAATTTGTTCACATGAATTCCGTAGGGAAAGACAATAATTTTTTTAGGATTGCAGCCTTCTTTTATAAGACATTGCCTGGCTTTTTGGGTTAGGCAGTGAAAAACATCAACTTCTTTTATTGCTCTTTGCTTAAAATTTTTCCGATTCCAAATTCCTTCGTGGTTAAAAGGAATTGTTTCCGAACAGGTGCAGACTACTTTTTTAACAAAACCGCGTTCTTTAGCATCTAAAGCTTGTTGGGTAAAATGAAAATATGTTTCTCTGACATGAACCACATCAAAACCTTTTAATTTTTTCTCAAGGCCAAAAAGATACATAGCATCGCCAAAAAATAATCGGTTTAAAACAGGCATTTTAAAAGGAAAATTAGGCAAATCAACAGGCGACGGAAGTTTTACTAAGGGAAAACTGTAATTTTCATGAATTGGTTTTAGGCCGGAAAAGCCTACTATTTTGTGCTTTTTTGCCAAAGGCTCATAGTTTTGCATCTCAAACTTATTAAAGTAAGAACCTCTAATTATAGCGATTTTCCTTGCTCCCATTTGCCGATTTTCCTTTCTCTTAAAATTGGTATTTGTTTCTTTAGGAATAATTTTATCTTATTTTTCCATTTTCTTAATTTTTTGTGTTTTTCCCAACTGCTGGCCTGAAAATGGTAGCTCACACTAGCTAAGCTGGTTTTAAATTCCACGCCTTGCTTTATGGCTTTTTTGACAAACAAAACGTCATTTGGCATACTTTTTACTCCAAAATCACCACCGGTCGGAAACCCGCCTAACCTGAAAAAATCTTTTTTATAAATTGCAAGAGGAATAAAAAACTCGCCATCTGTTAATTTATTCTGCTTAATCTTTCTGGCATACTCTAAAAATTTTTGTTTTTGGAAATTTTCAGCCCTCTCCCCAAAGTCTTTAATAAAAGTCTGAAAAGAAGGAGGCAATACCCCTGGCTCCACAAGCTGACTGCTTATTATGAGATTTTCCCTCATGTATTTCATTATCCCCTCGTCCCAACCAGGTACAAAATATTGGTCGTCAGTTATAAAACAAAGAATATCTTTTTTTGCTTTTTTTGCTCCCGCATTCCAAGATGCATATGGCCCTAAATTTTTATTGTTCAGTAAAAAATTTACCTTTCTCTTGTCTAAAACGTTGATTATATCTCTATTAACTTCTCCCTTTTTATTTCTATCAACAATGACAATTAACTCGTTTGCAAGTTTACTGTTTAGGCTTAAACTTTCTAAACATAAATTTAGTTCTTTATGGGCTTTAATTGTGGAAAGGATTAGGCTAAAACTTTTCATTAATAATTTCTAATTAGCTTGAATTACCAAATGCTTTATCTGTTTGTCATCCTAGCCTGTCATCCTGGAGGGCTTTAGCCCGATAGGATCTCAATTTAAGATTCTATCGCTCACTTGTTCGCTCCAGAATGACAATTACACCCTGTTTAATTTCGTAATTCAGGTTAATTAAATTTTCGGAAATTTTAGTTCTTCGATTAAGTCTGCTATATATCTTAGACTATAAACCGACCAGGTTTTCAACTTTTTCAAACTCATTCTAAAGTAATTTTTGGATAAATCCTCATACTTATTTTGATTTTGTAAAGGTAATTTTTCGTTAACTCTATCTTTCTTTAATTTAATAAAGCCTGCTGGTTTCTCGCAAATACCAATTATGCTTTCTCCTTTTATAGTTGTTCCTTTTTTACTAAAGACCTTAATCTTTATGAAACCGTGGTCTTGAAGCAACCTTTTTAATCTTTCTTTATCGTAGCCTGTTTTATGAAGCTGTCCCTTTATTTCTCCTAAACCATAGATTGTTTGAATCCTGCCATGCTTAAACTCGTTGCGATACTGCTCCCACCTCTCTTGATATGAAAACTTTAAGAATATTTCCATATTCCTTACTAAATCCGGAACTTCTATCAGCAACTTCCCTTTTGGCTTTAAGACTCTGAACCATTCTTTTAAAGCCAAGTCACGCTCATTTCTATCCAAATGCTCAAGTAAATGATAATTTTCTATTCTATCAGCTGAATTGTCTTTATAAGGAAGTTTAGCAGCATCAGCTTTAAGGTCAGCTTTGGTTAAATTATAGCTATCAATATTAATATATCCCTTCTTGTAAACATTACCGCAGCCTATATGTAGTTTTATTTTCTTTTTTCCCATATTTTTATTTTATAGATAAAGTTATAAATAGAGAAAAGTATGGTTACGATTAACCCGATAGTACCATCTAAAAAACTTAATCTTAGGATATAGTATTTAAAAATTACACGTACTGGACTTATTATACAGTGTAAAAAATTAACATCTTTTCTTATTTTATAGTCATATAGGGAATCTAAACTTGTATACGTATTTGTTTTTTTAATAAATTCAAAAATAGATTGTGAATTAAAATGTAAATATTCACCTTCAAGAAAACTAGTTTCCCCACATACTTTAATTTGTTGATGAAATTTTGATGGTTGATAAGTCCATTTATTCCTTTTAAATAGTCGCAATTCGCTGGATTTATTTTCCCTATATCCATGTTTAATCTCTTGGTTAAAAAAGAAAACTTTATTATACAATCTATACCCTGCTAATCCTTCATCTTTTTGAATAGTTCTTTTAATAGATCCTTGCAATCGTTTTGTCAATCTATCATCGCTGTCAAGTTTTAATATCCAATCCCCACTCGCTTCTTGTATGCCAATTTTCCTATTTATATCAAAATTTCCATCTTTCGGAGTATTATGAATAATTTTAGCCTTATATTTTTTACAAATATCTAAAGTGCCATCAGTAGATCCCATGTCTACACAAATAATTTCATCGGCCCCTTTAACCGTTTCTAAGCAGTCATTTAGAATTTTTCCTGAATTAAAGGTAGGGATGATTACGGATATTATTTTTCTCATTGTATAAATTTAAAAAGTTGACTTACATATAAAATACTCTTTATACTAATATATGAAGTCTAAAATAATAGTTAGATTGTTAAATGGTCAAGTTAAGTTTTAAATATTTCTTCATTAAATTATTTAAAATAATTTTCCTAGCTATTATTTATCTCCTATTTTATATCAAACCCGTACAAGCTTCATCTTGGAGTTATGTAGGAACTGACAATAATACAATTGGTGTTATTGCTGTTTCTCCAGCCAATAATTCAATTATGTATTGTAATGGTACACTTAACTCTTCTGTATATGACCTTTTTAAAAGTATTGATAGCGGAGAAACGTGGTCACCGTTAGCCTTGAGTACGTCAGGACTACCAATAAATCCTGAAATAAGATCCATAGCACTTCACCCATCTGACCCGAATACTATATATGTTGGTGTCTTTAATAAAGGGATATATAAATCTACAGATGCTGGAAATCATTGGATATCTATGAATTTTTTAACACCAGCTCATTGGCAAGGAAATGAAGGTTATAGAATAAAAGCGTTATCGATTGATCAAACAAATCCACAAATTCTTTATGCTGGCTTAGGCAACAATAATTGTATTAATGGGGGTGTTTATAAAAGTACCGATGGTGGTATAACATGGCAAGAAAAACCAGTACCCGCTAAATGTGATATATTACTAATCTCATTCGATCCCACAGACTCACGTATTATTTATGCTACCGGTAGTAGGAGTTATAAATCTACAGATAAAGGCGAAACTTGGGTTGAAATTCCCATCATTAGAGTTGGAGAAAATGCTTTTGCTATTGACCCTCAAAATCATGATATTCTTTATGCTTCACAAAGTACCTCTCCTTTCGGTTTTTTTAAAAGCATTAATGCCGGCAGTTCATGGCAAAGAATTGGTCTAATAGATAAAAGAATTCACGAGATAGTGGTTGACAGGGAAAATCCTAATATTATTTATGCGTCAACAAGGGCGCCTGATTTCCCGGGTACCGGTGTATGGAAATCCGAAGATAAGGGAGTTACCTTGTCTCAAATGAATGAGGGCTTACCGACTTTAGAAACGGCAGCTTTAGCTATAAGCTACCAACATCCTAAAAAATTATTTGTCGGTACTATTGGGCATGGTCTTTGGAGCTATGATCTTGAACCAGTAACCCCCATTGTCCTTCTTCCCGGTTTTACAGGTTCATGGAATTTAGAGGCATTTATTACCTCCACCACTTCAGGTCCGTGGAAAAAAATACCTATTTTATGGCCCTATGATAATTTAAGGCTGACATTAACCGAATCGTCACTAAACTATGTGGAAAACCAAGATTACTTTGAATTCTATTATGACTGGCGAAAAAAAATTAGTAACCTGGCTGATGATTTCAATAACTACCTAAATAATATAGTCTTATTGAATAAACCTGAAAAAACAAAAGTTTATTTAATTGGCCACAGTATGGGTGGCTTGGTAGCTAGGGCATATGCTAATAAATACGGCGTTGATAAAATAGAAAAAATCATTACTGTTGGTTCCCCTCACACTGGTGTTCTTAAAAGTTATTATGCCTGGGAGGGCGGCCGAGCAGATGAAGAAAACTCTTATAACCGTATTATTTTTGAGCTCTATTTAGAAACACAAAGAAAAAAATTTCATACCCTAAAAGATTCTATTCAAGAGATGGTACCTTCAATCCGGGACATGATGCCGATTTTTAGCTATTTAAAAAAGGCTGATGGATCAATAATTGACGTCAACAACATGACGGAACAAAATGAGTACCTTACTTCTTTAGTTGACCCGGATTCTTTAAAACAAAAAATGGTAACCATTTATGGCAAAGAGGATGAACCTGAAAAAGATACTACTGAATATTATAAAGTTACAACCAGAAATTCCCTTGATGCATTATTAGGTTTATGGGTTGATGGTTATCCGGTTGGTAAAGAATCAACTGAAGAAGGGGATTTAACCGTTCTTTCCAAAAGTGCAATCATACCCAACGCTTCCTCAAGCCCCAAAGTTATTGGTAGTCATACGGAAATCATTGAGTCGTCCGCTGGAATACAGGAAATATTAAAGGCTTTAGATATTAATGGAGTTACACCTAACACTAGCCACACTTCATCAATAAACTTACCTGCCCTACTTGTCCTTGTTCGTTCTCCTGCTAATATCAAAGTCATCGCCCCAAATGGTGAAGCTGGCCATAATGTTAGTAACCCCCTTACTGGATCAGTTTATAGCCCTGATGATAAATTAATTTTTATTCCTGAGGCTCAAAAAGGCAATTATCAAGTTCAACTTACAGGTACAGGTAACGGCCTTTATGAACTTGATATTGGTCAATTGACTGAAAAGGAAAACAAATGGCAAGAAATTAAAGGAAAAATAAACACCAATGAATCGGTTAATCTTAACCTTGAATTCAACCCTGATTTACTCAAAGAAAATCCCCTCACCGATAACAACGGCGACCTTTTTTTGAAATTGGCCAAACAACAGCTTGAGGCGCTTAATGAGTACACTCAAACTAAAGTAACTCCTAATGCCACAAAAAAAGCCTTAAGCTACCAGGTTAATAAAATCATTAAGATAGTCAACCAGGCGACAGTTTATTTTAATAAAGGAAACTACAACTACGCTTCAAAATATGTTTTTTCTTCTTTAAACTATTTTTCTAACCTAAGACAGGAAATTAATAAATATTCTAAACAAAATAAAATAGGTCCTGATAAAGCAATTTATCTTAAAAACGAACTTAATCAAATATCACAACTTCTCGGTTCTTCGTGGGTGAGTTTGTATCAAAAATCGGGAAACTCAATTAACAACAGTAAAATAAACAATTATCAGCAAACTATCGCAAGAATTTTTACCGGTCTTGAACCCAAAATTAATGATAAAGCCAAAAACGGTGAAAATCAGGATTTAGGGCTTGCTTATTCCTTGGCCATAGAAAACCAGGAAAAAGGCCAATCAGCCTTAGGTCAATCCAAATTAGAAGAAGCTTATATCAATTTTGTACTAAGTAGATTTTACTTGCTGGAAACAACTTTCCTTCTCCGCTGATTTTTTGATTTAAGCTCTTGAATTAAATTCAAACCACCAAACTGTTTCTACCGCACTCCACATTTGCATACTTGAACTTGCAACGACTTCATCAGTATCTGTCTTACGTAAATATACTCTAAGTCTAGGAGAACTGAATTCCACTTCATATCCCCTTCCTACAATTATTCCTAACATATCAGCTATCTCTGGGGTTATTCCTCTAATATCTGGTACTTCAATTGGTGTACCGCTGCGGGTATGGGCAGAAGCTAAAAAGCCTTCTTCCCCTGGACTTATTAAAAGAGTTCCATAATCCTGGCTGAATACCTTATCAGCAAGTAAACTATTTAATCCTTCAAATCTAGCTATAGTTACTTTATCCAATTTAACCCGTCTTTGTCTAGCTTCTTCTAAATATCCACTCATAAATATTTACC
>Ga0307378_10006110_pt1 | contig 16589 bp, 20 predicted proteins | sample UN1MG_FD_202238 | JGI IMG/M metagenome (GOLD analysis project Ga0307378, IMG submission 202238) | Soil microbial communities from Risofladan, Vaasa, Finland - UN-1 | ecosystem: Environmental > Terrestrial > Soil > Coastal area > Acid sulfate soil | place: Finland: Risofladan, Vaasa | collected... | reverse complement strand
ACCCATCCCAAAGGGATGAGGCTGCCGCCCGGCGCCTGCCGGCAGAGGAAAAAGGTGATTTGAAAAAACAAACCCAATTTGTGCCGGCACAAGTTGGCGCAAAGTCTTTTGTGAAAGGAGATTATGAAAATAAACCGGCCCGCGGAGCCGAAGAAAACAAAGCCAAACAAAGCCAATCTCCCGCGCCCGCACTGACAAAAGGAGCGGGGAAAAGAGAAAAATCGTTAGCGGCAGCTAATTCCTTAACCGGATGAAGCAAAGATTCGATTCAGACTTAAGCGCAGCAATCAAGAAATCGTGCCGCAGGGCTTCTCGTCGATACATGTTGTTGTAACGGCCAGGCGGGGTGTATAGCTGGAGATGCCGATATTGATGATTTTTTAGGTACTGGATATTTGTATTGCAGATCCGGCGCATGCGATAATTGCCGACGATGAATTGGTTAGGAAGGAAAAAAAAATTTAAAAAAATAGCTATATTGTATTGACAGCTACCTTGCATTGCGATATAGTGAATATTATGGATGATAAATTTTCTTATAAAAGTACGAATCAGCTTCGTAAAAGTGTAATACCAATCGTGTTTAGTATGTGCGCTTGTAGCGATGGAAAATTGCCGAATAACAGTGGTTTACTCTTTGCTAAGACTCTGGAAGGGGACAAATGTGTTCCGGCCTTCGGGCCTGTTGAACAAGTCCCGCATTGACGGTTGAGATTGCCGCGCGATTCTTCGAATCGCTCGCAATGACAAGGAAATGCGATTTTTGTCATTGCGGGCAGAGCAGCGACGAATCAATCTCGGCTTTTTCAACAGTCCTTTTTGCAGGAATGACAGTGTGGCACAAGAACTAATTCCATTTGGTGTAAGGGAATATTATGGATGCCAAATTTTTTGATAACTGGACTAATCAGCTTCGCAAGGGTGTGCTGGAGCTTTGCATTTTGAACGATATCCGGAACCGGAAGATGTACGGATATGAGATTGTCAGGCGGCTTCGCAAAATCGAAGGGCTGATTATCAGCGAGGGTGCAATATATCCGATCCTCAGCCGACTAAAACGTCAGGGCCTGGTAGAGACTTCCATACAGGAATCACCGGATGGCCCGGCGAGAAAATACTATAAGCTCACAAAGCAGGGCGAAGAGATGGTCTCTCAAATGAACGCCTACTGGCAGGCTATTAGCGGTGCAACAGATTCTATCGAAAAGGGGTAAATTATGATTACATTAAGCAAAAGTGCAAAGAAAAGTCTGGAGGATTATCTTCGGCAGGCAAGGGCGTACTTACGCGGCTCGAAATCCCTGGACGCCGATGAAGTCGAGCAGAATATAACCGAGCACATAGAGAACGAGCTTGAAGGCGCGGCCGAGCCGGTTTCCCGTGATGTGCTCGACGCCGTACTTAAAAAGCTCGGCAGTCCCCAGCAGTGGGTTCCCGAGGAAGAACTTTCCTGGTGGTGGAAGATCATCTTCAGGCTTCGAAGCGGCCCGGAAGACTGGAGGCTGGCATATATATCTTTAACTTTGCTGGTAGCCGGATTATTGATGCTGCCATACGCTCCGGCCGGCATAGTGTTGATACTGGCCAGCTTTCTTGCCTCACGGGCGGCATTATCAGAAGCGGCCAATCCCAATGAGCTAAAGGCCCAGAAATGGTTCCTGTATCCGTCTTTGATTATTGTGTATTTATTCGTGCTGCTGGTGTTATTAGCGTGGCCCCTGGGATTACTAATCCCTTTGGCAGACGGATATGAGCACGCCTTGATGGAATCATCCAGCCGTTTTAATAACGAGACTGACTACTGGATTACGGCGGTGTCGGTTATTCTGGCCGGATTGGGTTTATGGTGGTGCATTCTGGCAATCGTGCTTTTGAAACCGCGTAGGCTATTGCGGGTACTCTTCAGGCCGTTTGCCGAGATGGTAAGATCGAAATGGGCAATCCGGCTATTGCTGATTGGCTTAGCGCTGATGATACTGTCTGCGGGTACGGGTATTTTGTACTATCAGGACTTCATTTGAGTTTGGTCAGGTTGAGCTTTTCCGCCCGGCAGATGCTTTTAGTATTAATATGGCATCTTCCCAGCCCTCGGGCGTCGAGAAGGACTCGATGCCTGTATTTGAAAAACTGCCAATAGAAACTGAATCGCCGGTTTTTGGGTCCACCCAGGATGCGTTAACTTTGTTTCCGGCGGTAATTTTATTCATATTGATGGAAAAGGAGGTTTTGCCGCCCAAATATACCATAATCCACTTGCCGTCTTTGTGCCGGGCGGCAAGGTTCAAAATTTTTCCGCCGGTTTGGCCGCCGGTTGCAAAAATCGATTGATCCGGAACGAGATACCACCACTGATTCAGGCCCAGGAATAGTTTCTTAAGGACGCCCATCTGAACAGCACCAGGTGCATCGAGGGCCTTCTTCCACGTGGGCAGCACGCGCCAGCTATCGTTGTGGCCGTATGTGTGGTGGGCGCCGGCCAGGTATGAATAATAGGCCTGCCTGCGGATCCATAGGGGAGTCACTTCGAATCCGTATTCGGAGCCTTCTTCGTAGGCGCCCTCGGCCATTAGAACGGGCTTTACGGGCTGAAGGTTATAATCCTTTGTCACCATGGGATAAATCAGGTCGACCCTGTTCCATGTTTGCATCGAGTTGAAAGCCAGCCAGTTCTCGCCATGAATAAAGCTGGAAGTATATGGTGCCGGGTCGGGCTTAAAGGTGATAATATGGAAACCTCCGTCTCCTTCGTGGAGTCCCGCGGCCAGCTCGCGAAGAACCGGAACAAACTCCTGTTTGGCCTCGGGTGTCATGGACCATACGATATTCGGGACATCCTTGTACCGGCTGGACAGCCATTTCGCCCATGCGCGGGCGTTCTTTAATGTTATACACTTGCGGTATCGTTGATGATAAAGAGTCACCGAAAAGATCAGGTTGTTATCCCGTGCTATCCGGATAACAGAGTCCACGTTCTTGAAATACTCCTCGTTCGGCGTGAGGGGGTCGTCATTAATCCAGGGCTTTTGGCCGTACACGTTGGGCTGAGTGCCGTCACCAACGCCCATGAGCATCGCCTGAATAAAGACAAAGCCATTGCTCCTGGTTTTTTCAAGAATGATCCTGGCTTCGTCCAGAGTATATTCCCGAAAGATTTGCCATTGAGTGGTGCCCAGCCAGAAGACGGGATTGCCATTGCTGTCAACAATATACCGGCCGTTTGCGCTTACCTTGACCGGGAAAACCGGCTGCTCAGATGCTGTGTTCACGGCACATATCAGCAAGGGCAGCAGCAACAGAACAATCTTTTTAGTCGTTGTGTTCATTGTCTTATCTCCTTTTATTAAGTGGATAATCGAACACTTTCCATTGTCACTATGTCATTATGTTTGAGTTCTTCGTACAATGCGAATTAGCGCGCCGGTTTATAAATATTCCCGGCCAGAGAAATAATTTTTCCGGCGATAACTGCTTTACTTGCTTTGGGAAGTTTCAGCCATTCGCGGCCAGGCATTTTTATCTGAACGGTCGACTTCTCGGCACCGATTGCGGCACTGGTGTTGGCGACTATCATATCAAGATTCTTTTCGTTCAGCTTCTTTTCGGCCCGCGCTCTTGCATTATTATCTTCCAACGCGAAGCCGACAACGATTTGATCTTTCTTTTTGTATTTTCCCGCCCATTTCAGGATGTCGGTTGTGGGCTTGAGTTTGATAGTCATGGGTTTGCCGGTCTTTCGTATTTTGGTCTTGGCCGGACGGGCAGGGGTATAATCGGCCACGGCAGCGGCCATAATCAAACAATCGCATCGGCTGAAATGTTTCTTTACGGCATCGAACATCTGGGCGGCGGTTTCTACGTTGACGAGCTTTGCCGCGCCCGGCGGCTTTTGAGCGGTTGGGGTTGTTATGAGAGTGACTTTGTGCCCGGCTTTTAGTGCCGCCCGGGCAAGTGCGAAACCCATCTTCCCGCTGCTTGCGTTGGAAATGAAGCGGACAGGGTCAATGTATTCGCGAGTTCCGCCTGCTGTGATTAAGATTCGCATCTGGTACCTTGCGAAGCGTCTTTTGTGCTTCGCTTCACACTTCACGTTTCTTAATGTTGGAGGCGATTTTTTCGATCGCTTCCAGAATTTCCTGCGGTTCCGACATCCTGCCGAGGCCCTCGGCGCCGCACGCGAGCCGGCCTTCTGCCGGGCCTATGAATTGGAAGCCTCTTTCTTTTAACGTCTTGACATTATGCTGCACGGCCGGATTCGCCCACATATTATTGTTCATCGCAGGAGCCAGAAGCACCGCTCCCGATTCGACCAGAGGCCAGCAGGCGCAAAGAGTAGTGCTGAGCATATCGTCACAGATGCCGGTTGCAATTTTGCCGAGAATATTCGCGGTTGCCGGTGCAACGACAACGACATTGGCCCAGTCGAGAAGTGCGATATGGCTGATATGATATTCTTCGGACGTGCTCCACATGGTCGTAAAGACGGCCGATTGGGTGACCGCCTCGAAGCTTTTCGGCCCGACGAGCCGGCAGGCAGCTTCGGTCATCACCGTCTTTACCCGGGCCCCGCCGCCAGTCAGCTTGCCGGCCAAATCGACTGCTTTGTACGCGGCGACTCCGCCGGTGACACCCAGCAAAATATTCAGATTGTCAAGCATCTCGTATTTCGTTCCACCACCGAGGCGCACAAGAGAGCCGGGTCTTTATTTTTTCTCTTTTTTATCTGCAGGTTCCACAGGCACTCCGTCATCGATGGCGATCTTGTCCTGCAATATCTCCTGAATGATAATTTCGAGCATCGTTCTGCCTTCGATGTCCTTGATCAGGGGCCGGCCGCCCTGCATAAGCTCACCCAGCCGTTTTTGAACCAGTGCCGTCAATTTGAATTTGCCGCCGACTTTATTAATGATTTTTTCGCTCTTGAGTTCGTCTATCATCTTCCAGATCTCACATTTAATATCCGCCGGACAAGGGCGGACTCGTCAGTTTCGTTTTTCACTTTCTTACATTTCTGTTCTTGCGTTCTCGATGATTTGCACGCATTCTTTTACCGCCTGCTGCAAATCCTCGTTGATAACCATATGTTCATAATATTGCCAGGCCGCGGCGATTTCAGCGCTTGCGCCGTTCAGCCTTTCTTCGGCAACTTCATCAGCCTCTCTGCCCCTGTGATTGAGGCGTTTCGCCAGGTCCTTCGCGCTGGGCGGTAAGATGAAAATCATCACCGCGTCCGGGAAAACTACCTTAGCTTTCGTGGCGCCTTGAACATCGATTTCAAGAATCACAACTTTTCCGGCCTGCAGCGCTTCGTCAACCTTGTCTTTTGGCGTTCCGTAAAGATGGCCGAACACCTCGGCATGTTCCAGCAGCAAACCTTTTTCGATCCGCTCCCGGAAGTCCTCTTCGGAGACGAACCAGTAATCCTGTCCATCAACTTCAGTTTTGCTTTTCGGCCGGGTCGTCACCGAAACGCTCAGGTAAATATAATTGAGCTTCTTGAGTATCTCTTTGCATATCGTGCTCTTGCCGACACCTGATGGGCCGCTCACGATGACCACTTTGCCTTTTCCGTTGTTTGTATTCGTCATTCCAGTCTCAGCATAAATCTTTAACAGCCTATATGTTTAACTCCTTTCTACTCTATGTTCTGAACCTGCTCCTTAATACGGTCGATCTGACATTTTATATTGACCACGTAACGGGTTGTTTCAGTATCGGAGGCCTTGCTTGCAATGGTGTTTGCTTCTCTGAGCATTTCCTGGCTAATGAAGTCCAGCCTGCGTCCCGCCTGGTCAACTCCGTTGCAACACTGTTCAAATTGCTGCAGATGTGAATCCAACCGGGAAACCTCTTCAGAAATATCCGATCTGTCGGCAAAAATCGCCACTTCCCTGGCAAGGATTCCCTCATCTATTTTAAGTTCGGCATGTGCAAGCAGCTCGTTGACTCTTTTTTTGAGCTTCTCTGCATACTCCTGCATTACGATGGAACTTCGGCCGCGTATTTGCTCCAGATCTTCTTCTATTGCCGTACAACACTTTTTTATATCGGCTTCCAAATAGCCACCTTCGGTAGCTCGCATTTGTTTTAGCTTATCCAGCGCTTTCTGACTGATTTCCAAGACGTGTTTCTTGATATGCCCGGCTCTTTCTTTATCCGGTAATTCCGGCTGAATGATGCCGGGCAAGGTTAACAGGTTGCCGATATCGATCGCTCCGTTAATACCGGTCGAAGAACCGGCCCGGCTCAATTTCTCCAGAACAGCCTGTAAGGCCGCCTCGTCTATATCAAACAGTGCGCTTGCCGATGTATCTTTGAGCCGAAGTACGTAATTTATCGTCCCGCGAGAGATATTTTTTCTCAAAAGCTTGTCAATATCCTCTTCCATAAAGGTTGCCAGTTCCGGCAACTTTATGATGGTCTTAAAGTAACGGTTATTGACAGTCTTTACCTCAACGGCATAGCTTACTCCATCAGCCTCACCCTGTGCCTCGCCATAGCCTGTCATACTATTTATCATAACTACACTTTCAAGCCGAATTCAGCCGTACGAACAGCCGTTTTTTATATTTCAGAACAATTTTCTCGTTAACTGCCGGGCGAATTTATATCTGCGCCGGCACCGGCTTGCCCGGTCGTATCCCCGCGCCATCGGATGGTTCCGGCTGCTCCGGGCTTTCCAGCGGCTGCTGCTGAGTCTGCGGGCTTACGTCATAATCACCGGCGGCAGTCGGCTTGTAGAATTTGGCCATCACAACTGCAAGAGTCAGAAACACGCCCACCAGCACTATTGTCACCCAGGTCAGAAAGTCGCCGGTCTTGGAACCCAAAATTCCGCTGGCCATTGCGCCGCCGAACGCCCCACTCAAGCCGCCGCCTCTGCCCTTTTGAATCAAGATGATTAGAATCAGCGACACGCAGCAAATAACGAACAAGACAGCAACTACGTTCATAATAAAACTTACTGCCAACATTGGAAAAACAGTCATATTTATTCCCCTTTCAATTGACTATTTACTATTTTCTGCTGTTATGGAATTTGAATTCCAGTTTTTTCTCTCAATAGTCATGAGTAAAATAGTCAATTACACTGCAGCCTGAATTATTGCGAGAAAATCATCAGCTTTCAAACTTGCCCCGCCGACGAGCGAGCCGTCTATATCCTTCTGGCCCATCAGCTCTGCTGCATTATTCGGTTTTACCGAGCCGCCGTAAAGGATGCGGATTTCCCCGGCTACTTTTTCATCATACATCTGTCCGAGCAGCTTTCGTATAAAATCGTGCACTTCCTGGGCCTGCTCGGGCGTTGCCGTCAGACCTGTGCCGATGGCCCAGACCGGTTCATATGCTATGGTCACGGCCTGGATCTTTTCGGCGGTTAAGCCGGCCAGGCCTTCTTTTACATGCCGAGTTACTACCTCGTTTGTTTGCGAAGCCTCGCGCTCTTCGAGAAGCTCGCCCACACATAATATCGGTAAGAGTCCGCCGGTAATCGCAGCGGCAACTTTCTTATTTATTAATTCATCAGACTCGCCGATAACGTGCCGGCGTTCTGAATGGCCGCAGAGACAATAGGAGCAGCCGACATCTTTCAGCATTGAAGCGCTTATCTCGCCTGTAAAAGCACCTTCGGACTCGTAGTACATATCCTGGGCGCCGACGGCTATACTCGACGAGCTAAGAGCCTTTGCCACCGCCTGCAAATAAACAAAAGGCGGGCAAACCGCTACTGTTACGCTCTGGCCCGCTGCCTCCACAGATCCGGAAGCAATACGCTCAACCAGCTCTACGCTGGTATGACTGTCCGTGTTCATCTTCCAGTTACCTGCCACAAATGGCTTTCTCATAAAACTCTCCTATATTTATTATCTTCGTGACCCATCGTTAATTTCTCGTCGCTAAGGTCATAGGTTATGGTTAAGCAACAACAACTACAGCAACTCCGTTGCTCTCGGGAAACTACCTAATATCGAAAGCTGCAAACAATGCTTACGAGACTCTTCCATCCCCTCCTGGATATGCTTTTCTGTCCTGTGTCCCAGGAAATCCACAAAGAAATAATATTCCCACTGCCTTTTCCTGCTGGGCCTGGACTCAATGTTTGTCATATTGATGCCGTATCGCTTGAAGACATCGAGCACATCAGCCAGGGCACCGGCCTTATGAGCCGTGCTGAATAAGATGGCGGTCTTATCCTCGCCCGTCGGCCTGGCGTCTTCTTTGCTGATGATTAAAAACCTGGTTACATTATTAGCGGTGTCCTCGATGTTTTCGCAGACAATTCTCAAGCCGTACAGCTCGGCTGCGATGCTGGAACCAATCGCTGCGGCCCTTGGCTCCTCGGCCGCCAACTGTGCGGCTCTGGCGGTAGAGGCGACCGGGATCGTCTGGGCATCTTTAAAAGTAGCACTTAACCAGTTTCTGCACTGGGCAAATACTTCCGGCTTGGAGTAAATCTTTTCGATTTCCTGCAACGTGCAATTGCCCAAAAGATTATGATGAATCGCCATCAGAACCTCGGCACAGACCTTCACATTCGAATCTATCAGTGCATCGAGCGTTTCTATAACGCCGCCGCCCATGGTATTTTCTACCGGCGCAAGGCCGAGGTCGCAATGACCTTTGCTTACTTCTTCGAAGATACTTGTGATATCTGTCAGCGATTCATATTCGACGCTTTGGCCGAACTTGAGCATCGCTGCGGTATGGCTGAAACTGCCGCCGGGACCGAGATATGCAATCCGCAACGGCCTCTCTAAAACAAAAGAGCCGCTCATCAGCTCCCGCCAGATAGCAACTAAACACTTATCCGGCAGCGGGCCTTCATTGGTCTCGATGATCCTGGCAAGGACGTCTTTCTCACGGTCCGGCGAGTAGACCGGTTTGTCGGTTTTATTCTTGAACTTGCCGATTTCCACTACAACGCGCGCACGCTCGTTGAGCAACTTTACAAGCTGATAGTCAAGCTCATCTATTCTATTTCTTAGCTCTTCAAGAGACATAATTCAAAAGTAAGAAAAGTAAGTCATTAGCAAATCTTAGCTTCCGACCGCATCGACTCGTTTTTTATAAAAACTAATATATTTAACAGAATTTTCCTCTTGCGTCAATGAATTTGATTAATTAGAAATATTTTTAGGCGTACAAGTCAGACAAAAAAATGCAAAAAGTGATAAAATATGTGATTTTTAGGACGAAATGGGGCTACTTTGGCCTGGCTGGGACTAAATCCGCCCTCTGCCGGACACAGTTGCCCTGCCCGGAACCAAAAAAAATCGAGGCCGGGCTTCTGAAAAATTTGCCGGACGCCCAATTCGACGATACTTTTTTCAAGATACTTCAGAAGCAAATAGCCGCATATTTTGAAGGCTCTTGTGTGAATTTCAGCCCGGACATACCCGTAGTTCTTGATGGATTCGGCGGCTTCTCCCGTGAGGTTTTGACAGCCTGCAGGGAAATAGAATTCGGCCAAAGGATTACCTATGCCGGATTAGCGAAAAAGGCGGGCCAACCCGCCGCGAGCCGGGCCGTCGGCAATGCCCTGGCCAAAAACCCGCTGCCCCTTATTATCCCCTGCCACCGTGTGCTCCGAACCGATGGCAAGATGGGCGGCTTCTCAGCACCAGGTGGTATAATCTTAAAAAAGAAAATGCTTGAGCTTGAGTGCGAAACTCTTGGACTCTGATGCTTCTATCCTCTTAATACAACTCAGCTTATTAACTACATAAAAAATTTGAAAAAATTCCTTTTTTTCGTTGACAACACAATGTTATTCGTGTATAATTACACGAAATACCGTTGAAATCGAGAAATTTTAGAAAGGAGCGATAGTACTATGAATGAATTTATCGAGAAAAACAGAAAGCTGCTGCTATTTTATTACTGGGCAGCGCGTGTTGGTGGCTGGGTGGTTTTATCCTTAGCATCTCTGGCAGTAGCCGGGCATTCTTTCGCATTGGCCTCGCGAATTGGCGATTGGAACGAGTTTTACCGCTACTACCAGCACGATGTGCCATGGGTAATTTTTAACAATGGGCTTCCTACCGGCTTACTTGTACTTGGCGTCGCGCAGCTTATCTGGTATCTGCTCGAAACAAACCGCCAGCCTCGCTGGATTTTTCGAAATGCCGATAAATTGCTTTACACATACACCGCCATTCTGATCGGCTATTATTGTTGGATAGGTGTGACTGAGGTGATTTTGCATTTTAACGAGCCCTATGATTTCCCTCTGCGTTTAATAGCCTTGGTGGTGTTTATTCTGGTAAAACTCTTGGTACTGGTGGGGGTGGCTGAGGTACTAAGGCGTTTGTTACCAATGATTGAAGAATCACGAACGCTGGTCTAAAGGAGAAACAGAAATGATTAATGTCCGACTCGATTATTTACTCTTGGATCGGCGGATGAAACTAAAAAACATAGCTGAGTCTACCGGCCTTGCAGTAAACAACCTTTCAATCCTCAAAACCAATAAGGCCCGTGCGATTCGCTTTTCCACCTTAAATGAATTGTGCAAAGCCCTTAATTGTACACCTGGTGATTTAATTGAATTTATCCCAGATATTAAAGAAGATATTCAACTTGACGAGTAAAAGTTTTTAATCAATGTGAATCAGAAATTGAAAGGACCATTTTATGAAAAGTTTTATAAATATCATGCTATCAGTGAGTTACCTCTGTACATATACAGCTATCGCTTTCGGCGAACCACGAGTATCTAACCAAGTGCCCGAACAAGCGGGTGCGATAAATATCAATAATACTAAAGATGTTAATTGTTCTTCATATCTTTCGTATCTCGAGAAGAATGCTAAACCTCCTATTGAATATGTGTTGGAAAAATTCAATGACCATGATTTAGTAATTGTTGGGGAGGTTCACCATATCCAACAAAACCTCAACTTGCTTCAGGAACTTATCCCGAAGCTTTACAAACAGGGTGGTGTTCGATTTTTGGGGTATGAATTTTTTGCATCGTCATGTCAGAAAGATATCGACAAGCTTGTCAATGGTGAAGAATACGATACAGATCTCGTTGAGCACATAATAAGGGAGTCAGCTATTCGCTCGGGGTTAATCTGGCCTTACCAAGAGTACGTGGATACTTTTAAAACAGTATGGGAGTTGAATAAAAGCATCGCCGAAAAGTCAGATCGCTTTCGCATAGTATTCATGCACTTTGATAACAACTGGCATGATTTTCATTACGGAAATGAAGAACAAAAGAAGGCCGCCATGCTCAACTTTATGGAAGCGGACAAGCTTTATGCTGAGCCAATAATTAACGAATATGAAAAAAACCAACACAAGGGGCTGATTTGGTGTGGAACTACCCATGCCGTCACACGTTTAAAGGGAAACGTACGAAACAGACCAGAGAAAAGAGCGGGTGGATATCTGTACCAACGCTATGGGAGCAAAGTATTTCAAATTATGCTTCATGATTTTTGGTGTTATAGAGAGCGGGGTGAAGACTATCCGCTGAATGGTTTGTTAGACAAGGTTCTCAACGCGTTTGATGAACCGATTGGATTTGACATCGTGGGTTCTCCATTCGCAGATATTAAACTTCCCAAAGGTTTTATGTGGGCTATTGATAATCCCGGCTCAACATTTGCGAAGTATTGCGACGGGTATATTTGGCTGGTGGCACCGGAAAAATTCAAAGGTAATCAAGTGATGAATATTGCTGAAATTGTCCCAGATGAAGAAACCTTTCGCAAGGTTAGTCAGAATGCCGCTTCAAAATCACTTCAGGAAATGAGGTCGAGGCAAGAATATTTAGCTGCATGGAAAAAAGAAGAAGATAAGTTCAAGCAATTTCAGCAAACATTCATGCCGTTTCTTTCAGCTCAAAAAAAAACAAATAAAAAGCAATAAGACGTTTTTTTGAGCAAGCGGTAGGAACAATGATACTCACAAGCGTAGTAGGCTACCTTATCTGACAGACGTCCTAATTATTCATAGCTATTGTCTGTATGGTATTATCGAGGTTTTTCTTAAATTACATACCTTCTGCAATATTTACTTTTATTAAAATTTTGATCTGGATTGGAATTGGTTTGTTCCTGAAAAGAATAGTACCAATTATTCAAGAGTCAAAAACACTGGTCTGAAAGGAGGTTTACAAATGATTAATATTCGACTCGATTACCTGCTTTTAGACCGGCGGATGAAGCTCAAGGATCTGGCAGAGGCGACAGGCCTTGCGGTCAACAATCTGTCCGTTCTCAAAACCAACAAGGCCCGCGCGATTCGCTTTTCAACGTTGAACAGCTTATGCAAAGCATTGAACTGCACGCCCGGCGATTTGATCGAGTACATCCCGGATGAGAATGAGAATCCATGATTTTATTCCAGATGTACGACGCCGGTCTTGCGATCCGCTGCGAGGCTGGCTTTCTTGATAACGTCGTACAGGTAGCGGCAATCTTGTATCTTTTCAAATTCAAACACCGGGTCCGTCTTGTCGGTAGTAATCAACGCTATCGTACCGACCCCGAAGATACAGTCGAGCAGGCTCCTTCGCATCTTCAGGTCAACCACACGAAACATGTCCACGTTGTCCACTCGCCTGTCGAGGATTCCCCTGCTCCATTCGATTCGGTCGGCGTTGACCTCATAATAGATCATCTTAAGCTTGAACGCTTTGAGCAGAAGTATAAGGATGACAATCGAGCCAATCGCTACGCCGGCAATAACTCTGTATCGGCTGATAGCAAAAGCCTGAGTCGCGGTTAGTTTCAAACCCAGCAGGCTATTGACATAACCTTCGAGAGGCAGCCTTATCATAAGCCATGCGATGATAAGAACCACTAATCCCTTGACCACCGCAGGCGCCATTCCCCATAAAGACGGCCTGCCCGCGAAAAGGATATTATCATCTATTTCCTCGTCCTCGGATGATTGCGAATTCGGCCCGGAGCCGGCTTCCAGCGCTCTGGCCTTCGCGGTATTGAGATATTCTCCGCAGAATCGGCACTTAACAGCCGCGGCCTGAATCGTCTCGGCACAAAATGGACACGGTTTTGTCTGCATATCTATAACTGCCATCAAATATATATCGGAAAGACCCACGGAATTTAAACAGGAGATTCTTCTCTCGAAACAACACTCAATCCGCCAAATTGGCTTTGTTTTTTCGCCGTTAAAACCGCCAAAAATCACTAAAATCTCCTTAACTTCTTAATATTACTAATCTTGCACCATTTTGCCCATATTAACATTGGGTTTGTTTTTTCAAACAGGGTCATAGCCACAAAGCATGCCCTGAGCGTAGTCGAATGGGCCACTAAGGCACGAAACAGCAGAGATACCAATGTCATTGCGAAGCCCGAAGGGCCGTGGCAATCTTTGAGCGATGCCGGCAAATTGGCTTTGAATTGGGTTTGTTTTCACCAGGTGTCCAATCCAATATATTTCACGTATCCCCTTGTTATAATTGACATTACGTTCATTTTGGCCCTTCAAAAATTGGCTTTGTTTTTTCAAATTAACCACGAATTAACCTTAATATAACCACGAATTAACACGAATAATCACCAAGAAATAGACATAAACAGCAGATTTACCCTGTGAGATAACGGCTTTGCCTATCTCACGGGGTAAACGCGGAAGAAAAGAAAAAATCGTCAATAGTAAATCATAAATAGTCAATGGCAAGGGCCACAGAGAGCACAGAGGCCACAGAGAAATAATCAATCCGTCGCGCTTCGCGGCCGGATTTACACTCCGCTCCAATATCGAAGATCCGGCCCTTCTTGGACGGAGTAAATAATAAATAACAAAGTCTTCACCATTCATCATCTCAATTCTAAATTCAACAAGGAATTAACCGCAGATTAACGCAGATAAACGCAGATATTTGATGTTTGTCATTCCCGCGAAAGCGGGAATCCACGACTAATTCTCAATTCTAAATTCAATATTCGACATACCACATACTACATACGAATATGTTATATATTATACGAACCGTTACGCAAAAGGTCAACCAAATTCCCAAAAAATCTCCAATACTCGCCGACTTTCTATCTGCCACAGAGAGCACAGAGGCCACAGAGAAATAATCAATAGTAAATAATAAATAATAGATAACAAAGTCTCCTGTATTTTGTATTCTATATTCATTTTGTTGCATATTATACTAAAATTAATGTCGAAGTCAAGAATATTCCAAAAAAATCTCCGTGAGACGGCGTTCTTAGTGCGTGGTGCGTAGTGCGTGCTGGGGATAAGCAATAATCAACTTAAAGTAGACAGGATTTACATGGATAAACACGGTTTTTTATTCACCACGAAGGGCACTGAGAGCCACGAAGAAATATAATAATCATTTTCATTAACCGCCGATTAACGCAGATAAACGCTGATTTGGATTCACCACGAAGGAAAACAATCGTCAATAGAAAATCATAAATATCGAAGATCCGGCCTTTCTTGGACGGAGTCAATAACAGAGGCTTCGTGTTCCTTCGTGAGCTTCGTGGTAAAGGAATTCTTGTTTTTTGCCGCTTTTTTTACTTTTTTTCAAAATTCGAAGGTAACATTTACCCCGTGAGATACGCTTCATAGATAAATGAAGCTTTTTTAAGTTATCTCATGGGGTAAACCCCGTGAGGCCTGTCCTGAGCCTGGTCGAAGGATACGCTGTATCAGGTAGAAAGACGGATTGTTTTTGTTCTATACTGGGAAAATGATATAATTTGCAGCAGCAGCCTTGATCAAGCGATAACTCTGAAAATCAAAATCTTGTTTCTGGCTTGTTTTTTGAAGAGGACAACTTTATGGCAAAGCAGGAAGATATTAGGCCTATCTACCATGAACTTCAAGGCTATGTTTCCAAAGCTCCAAGCAGTGATGGAGTCAGTTATATACATGATGCTGAACTGTGGGAGTCGGCCAACCAAGCAATCGAGGAGTTAAACAAGATTTCTGGCGAAGACTACAATCGCTTCAAGATGGTTCCTCAAAAAAGAGGGCAAGGCACAGGATATATACTTGAACAGAACACGTACCGGGGTAAACTTGCCGGTCTGATTGCGAGACTTCACGGCCAATATTTCGCAAGTGAACCAGCTCCATTTAGCGGTATGCCGTCAACCGTAATCAGCCAAACTCAGGTGCAAAGTCAGACCCAAACGCAAATGGTACTTAATCTCCAGAGCAAGATCGACGAACAGCTTCGCAATCTTGAGCCGGGAGATAAGAGGCACACTTTCTTGGAAAAAGTCAAGGGTGCATTGGCTTCGGTCAAAGATTATGCTGGCGTGCTCGCACTGTATATTACAACCGCGCATGAAGTTGGCTTAACTCTTGAAGAACTCTTAGAGCTTTTCAAATAATGGGTATGGTGGACAGTTAGTCTGGGCTTTCAGTTGAATTGAGGCGGGTGATTGTTAGAATGGTATGGTGATTGAGGACAACACAATATAGCTCATGTGGGAAAGGAAGTTAGTATGGATTCTTGTAAGTTTTGTGGCGGAAAGTCGATTGAAGTTACTTCGGGTGGTCACCCGGACCTTGAGTTCCGTGTCGAGTGTCCAAGGTGTGGAGTTTATTTTATCGAAGAACGTGCCGTTAACACTGAGCCAGACCACTTTGTGGAAGAACGGCTTCACTTGATTTCTGCTGTGGCAAGATGGAGTTCAGAGAGAGGCCATCCTTTTCAAATAGAAAAGGAACTACTTAAAGACCGTTCCGAATTTGAAGCGAATATCCTCAGTGTGTGTCCGCAGGGCGTACAAGAAATATTAAACCGTATCCTCGCATACATATCTGAAAAAGCATCGTATCCAAGTGACAAGATTCTTATTGATAAGGATAGTATCTGCCCCCTTTTCTACTGTAAAAATGTAAAGGAAGTTACGGCGTATCTAACGCATTTGAAGGACAGCAATTTGGTTGATTTCAGTGGGTTAATGTTTTATAAAAAGATTGATGCCGAGGGTTACCAATTAGAACTGACGGTGGAAGGGTGGCAGAAGGTAGAAGAACAGGCCAAACCGAATATCGAATCCAAGCAGGCCTTTGTCGCTATGCGCTTTAACGATGAAATGAAATCTGTCTATATCGAGGGAATAAAAAAACTTGAAGGAGATACAGGTTTTACAATGTATCGGGTTGATATGGAGGAATTCAACGATAAGATTTGTGATAAGATTCTTGCTGAAATACGAAGAAGTCGTTTCGTAATCGCCGATGTGACCGGGCAAAGACAAGCAGTATACTTTGAAGCGGGCTTCGCTCTGGGCTTGGGTTTGCCTGTTATCTGGACATGTCGTGAGGATGAAAAGAACAAGTGCAGCTTTAATACAAGGCAATACTATCATATCTTTTGGACAGAAGAGAGTGAATTGAGGGAAAAACTTGGGGATCGAATCCGGGCAACATTATGAATGATCCTGAAGTAGTAAAATCAATGGTCAAGAAGCGAACAACCAAAGACTTTTACAAACATTCTGAAACCGGCGAAATTTTCCGTAGTCGATTGCAATTGCTTCCGGCTGAAACATCAACGGAACGACTAACTCAAAGGGGAGCTTAAAAATGGATAGAATTTACATAAGACGAAAAGCGGATGGTAAAATTGT
>Ga0307378_10006109_pt1 | contig 16590 bp, 16 predicted proteins | sample UN1MG_FD_202238 | JGI IMG/M metagenome (GOLD analysis project Ga0307378, IMG submission 202238) | Soil microbial communities from Risofladan, Vaasa, Finland - UN-1 | ecosystem: Environmental > Terrestrial > Soil > Coastal area > Acid sulfate soil | place: Finland: Risofladan, Vaasa | collected... | reverse complement strand
GGCACCCCGGCAACGGACGCATTGGCGAAATACCCCTCCCAAGCTCCAACAAAGTTGTTAATCGCTTCAACCTCGGTGCCAACTGGAACCATCGCTTCAAGTTCGCTTGCTAGTGTTGGTGCGAGTAACGGCATTATTTCAACTTGCCCGCTGTACTAAGAAAATCAATAGCTAGCGCCGGGGTGGTTACTGTTCCGCTGGGGCCCATTCCAGTTGGATGCGTATGCTTTATGCTATTCAGCCAAGTTATCAAATCATCTCCCCGCACGAGATAATTGTCCGCGCCATTTACTAAATTGACAGTATCCGTATTCGCCGTAAAATCCTTGCCAGTAACAAGAATATTATCTCCACTTGTGATTTTTATTTCCCCGTCTTTTAGTTCGATTATATTTGCATGTTTGTCTGTTATTTTTATGCCATCTTTGTTGATAATAAGGGTTTGAGCGTCCGTCTTATCAGTCCAAGAAATTTTTATTTCTTCGCTACCTTCGGAGTCGTCAAAATATAAAAAATGTCCCGTGGGAGTAGCAAAACCTCTTCGTTTTGGATATGTAGTTCCCAAAAATTCTTCATTTATTTCTCTTGGTTCAATATTCTCGGCAGTAACCTCTTTTGTATAACTTCTTTTCCCCCTGTAGAAAATATCCGGGTCATCAACCGATGATTGGCCGGGGAGTTCATCTGTTTCGCCATCGGAACTCATTTCTATTTGAACAATTTCCCCAATATCCGGAACAACAAACCAACCCCAATCAAAGTTTGGCGGAATCCACATGGGAAGCGCCCGTTCTTCATCTCCGAGCAGGGCGGCACATGCTACTTTTATTCGTCCTTTTTTTTCTTCATCATTATTCGCAACCACGGTTGCATCGTAAACATCGAGCTTCATTTAATTATCTTTCTCGCGCCGAAGTCGATGGTATAACCCGAAGAATTTAAAACATGACGCACTTTTGTAAAATAGTAATCGCCATCATATGCAGGACTAATTCCCTTGATACCATGCGTCTCTCTAGCCTTTATCGTTTCAACCCCAATAATTTTTCCTTGTGCTAAAACGAAATTATCTCGCATTCTGCGAAACCATTGTTGAGCCCAATGCGAAACATCGAATTCAGTTTTAAATGTTTTAGAACTAACAACCTCAAAAGAAAAATCATTGAAATAAAGTTTTATGCTTGAACCCGACGAAAACGGAGCGTTGACACTCCCCGCTTGATCTCCGCTTGCATCTAGTTCCGGGGAGTCTGATTCTTCTTCTATTTCGGCTTTAAGAATGTTGCCGGTTTCTTTGTCTTTTACCAAAACAGAAATTTTTGTTTTCGCTCCCTTTATTAAAACTTCGGGACGAAATGAAAGAAGGGTGCCGCTATCTCCATAGTTGTATTGGAAGTTATATTTTATTTCTTGGTCTTTAATATTGTCGGGATTTTTAAGGTGCATTGTCCATACGCCTTTTTCATCGGCATCAACCCAAAAAACATTCCCCGCTATATTCGCAAGGCCCTTTACAAATTCATAATCGGAAACGCCAACTTTTTGAAACAAATCTTTAGAGCCTCTTGGCGACCATGGATCAATGTCGGTTTTAAACCCATACGTTGCGGCTACAATGTCAAAAAGCCCATCATATTCGGTTACTGCATAAGTTCTTTTCGTTGAGCCGCCTGGCTCGTTGTCCATTAACTGATAGTCTTTTGAATATCCGATAACTTCCAAAGTTGATTCGCCGTTTTGCGGAAAAGTTGGAAGTTGTCTCACTATTACCGCCCTGCCGAGATGCTCGAGGTTTTCAGAACCGTATCCGGCAAATGTTGAAACTTCATTGCCCGGTTGAAAAACCTTTGAATTAGAAATTTCACCTCTTGGGTTTTTCATTCTTAAGCGTAACATATCAGCCATGCCGTCATAGCTTTCAAATTCTACTGTTTCTATTACCGACTTGATACTATCTGAAAGCGGCTCGTTATTGACTTTTAAAGCCCATTTTGGAGCAAAAGTAGCGCAAGTTTTTTTACTCAATAAAGTCATTTATCCAATAACCACATGAGAAGTGTATGTTTGGTTTCTTTCGTCAAATTTATTTAACCTTGCCGTCCTTTGCTCGGTTTCTTTTCTCCCGTAAGCGGATTTCAAAATTAAACTTTTTGGTTCTAATCTTTCCGTTTGAATTGCTTCAATAGATGGCAGCTTGACAATATCTCCCGGCTTTAAAGTTTGCTGTTGTGGATGCCTTTTTCTGATAATATCCCCAAAATAAGCATTGTTATATTCGTTTTGACAAAGCGACTCGTAATACTCCCCCTCTTTAACCCTATGGTAACGTGTTTCGTAAATAAGCGGATCTCCGCTCATTGCAAAATCTTCATATTTTATAAGGTTAATCGAAACAGAAACCTCGCGGATTGCACCTAATGCAGTTGGTTTTTTATAAGCGATACTCCCAAGTTCTTGTATTACACAAGAATCCATTGCCGAATAGCCATCACCAATAGTAAATGAAAGTATTTGCGGCCTTTGTAATTTGGGATCTCTTCTTGCCCATTTTTTTAATTGCGCGACGCTTTCTTTAACACCGCCAAAAACTGCATCTCTCGAATGAAACCTCGCTGTAAATGTTAGTGTATCTGCATTTCCACTTACGAATTGAAGAATAGGCGTAGCTCTATTTAAAGATTTGTATTGAGCATATTCGACTGATACTGCTTCGGTTATTTCCGTTGGAAATTGTCCAACGACTGTTTCCAGTGGGAAATCTTGACTTACAAGATACCAATTATTTAGCGGAGAAACACTTGCGAATAAACCCATTTTTAAACCCTCGAAGAACCGCTTTCCAAAATCTGCCTGTATTGCCAAGGCGTCATTTTTCCGCCGCTTCTTTCATTTAATCTCGTTTTGCTTTTGGAAGATGATTTGTTCAAAGCGTCGCCATCGACTGACAAATTGCTTGTAACATTTGCTTCCAAACATTGTTCTTTTTGACCTTCAATAACACCCTTTTTTACTGCTTGCTCTAACGATTCTGCGCCTTGCGATATACCGTCCGCTTTGTTTCTCGATGAAGCATCAGAAATTGATCTTGCCACTTGTGCATCGGTAATATCTTCGGCGGAGCCCACTCCATACTCGAGCGCCATATCTTGATCCGATGGCATAGCGCCAAACTTGCCTCGCTCGAATTCGTTTTTTCCTATTCCCTTGGAAGGTATAATTTTTGCCTTTTTTGATGTTATATTTGTAGATTTTTCTTCGCCTGCTTCTATGAGCCCAGTAAAGCCCTTATCTACATAAGTTCTAAGCGATTTCGGAACTAAATCACCAGCACCCAAAGTTTCCGCTAGTTTTATAACCCAGCCGACAATTACTTGAATTGGAGTTAACAAAAAATCTAACATGGCAGCGCTGAGCCTTTGCAACCCCTTCATCACTTGACCGCCAAACATTGTTCCAAATGCAGCGGCGACATTTTTAACCAGTTCAAGAATATGCCTTATAGGGCGAATAACTTGTTTGACAACCCAAACCAAACCCCTAAAAGCATTCATTGCAATATCAATAGCGGCGGTAATAACAAATGCAAAAACTTCCCCAACTGTCCGCCAGTCAACCATGAAAGAATCAGAGTCTTGATTGAAGCTTTCGAATAATCCGGAATACAAAGATTTCACTTCTGTTACAAGGTTGTTCCAAGTTTCACCTAAAACATTTATTGCTGGTATCCATGCATCCGTAATGCCATTGATAAAAGGTAAAATTGCATTATTGTAAACATCGAGAACCCATTCTTTAATGTTGCCCCAAACACGCATCGCTGTTTGTCCGAAACTTTCATTTTCTTTTCTGAGGAAAGAAAACGCAATAGCCGCAACGCCAAGAATGACAACGACTGGCCAAAAAGCAGCAATTAAAATACCGCCAACGCCAGTCATTATGGCAATAATGCCGCCAATTACAAATTTAAGAATTCCGAGAGCAAGAATTAACGGAGCAACAGCGCCGGCAGCTATACCAATAATAACCGCCCATTTAACAACTTTTTCAAGGTCAAAAGATTTCCCGAATAAAGCGCCAAATTCTTTTATTTTTTTGATGCCAGTATCCCAAGCTTCGCCCATTGTTTTAATTGCTTCATTTACGCCTTTCGCAACTGCAAGGGCTGATTTCGCGCCCTCTTCTCCAACTTCCCCAACTGCTTGTTTATAGAGATTCATTTTTTTATCAAAATCAGACTCGTTTAAAGCCTGCATCAAAAACATAACGGCGTTGAGCCCCCTTGTGACGCCTTTAAAAGCATCTTTCATTGGGCTAAGTAATTTATCAAAAAGACCAATAGAAAAAGATTCCAAAGACGACTTGAGAAGTTTAATGGCTCCATCAACATTATCTAGTCTACGCCTTGCCATTTCGCCGGCAACGCCGACGCCGCCAAACGCTTCGGAAGAGCCTTCGAGAGTTGTTTGCAACTCAGTAAACCCCTTTGCGCCAGTGTTAGCAAGAGCGTTAAAAGCCTTGATACCACGAAGCCCGAAAAGCTCTGTAGCAACCGCAACTTTATCGACTACGGTTCCGCTTGCATCTACCTTTTTGCTAAACTCTTCTGCAATTGCTCCCATGCTACGAAGTCGCCCGTCAGTGCCTACAAGAGCAACGCCAAACTTCTTTATTAACTCTCTTCCTTTTGCCGATGGTTTTGCGAGTTTCGTCATCATATTCGTAAATGAAGTTCCCGCCATCGTTCCTTTAAGTCCGGAGTCATGGAGTTTACCAAGAACGGTCGCTGTTTCTTCAACCGTCATTCCAAATAATCTGGCCGTAGGCATGGCCATTTTGAAAGCTTCTCCAAGAGAACTAATATTCGTTTTTGAATTGGCGCTTGTAGCCGCGAAAACATTGGCAACATGATTCGCATCGCTCCATTCAAGACCCATGCCTTTAACAGCGGTTGAAACAATGTCGGCAGCTTCGGCAAGCCCCATATCGTCTGCGGCAGCCGCATTGGTAACGCCTGTTAAAGCCTGCATTATATCGGTTGTTTTCGCTCCGGCTCTACCAAGAAATTCTTGAGCTTCTCCAACTTGTGTTGCGCTAAATGTCGAGACAATGCCGAGACGTTGGGCTTCATTTTTTAATGTCGCCATATCTTTGGACGAAGCCAAAGTAACAGCGCCGACATTGGACATTTGTTTTTCAAAATCAACCGCGCTTTTGACTCCAACGCCAAGCGCAAGCGTCATTGGCATTGCACCTATCGCTAGACTTTGTAAACCGCCTGTTATTTTTTGAAAACCTGCTCGAATTCCCGCGAAACTACTTTTGACTTTTGTGGCCATAAACGTAATGGCCCGTCCCATCGCTCCAATAGGTCCGGGAGTTTGTTTTACTGAAGCAACAAAGCGCCCGTTGGCATCCCTAGCCCTGCCCATCCCATCAACATATTGCTTCTCGTCTACGGTCAGAAATGCGCCAATACCTATACGCTCAAAAGACATTATATTTTCCTATCTTGGCCTTGGCTTTTTATTCAGTTCTTTCGCCTCTTTTCTTAATTGTCGGTCTAAACGCCTTAAATACCAAATTCTATCACAGGAAAGCATTTCTATTAAGCTTCGGTATTCCATGCTTTTTATAGTGTAGACAATCGAAAATATTTCTTCCCGTAACTCGTCTTCATTCTTTAACGGGAAGAAATGCCGAAAAAACTTTTATATCTCCAATCTATTTCTTGTCGAAAAAGTTTCTCGCTCCTTCTTCCTGGACATGCATTTCTAGGGCATTTGGTTTCCAAAAACATCGATGGTCCTATTGAATTTTCATCAATATCATTAGAAATCGTTTCCATATCGAATTTTGATAATTCGTCGAGTTCTTCTTCTACGAGAACGTGCTGTTCTCCGAGCCCCTCGATTGAATGAATACAACCACGGATAAGAGTTATTTTTGCGGCGACATTTAAATCCGGATCGTTGTCCTTTAGCATTTCGATATTATTCCACCGAGGGGGGCCCATAATGAACTTTTCAGCTTTCTTGCCCCTTATATTAAAAGGGGTTTTTAATTTATATTCCCATTGAGCATTTTTGAGGGCTGAAGCCGTTTTAACTTCGATGCTATCCAGATCGCCGGTAAAATCAAAAGACTCCCCGCACGACGGGCAAGTTGGCCTTAAATTCAATTCTCTTCCTATCGCTTCTTTTCTCAACATTATGTAAATGTAAAAAACGTCGCCCATCCACATCTGGCTTATCAAAAGAAGCTTTTCTTCCCATCTCATTTCCTCAAAATTATGTTGTCCGATATGGGTACACATCGTTGACAAAACGATGCTCACATATTCCGCGAGATTTGAAGATTTCTTTTTCCCCATAAGCTCTGCCAATTGCTTTTCTTCTTTAAACCTCCACGGCTTAACGCCAAAGGATTTTACCATTCCATCGGGCGAAGAAATACCCAAAGGCATAAACATGCCGAGATCAGAAAGCGTCATTTTTTGAGTTTTTTCGCTAACTTTTACGCTAACTTTTTCAGGTTCCACGGTTCACCTCCATTTTGCTTGGAGCCATGTTTAGGCCCAACCGTTTTTAAATTTTTCAGATAGGCAACAAATCGTCAATTGAGAATGTCCATTCCGTAACAGACAATTCGCCTTCATTTCTAATATCGCCTTCGGGCAAGCTACGTTTTTTTGGAAACATACCCTGCGCGGTAAATGTCCGCATTATGTTCCCGGTTCCCGAAGTCAAAATAATCGAGCCCGCTTTTTTGTAAGTCGGGCTGATGGGATCTTGCGATTCTTGAAACCAAGCTTCAATTGCTATTTGCTCGGCAAGATGATGCGTAGGAACACCGAGCACAACTTCTGTGGCGGTTCTTTCCCCTCCCGAAGCTACCGTTCTGTCCGGAAGTTCAGTGGTTTCCAATTCATCGTCAATTCCGCTCATAGTCACTGCGGTAATTTGAATAAGCCCCGGAACGAGAAGCTTGTATTTATTCGTTGGAATATGGTCCGGTTTAATAACACCCTTCATGTTTTCCTCTTTTCTAAAAATTTAGCTCCAAGTTGCCAAGTCGGGAATACAACCTCTAACAACCACGCCGGACACTAGCGCATCTGCGCCGCCGTCAGCGGTCGCCGCATTGAAATAAACCGCCTCGTCAGCGGCATTCGTTGCCGTACAAGCAAACGCTCCCGTGGCGCTTGTCTTAACAATCGCCCAACCAGTGCCAGACGCCAAAATGGAGCCGGCAGCCGCGGTACCAAAGGTAACATTGGCATTCGTATCTTTGCTGCCAGCATAGAGCGTGTCTGACGCGAGAATCAGAAACACACAAGCTTTTGCCATCGCGCTGCCATCCAAGTCATTGGCTTGTGCGATTAATGCTGAAGTGGTGCCGCCAGCGCCGGCGTCCGCCACGGCGATGACAACATCAACCACGTTGGTATCAACATGGCCAGTGTTCGCGTTTACCGCCGTTACAACCTCGTTTAAACGAGTTTTCATAACGCCATGCGACGGCCCGGAGCTCGTTCCGGACAATTCGTCAGAAGTGAAAGAATTTATAGTCATTTTATCAACCCTTTTTTATTCGTTTAAATCGAATGTTTTTTCAATTACGCGACGGAATCGAAAATGCCTTGCTTTCCGATTTTGATAATAAATCTTTCAACCGTATCGGCCAATTTCAAAGAAATTTCCGCGAACATATCGCCGCCCGCTCTTGTGGAATCTGTGTTGTTTTCCGAGTCAACTTTGATAATAGCTGCCTGCTTGAAAGTATCTCCCCGGATAGCTCTTTTTGGTCGCCATTCCGGGAGGAAATATTGAACTAGGGAAGAAATTGCGTTTGTTTGCTCGTCGGGATCATTTATGGCAAAAACAATCCAGTCGAAATTTTCCCTGAGAACGTTTTCGTAATGGCTCATCAATTCTCTTTGATGTTTCCATTTCCAAGTCGGGTTTGTGCTCAGGGTTCTATCTCCCCAAATCACAAAATTTCCACGTATTTTTTTGATAACCTGAATTCCAACGGGGTTTAACGATTCCTCGTCAAGAATTGCTTCTCCCGTAGGAATTTTAATGACGGCGGGCAAGACTGCTTCGGTACCTGCTTGTGCTTTATGATAACCGTCATAACTTTTCGCTATTGCCGCTTCTCGCCCATGTATTTGGCCGGTTAACGGGAGAAGTTTTAATTTCCCGTCTTCTGTGGCTTCGAGATCAATTACATATGCATAAGACGGAAACGCCATAACCGCATAATCAGATCTCCCCAGGGTATCATTAACCAATGCAATGGCGGCAATTTCGGTTACAACGGTTGATGCCGCTTGATACCGATATTGCATATTTTTTGCGTCCGCATAAGCGACGCCAGCCTTTTGCACCCCGGTTGAACTGATTCCCGGCGTTGCAAATTTAATGACACCAAAATTCCTATTAACAATTCTGTTGAAAACGCTAGAATTTACATCCCAGCCCTGAGAAATATAATCGCCATCTACCAAATCAGAATTTCCATCAACTCCAGCCGACATTTCTTGAGCCGTTTCAACCAAAAAATAATCAGCCGGCGCGCAAACATCCGTCATCGTGGAACCGTCCGGAGCGGTAATAGTATCATGCGTGTTATCGGAAATATTGAAATAGGTTCTCTTCGCGTTTACCTTGTCCGGATAAAGCCTTCCACCTATCAAAGCGTCTGCTACAAATGGTTTGTAGTTAATGACCAGAACGTCCGTAGCGATCAGCGGTGCAACTCCCGCCGTTATAGTAAATGGAGGTATCCATTTGTTTACCGGCGTTGCTCCGCCAAGCCCACCGGGAGGATTGAACGGAGTTGCAAAAGTAACTTCTCCAATGTCGCCAAAAACATCTGACACAGCATCGCCAACAGCAGCGGCAGTCATCGTAATAGTGATTTTTTGAGCAACCATGGCGTCTGTTGTAACACCAAGCGCTATTGTTGGATTGCCCTCCGCAATTGGAGAATTAATCGTAAAATCATGAATTATAGCGGTCAAAATTGTATCTGTTACGCTATCAACCGCCCCATAATGATTTGCCGGCCTGACATCTGCGACATGGGCGCCTGTCCATGTATCCGCTGCCACAACTTCGTAATTGCTCGTGTCATTGTTGATTAAATTTACCCAATAACGCGAGCTTGTAGGATCTGTTGAGAGATCTGGATACTTTTTAACAAAAGCTCCATCGACAAAAATTGACAAAGCGAATTCAGTGTCCGGATTTTCTTCGCCATCTTGAAGCAAATAGCTCACCGCTTTGCCATCGTTCGCCATGTATAAATAACCGTCTTCATTTGGGGCGACTTCGGCGTTCCAATCGGTCAAATAAAGCGAATCGGCAGCGAGAGTCAAAACGCCGGCTGATGTGTTGCCAACAACTTCGTAAACCTTGTTTGGAATATCGGGATTAGAAAGAAATGCGCCTTTCCATTGATCCGTTGTCCAAGTTGCAACGCCGGTTGTAATTGTCGTATCTGTTTTCGAACTCGCCGTAAAAAGAAATTTTGCATCTTTTCCGCCCCAGCGCCCACCGTTATGAGCCTTAAGCGTTCCCATCGGGGTGAGAAGATCGCCTTTTCGAGCGTATAGAGTAGCCGTCGCTTGAACTTCGTTGCCATCGGTAACACGCCGTAAAAGAAGACCGCCTGCACCTCGCGCATTGTTGTAATAATCAAAGCAACAATCCGGAAGAACGGAATCTTCAATTATTCCACCGCATATTTTTTCAAAGGTGGCTCGGCTTTGTGCTTCGATTAATTCGCCAACCGGTCCTTTCTCGAGTATACCGGCGTATCCTGCCCAACCAAAGGCCGCTTGTTCAATAGGTTTTTGGCCTTCTTGCTCGATCACTCCAACGCCAGCCCCTCTAACCGGTCCGTATCTTTTCTGAGCCATTTTTTATCTCCTTTTAAGGTCGCTTTGAGAATTGCAGATTTAGATTTTGAATTATGTACAAATCTTCTTCTTGCTTCGTATAGAATAAAGCTGAAACTATTCTACAACCAAAATTTCCACCAAAAATTTCTTTTTGATTTGCTGTATTTCGTGAATCAAAGTCGGAAGTTTGAAAAAAGTAATACTTTTCGTCAAGCCCTACAGAACGTAATTGGACATTGTTATCGAAAAACCTTCTTACTTCATCGGCAAGTTTTTGTAAATCGCTTTGTTTCGCGGTTACAAGGCGTAGCTCTATGTCCAAATCTCTTTGACATGGAGCCGAAATTTTAACGGCAGTTCCGGTCGCTTTATTTCTGACAGAATCATAATGAGAAGTGGTCCTTTGATTTATCCCGTTTACATCTTCGATATAAATTGCGGGAACTTTGTCTACTTCATCATATTCTTGGCCAGTGGTTAAAGCAACTTCCGGTTCCCATAGGAATTTTATCCACAATACTTTTCCACTATCAACCGCCTCGCTAAGAGTTATTACTTTGGTTGCCAAAACAAAAGATAACAGCAAATCGGTTTGATGTTCCGGATCGTCTGTATGGTTAAAAACACTATCAATACTCGTTAAGTTGTAAGGCGTTTTCAACGGAAAACTTGCGGAAACAGAAGAACTTGTCATATCAACAACAGCAGTTGTAGCGAGTAGTTTTGCCGGGAAATCACTTATCGGCCTTATTTGATCTCTAAACATAGGCATTAAAGAGCGGACTATTAAATCTTCCTGAAATTCCACATTAGATGCCCAAAGTATTTTAATTTCGTATAAATAAGGCGTATATTCTGAATCAGAAGTTGAAAGTTGAATTATAATTTGAATCTTTTTTTCTGCTACTGAAAAACTAGAAATGTTACTGGCTACCTCCGCTTCAGTGTTCCAGTGAACTATATCTACAACCCAAGAAGAACCATTCCAAAAGTATTGATCTGTTCCATCCCCAATGCGAAAAGCAAAACTAGTGATTTCTTCGCCTAAATAGTCTTTTGGGTTGTAAATCATTGCATCAAACCCAAGCCATTGTTTTACGGTTGATGGATTTGCAACCCAGCTTTTGACTACCCCGGAAGAAGAATACGTACCGCCATCGTCTTCTAACTGAACCCTGTTTTCTTGTGGGTTCAAACGCACATTAGAGTCAAGCTCTATCAAATCTCTGTTTTCTTCCAAAAACTCGAAACTTTTTATTAATCGCTTTACTCTCATTTTTCTTTACCGGCTTTCTGACTAGCTTCTGCGTGCGCAGCGGCCAACGCCAATTCCCAATTCTTCATTACGAGGTTTCTAAAGTCGGGATCATTCAAAGCTTCATAAACAAAGGGCCGCGAAGGTATTATTAAAACTTTTGTACTCGGCTTTAAAGGTTTCCAATCGCCCGGCCTTATTTTCCATAACTCAGCCGCCCTGCCAGTCAGATCTGAGCCCGATATTAAACCGAGGCTTGCGTACCACAAATAAGCAAACATAGCCCTCATTTTTGAAGTTACTTCTATTTGTCCGCCTTCGTGAATAAACCTTCCAATATTAAAAAAACTATCAGTTTTTAAAACACCTACAAAAACGCTCATTTTATCAACTTCTTTCCATGTTATAGATTGATAAAGTTGCCCCCCTGCGCCACCAGAAGTAATACCAACAAGAGGTTTATTCTCCCCTTTTATCATTTCAGTAAGCGGTGCGTTTTTTTGAAATTTTCCTTCGTTTATTCCATCACGAATTTTACCAACAGCAGCCATGGCGTTTAATTTATTCGCTCTGTTCATATGCTTGTGAATAAGGGGCAACATTTTTGCGGGATCAACTACATATTGGAGCCGGCTTAAACCTTTTGTTTTAAAGCCATATTTTGCCATTAAATGTCCAAGCCCTGCCTCGATGGGGCGCGGTCTGCAAAAAACGCTCTCACTAGTGTGGCCCCTCCAACATCTGTGTAATGGCCCTTTGGAGTGAGTTTTATGATGTACGCATCTATAGTGATATTTCCAATTTTTATAAACCTATCGTTGAGCTTTAATTCGATACCTTTTTTATTTAAATCATAGTAACGAAAAAGAACATAACCCGAAGCCCCGGCAGCAACCCCGCCCAACTTTACGTTTAGTTCTTCATCCGAGCCAAACATTACTTGCCCGTTAACTATTTTTGTCTCTTCATAAAGAGCCTGTTGAATAGGTTCCCTGTAATCATCATCTTGATACGTTTCCGTCAAATCGAGTTGTTGAATTCGAATTGGAACCGGGTGTAGTAAATTAGGTATAGGCATTTAATTTATACTCGGATGCGATGGCGTAGCGATTCCAATTGGCGCCCTGTAAAGTCTTATAATATCTAAAACCTCTTGGTCGCGTGTCATACCGCTTAGGCCATATTTTTTTGTTGATATGGTTTGAGAATATTTTAATTTATGCCCGTCCGTCCATTCCTCTATTAATCCTGCCATGATCGGAGGTGGAGGCGGCATCGCATCTGGCCCAGAACCAGGAACCACGGGGTTTGTAAGCTTTTCAACGACAAGTTTTAAAAGCGCCCTTTGAATAAGTTTTGGCACGGTGCCATCTTCTTCGACAAATCCGAAAACGCCTTTTATTTCTTGGTTTTGCACGCCTCTTCGAAATTTCAAAGAACTAACCCATGAGCCAAAGCTATAAATATCTCGCACTTGATCTTCGATAAGTTTTATTTTTGGATTTCTTCTTTTATCCGGATAAGTGCTTCCGCTATAAACCTTGTAATATTTCTCTTCTAATTCTTCAGTCGAATCATTCAATTTTACATAATCAATTGAAATGATCGGAACTCCAAAAGAAAGCATAGTAGAATCGGTCCCATCTACGCGGAATGTCAAAGCCTTTGGAATAAACCATTGTCGGCAAGCCCTATCTAAAAATGCTTGCCAAATTTCTATTTGAGTTAGTATTTGTAAATCAGTCGGGCCATCATTTGCTTCAGTTGGAATTCCCGCATCATGTACATCATCAATAGAAATATATGTATCGGTTGAAGAACCAGCAGATTGTACCAATACTTCGAAGTCTTCATAGCTCGCTTGATACTCGGCACCTGAGCTTATTTTCCAACGCCATTCAACTCTGTGGGTTCCAATGCTTTGGGTTAGCGTTGGCGTCCACCCTGCCGCCTCTGAGACATCATAAGCGTAATATGAACCAACAGAAAAATTGCCAGAAGAACCAACAACTTCTTCGTAGCCAGTGGTCGGGAAAACTTGTGTTCCTGGGAGCCCTCCGGTTATATCCAAAATACGAAAGCCAACAGAATATGCGTCTGTTAAAACTCCGCTAACTGTTATGAACCAATTAATAATTGATTCAGTGTTTTCTTGCCCCCTTGAAATTCCCGGCATAACGTCCTCCTCTTAGAACAAGCCGCCCCAAAGATTTTTTTCGACTTTTACCCAGTCGCCAAGATTTTTTGAAACATCTTCTATTGCTTCGTCGCCGCTTTTGGGCTTGAAAGAAACAACTTTTTCAACTTCCGTTATTTCACCAAACTCAAAAGATTTGTCTTCTTTTCTTTTGTATGTTGTTGAAAAATATGAATCGCCACCAGCGCCATATTTGTAAACACTGAAAACTGCTTTGTCCGAAAAAGCTTCAACCAAATAAGCACCGCCATCCGTATCGGCTAAAGAAACTTTTTTCATGACATGCTCGCGGCCTTCATCTCTCAATTTTCTAACATATTGATCAATGCTCTCCCCGGTCGCCAACGCGATTTTCGATTTGTGAACAGCAACTTTCATTTTTATAATTTCGGACATTTTTTCTCCTTATGGTAGAACGCCATTTGGGTCAAATGGGCTTCCAATAACATTATCCAATAATACATATTCCGAGGCTTTATCTTGATAAAAACCTTGGAGTAAATCGTTTTGTAATGGCGCAACGATCATTTCTATTGTCGATTCATCTATTTCCGCCCATCCATATACATCATCACTCGCCTCGTACACTTGCCCGTTTACTATAACGCGAATGCTCCCAGAAACAAAAGGCGTGTCGGTTGTAAAAGTTTTGTTAATTCCATCAATATCTCCATTCAAAAGCTTTAACACTGAATTGTAAGAAAGGAGCATTAGTTGTCGTCCCCTTTGTTTTGTTTCTTTGTGTTGTATTGTAAAGCCGATTTGTAAAATACTACTTTTTCTTCCAAAGATTTTTGTGTCTTTTTCAATTCATCTATCGAAATTGACATTTTCCTTACATCTTCTGTTGTCACATCAACTTTTGAATTTAAAGCCGAATAATTCCAAACAGCCGTACTACCTGCCCCCACCAAAAAGAAAACAAAACCAAAAACAAGTTTTTTAAATCCGCCAGACCAGCCGGTTAGCGTCGTTTCTAGTTTCACCATTTCATATCTTTTAGGAGCTTTGCTAATTTTGGTTTTGTGTTCTGAAACAATACTATTCAAAGAAGAAATATCTTTTTTTATGGTTTCAAATTGGAGCTTATAAACTTCTCCATTAACTTTTTTTTCTAATTCGTTTTGTACCCATCTAGCACGCGCAAACTTCGCTAGATAATCAACAACGACAGGATCTAATTTCGAGACGAAAACTCCCGTATCATCCATTTCTCTTTTATCTGAATGAAATTTTCCCATTATGCCATGTTCCGAACCCAGCCGCCTTGGCTATCTGTTACCGCACTCCCCGCTGCTGGGATATTTTCCGAAGATGCTGTTTGCATCCAATATATTTCGCCCGCTACGCCGCCAAGAGTATTATCCAAAAGAGTGTAACTGCTATCAGAGTCGGCCAATAATATAAAATAACATCCTGCCGCGTTATTTTCACAATCTTTCATCCACAATTTCGACACAAAACTGCGAGTAAAACCGGCTCCGCTTTCGCAATAACTATGAATCAATTGAAGCCCGGAATTATATACCTCTATTGCCGCATGGGAATAATCGGGATACTCCACATATGAGTAGCTCACATACAACGTTGCCATTATTGTGTATATATGTTTTGCAGAGCAGAAAAAAACAACTATCGAGCCGTAATTTTCTAAATAAATTTGATTAGTAATTAAACAGCCGCATATTACCGCCGCGCCTCTCGGACAAACTAAACGGCTATTTATTATGCACTGAGCCCCTCCGAACGCCGTTAACTCAATAGAAACTGTAAATCCCTTCGCCGGATCTGGAAACGGGTTATCAGTGGCAGTATTAGTGTTGTAGTTTATAGCGGAATCTTCGGCGTATACGGCAAAACCATTGGCCTCGGCGGATTCTATTATGCTAGATGCAATAAATATTTGCGTTTTATTTAATCGCAATCCTTGTTTTGCGTAATTAAGTTTTATAAACCCAATTCCAACGGACGATCTTACTTCGGCATCATAATCGGATTGTCCAAAATACTTATTGTTAAAAACCTGCATACTAGTCGGTTCACTTGCATTTATAATTACCTGCGGAGAACCTATATTAATGGTATCCGCCGCTGCCGGGGCCATTGGATTGTAGCCGCCATTTACTCTAAGCGTGTCAGCAGTATTGCTCCAAATTCCAAGATAATGTCCGGCATTAACGCCGGTCTTTATATATATAAATTTTTCGGCATGTTCATTTGGAGTCCACCCCGGTGCCCCAGAAATTTCTATGTCAAACGCTACAGCCCTTGCCAATGTCCCATGAATAAAAGTAATCGCGGCAACTGTTAGATCGCCTTCGTCATCGGAGTTTCCCCCCAAACCATCAAAAATAAGTTGTCCAGTTTCTTGGCATTCATTTTTTATTACTTCGGGAAAGGCGGTGTATGTTCCCGTTGCTATTTTAATTTGAACGGGATGCTTTAACAAAAAGGGAACATCTTCGTATGCTCTTGTAATCGTCTCATATGGCGAGCCTACGGAGCCGTCTCCCGTATCATCATCTCCCCCGGTATCGACGTACAATTCCATGGCGGCAAAAGTTTCCGTGGCCTTTATTTCAGCCCATACATTTGGCATTTTTTTCTTGAACCACAAAACCCCGTTGCTCTGTATAAATTGCGCTCCAATTGGCATTGCTACAAGTTTGGTTTCTCCATCGGTAACTCCTGTTACCGCGTCATTTGGATCGGAGTCCCATAGCATCGAAGAAACTTCATCGTCCAAAGTAGAATTTTTATTCCATTGAGCGCCCCGGCGTTGAATCTCGAAGAAATTAGAATCGGTAGTCGCCATTTATACCGCCTCTTGTATTGTAATTGTTGTGGGAACTGAACTGGCGCTTGTGGCGGCAGTATCAAGTATTCTGATAATTGTTGGATTTGTCGATAGTGTGTGCAGGCACCACGAGCCAGCGTCTGGAACCGCTGTGGTTCCGACTGCTCTTTTATTCGGCAATGCCTTAACTTGCCAAGTCATAGTAACGCTCGCATATGTTATCGCTTGCACATTCATATTCGCTTCATTTGCATAAGCCGCTAACGTTATGTTTCTCGACACAAAACCACCCAATACATAATTTCCGTCGCCAGTTATTGCACTTGTTACGATTCCCGCCAAGTTCGTTCCACTTATCGCTCCCCACGCATAAGTTCCTTTCGCCATATCGTCATCGATTTGAAGGGCCCTGGTCCAAGCCGTACCGGAGCCAG
>Ga0307378_10006108_pt1 | contig 16590 bp, 16 predicted proteins | sample UN1MG_FD_202238 | JGI IMG/M metagenome (GOLD analysis project Ga0307378, IMG submission 202238) | Soil microbial communities from Risofladan, Vaasa, Finland - UN-1 | ecosystem: Environmental > Terrestrial > Soil > Coastal area > Acid sulfate soil | place: Finland: Risofladan, Vaasa | collected... | reverse complement strand
GCGAGGTGCAGGTGGTGACGTACAGAAGCCTGGTGGCGTCGCTGAGGGAGACATGGGTCGCGGTCCCGCTGGTGTCCACGGTGACGCCGGTCTTCGTCGCGACCGTCACCTTTCGCCCAGAAACGTCACCATCTGCGTTGGTGTAATCACCACCGGCCATGACGACATCTGCGAGAGCAAACGTGGTCACCGCTTCGGTGCGTGTCGTTGGCTGCGCGTTGCAGACCGTCATGATAGTCGCGAGGGCGATGATGTCCAGCATCCCGTCCAACACATCGTCGTTACAAGCTTTAGCCATTTCAGAACCTCCTTAGTTCGTGTTTCTAAACATTGACTTCATATTTCAGGACACCCGTCGCGCCCCAAATGATTTCGACATCGTCAACAGTGGAATCCACGATGGACCCAAGGTCGATGAATCCTATCGCGATATCAGCAGACTGCGTGGTGTTGTAGACGATTGCCCACCTGGCAGTCGTGAATCCGCTTCCGCTCTGAACCCAGACGAGGTCGTCCCCGTCAAGGGTCCCCACTCCACCGACCTCGGTCCATGTCCTGCTGGTGATCTGTTTGCCACCGGCAGAGTAGTTCGCCCCGGTGACCTCATAGGTCGAATAGTCAGACCACGTCGGCGTCACATCTCCGACAGTCGGCGTGAGAGTCGAGTTGATGAGCGCAACCATGATCTGGTCTGCCGGGAAGTTAGAGCGGTCAACAGGGTCGCCCATCTGCCGAGCGAAATCGTTGAACAAGAAGAAATCACCTGCTGGCATCACAACCTCCAGATGGAGCTTACTATGGCTCCGGCCATTCTCATGCGCCACCCACGATCACGAAGCCACCCCTCCTCTGTCGGGTTGCAGATGAAGGCAGTCTCGATCAATACCGATGGCATGTTGGTGTGGACGAGGACGTAGAACCTCGCCTCCTTGTCTGGGTCACCGTCTCCAGAGTCAACTCGACCCGCAAGTTTCGGGAACGATTCCCTCACCGAGTTGAAGATCCCGGTGGCGATCGGATCGGCCGGCGTCCACCCCGGAGAGGTCCAGACCTCGAAGCCGTGGGCCGATGGGTTCGCAGCGGAGTTCGCGTGAATCGAAAGGAAGAGATCCGCACCGGCTGCGTTCGCAGTTTCACACCTTCCTGGTAGTGTGAGCGTCGCATCGATGTCGCGGGTCATGATGACTTCATGCTCCGGCGCCAGACCGAAGCGGATGAACTTCGCGATGTCGAGGACGGCTTCAGCTTCGGTCAGGAGAGTCGGTCCAACTGCCCCTGGGTCGTCGCCGCCGTGACCCGGATCGATGCAGATCTTCATTTAATTTCTCTCAGAAGCTGTTGGAGCAAAATCTTGTTCTCGCCGGTCACCTTCTGCAATTCAGTAACCTTGACATCAAGCTGCGATAGCTGGACCTGGAAATCTCCAGTCCTCCTAACTGCCGTGACCTCGCTCTTGTTGTCGTGAAGTTCGATTCTCGCATTGATCATCTTGTCGATCTCTGGGACTGCAACGTCATGGAAAATCTGGAGATTCTCCTTGAACTCTACTCTTGCGACCTCCCTGATTCCGTTATGCACGGCACCCCTGATGGTGATCAGACCGACAAGGAGGGCAATGACCATCCCCGAGATCGTCAACCACGTCGTCGTCCTCTTCACGCTCGCAGTGTAGTACGTGTCGATGGAACCGTTGTCCTGGATGTTCACCTTCGCAAAGGTAGCTCTTTGGTTCTCACACATCAGATGCCTCCTCCGAGGTTGAGCGCCAAGCTCTCGTGCCTCGAATTTACTCCGGTCGGAGCGGTTATCTCGAGAGTTGCTTGCTTCGTTTCACCGGCTGCGAATGCTCCGATATCAACAGCAGTCGAAACGTCATTACCGACCCAGACGTAGGGTCCGGCCCCAATCTTCACGCGCATCCAACCTGATAGCGAAGTCCAAAAAGGAAACTCTGCGCGGGCGCCCGAGGAATAGAAATCGACCTCGATCTCATACGGGACATCACGCCTGAAGTGATCAAGCCTGAAGTGCCGCAGCGGGACCGCAGCGTTACGGAGTCTAACTTCCTGAGACAATCACCTCTCCGTTTTTCATCTTGCGGCTGAGTTCGCCGAGTTCAGCACGGCGCTTCTCGCCCGCCTCGAAATTCTTTTTGAGGTGGTCGGCGGCGACTTCGTGCGCTCCCCTGATAGTAGTCGTGAGCGAGTACATGCCCTTGGTCAGAGAGGCGTTCGTTTCTGCCTGAATGACCATCGCGTCGGCTATCTTGCCGAGGCCCGCAGCCATCTGCTCGAGGGCATCTGCAAATCTGCGCTCGGTGTCCGATGTCATCCCCTCATCTTTTCCAGCCATGCTGTCTCCCTATACGACGTTCCACGGAACAAAGAATAGACCAATGACTTCTCGCGGATGCTCTACGAGGATGTCTTTTTTCTGAACCACCCAGACCCTCTCTTCCATCCCACCCGGCTGATCGACCCGTCCTATGCCCATTACAATATCACCTGGGTCAGGAGGATACTGCCAAAGAGCGATCAGCGCCGGGTCGTTGAAGAGAAAGATGTAGAACTCGCAGAGGGTCCACCACTGGGCGGCGATGATCTCCTGGGCGAGCTCCAGCGAACCCCTGCTTCTCTCAAATGCACTCTGGACCCCGGCGTCATAGGCATAGTCGGCTCCGTACCATTCGATAGCCGCCTGGTCCTTGGTGTGAATCACGTCATGCATCTCTGGGTAGACCGATGGTCTCGTGAACCACGCTTTCGTGAAGACATCGAGGACGCCGTAAGACTCAAAATAGTTGCCGTACCAGAAGTGGGCGTAGACAGTCGCCGTGATGCGCCACTTCGCAGGAGCGAGGTAGAACCGGTAGTGCGATTCATCACGGATGTGGCAGAACGACATTCCCTTGTCGTCGCGGATCGGATTCCCATCGTCGTCTATGAAGCCATACCACTCGGTTCCCTTGGTGAGATCACAGCCGAGGAAGCACGGGCTGAAGTTCACCGTCGGGACATATGCCGTCCCGGCGTGTCCACCCTGCTTGATAACCACTGGAGCTTTCAGTTGAGGTTGCCCGGTCTCGTTCTTCAGTTCGAGCCTGAGCCATTTCAGGTTGTCAGGCGCAGGAACCTTCTCCCTGACTTCGACCTGAGTGAGTTCTCTCCCAACCCGACGCTCATCAGGATCGATGCTCTCGCTCTGGTCATCTGGTTTCTGGGTCTCGGAAAGCTCCGCTGGGACCGGGTGGTATTTATCACCCCAGAAGTCGTAGTGCCAAAACCTGACTTGGAGACCACCAGCGGCGCCGTAGTAACTCATCGACCAGTCAACCCAGAGGTTCCCAGGAAGCGGGGTGGGCCACGGGCGGAACGGAATCCTGCGATCGACGCCGAGGATCAGGTTCCTGATGTCCTCGCGCCGGTCCCAGCGGAAGTCGTACTCCATGTCGAGCTCGCGATAGTACCCCTGATCCATCCCAGGAACCGGGTTCCTCGGGTCGTAGACGAATTTCGTCCCGGCGTCGAAGAGTTCCACGAAGATCATTTCTTCGATCTCCGGCGGAGCTTCAGATTCGTCTTCTGGTCAGTCCACGTCCCATCCTTGTTCTTGTCGAATTTATGGGTGAAACCGACGAGAATCCAATCTTCCGGCAGGGTCTGCTGCGACATGACGAGTTGGTTCCCGTAGGTCTCCCAAAAGACCTGTGGCATCTTCACAGCCTGACCATACTCAAGCCCGAGCAGCGGGATCAGGATGTCCATGTTGATATTGAAGTCAGGCTCGCTCGCAGCGAACTGCCTCGGAGCGATGTCGTCTATCAGACCCTCGATGTCGTCGTCATCCTCGTAGGAAGTCGGGACCTCATCCTCATAGACCTCGCCGTAATCCTGCGGCGGGAGCTCGGGGTCATCTGGCGCGTCGGCGTCAACCTCGATCGTTCCGTCCTCCGCCCTGCGGATCCCAGACCTCCGGTGTCGGTTGCTGTTGCCGGTATAGCTGATCTGCTCGTGGTTCGACTCTGGCGACACGGACTCTCTGATCACTGCCTCGGCGTAGTAGTCATAGACCGCGCCTTGCTCGACATCCTCGTCGTAGAAGATCGCGTGGCCCTTGTCTGTCGTTCTCCGAGAGTTATCATTCGGAGCAGTCCCGATCATCGTGTAGGAAACCTCTTTCGGTTCCTCCGGCGGATCAGGGTCGTCAGGCTCGGTGTGTCCGGCAGACGGAGGCTTCGGGTCTTCTGGAACGCCATCTGGATCCGTCGTCCCACTGGTTCCTACGATCGTAGGTTTCGGAACCGCAGGGGGAGGAAGGATGTAATTTCCGTATGGATCACCAGACGGATCTCGATCAGGTTCAGAGATCGTCGCCCGGTAGAAGTTGTATTTCTCTGGGACGATATCGAAGCTTTGGAAGAGTCGCCTGTTCTTGATCGTCGCCCCACCGCCGCTGACTTCAAGTTGGACGCCTTCGTATTTCGCGCTGAGGAACTGTTTCGCCTTCAGCTTGGGAGGCGTCAATGGGAACGGAAATTGGTAGAAGAACCCCGTCTTCTTGATGTGGCGAGGACCCTCGATCTTGAGGTCCTGAGGCTTGAGCGAATTCTTTTTGATATTCCAGATCGTCCACTTATCGACTTCCTCTTCGACGATTTCATGCTCGGTCTCGACGTTCTCGATCCACTCGGCAAACTGGGTTCTCGTCTCGCCCTCGATCACCCGAGCCTTCGTTGTGGCCTGGTCCCACTTTTCTCCACTCTGCACGACTCTATCGAGAGTGGTCACTCCTTCGACATTGAGTCCAGCCGCCTTGAGCTTCTCGGATTCCTCTGGTGTCAGCGGTCTCTCAACGACGGGAGCATCGTAGACCACGAATGCGCTGATGAACTTGCTGCGTCCAAGGTTGTCCCCAGAAGCGAGTGGTGTGAAGCACCAGTAAACGACCTCTTCTTTTTCGACGGTCCGATACTGTCTTCCGAACCCCGGCAAATAGCAGGACGATTTCGTCTCTCGGGAGTACTCCATCGGAGGACCCTTGTAGATCTCATAGGTGAATTGCTCTGAATCACCTCTGATTGCGACACCAAGCTGGTTGAGGATCGTCTTGTCATTTTCGATCAGCACACTCTCTGCCACGTTGGTCCCGCCAGATCCACCGTTGTTGTAGTACCCGGTGATCACCGACATGACCCTCATCGTCTCCGTGAACCCAGGAGTGTCGAGTGGGACATCGAAGACGGTGTGCGAGTACTGGTTGGGGACTAGCGCCATTTTGGAATCCTTATGATCACCCTGCGGACCCTACTGTTAGTGGTCGGCTTCGCAGTGAGCGCCTTGACGATGTCAGCAGACAGCACCAGCTTGTTGGACGTATGCATGACCTCCGACATCCTGTCAGCAAGGACGAGAGTGTTGTTCTGCCGGACGTAGTAAATGTGAGGGGCGTAGGGCTTCGCGAGTTCAGTGAGTGCGGTCCAGTACGACCAACTCGGGTCGATCACATACGGAGCAAGATCGTAGTCTGGGATCGTCGATTTGAGCTTGATGCTTCCAGCGTTCGCGAGCTTTCGGAGTGCCGTACTCAGCCTCGACATTCCTGTCCAGACCTGATATCTGCCGATCGGCTTGTTGCCGTAATTTTCGATCGCTTTCTTGACGTTGTCCTCGTTGTTCCTCCTACTCGGGACCATGATGATCGTCTTTCTCGGCGCCTTCCTTTTGGAAAGCCAGACGTAGTCATACCCTTCGGCAATCACCATCGGGATCTTGTCGGTCCCGAGATCGACAGTCCGATATCGATCCGGCGGGATGGTGCCGTTCCTGATCATGATTTCTTGGAACGGCTCCGCTGGGTTGTAGGACCCGTAGATGTCGAACCTGCTGTTCTCGTCAAACTCCTGCCACCCGACGAAGGTGATGATGAATTTCCGATCTACCGAGTTCTCCTGCGTGACGGTGACGCTCTTCACCCACGGGGTGACATCTCTGCCATCCATCAGGACGGTCACGACAAAATCCATACCACTCATTCAAATACAACTCCCGCATCCAGAAGCTTCTGGTGCGTCTCGTCATCGACAAGGTTAATAAAGATCGCACCGTCTCCGCTGACACCGTACACCAAGATCGATGCTTTGAATTCTGCGACCTCTTCATGGCCCACGAGAACGGAGGCAACAAACTCATGCCTCACCTCGATTGCCGACAGAAGAGAGGCAACGAATTCGTCAAGCTGAAATCCCTGCACCACCATCGACTGGACGAACTCATCCCGCTTGTAGGCCTTCGCCAGGAGCGAAGCAACGAACTCATTCAGCACACCCTCGCCGACGAGCAGCGACGCCTTGAACTCGTTGAAGATCGTGGTGGCGACCCAGTACCAACCGGTCGCCTGGAGGCTCGGGGTAGCATCGATCAGTGACCAGATGCACTCGCCGCCAGTTGTTGGATCAGTGTCGAGGACGACCCAATCGATCGTAGCCTCACCTTTCTTCGAGTCCTCGATGCAGACCCAGTACATGTTCATCAAGATGTCGGAGATGAATGAAGGTTCCGGCTGCGCGAACCAGAAGATGGAATCGATGAGGACGCCGTCGTACAGGAACGCGACCGGGATGAGACTCCCGGCGATGTCGAACCAGTAAAGATTCTGCGTATTGGCGTAGATATCGTCGTAGGTCGTGAAGACATTCGGGTTGACGAACTGCAATTGCCCCCAGTGAGAGATCTGATTTCTCGATCCGAGGGCAAGCTTCCCGTTGACCGTGACCGCGACCTTATCCCAATCGAGCCGGATGAACTCGAACTGGAGGTTTGAGAATTCAGGCGTCACGAGATTGCTGATCGTCGCCAGCGTCGCTCTGAATCTGAGGTTGTCTGTCCCGAGACCGTCGTCGAAATCGAAGCCTGGGATCGGCTCGCCATTCACACAGGTGAGCCACGGGGCGCCAACATCGCGCTGACACTCAAGCAGAATTGAAGTCCCTGCCGGTGTCGTTTCTGCCCACGACATGATCGACGAAGAGTATCGATCGACGGCAGCAAGCGGGTTCCTGTCACTGATCCACTCGCCAAGCATCTCGTACTTTGTCGGGATGCTCTCGAAAGCCATGTCGTCAAAGGTGACGTTCCCGTTCGCCGCTGCTCTCGAATACCCGAGGAACCCAACCTCGCCAGGACCTGGGAGATCGGACTGTGAAGCGACGAACGTCCACGAGGTAGGTTCTGCGGCATCGTCCCGCCAGCACTTCCCGTAGATGTTGATGCCTTCGATTTTCCCTTTGAGGTTGTACCAGTGACCGTCATTCGCAGGGACGACCCCGCCCATGTACACATCACCAAGGTAGACCTCTGTGGTCGAGGACGTGTATCGCCTCGCGATGAATCTGTTGTAGCCGATCCTCAGTTCAAGACCGATCGCCTTGAGAGTCGCACCGCTCCCGATAGAGCGGAAAGTGATCCCACCGCCTGAGTAGTCGGCAGTGTGGAATCGCATCTTCACCTGAGCGACGAGGTTGACGTGGGACGGCTCGACATCGTAGGTCACGAAGGTTCTGTTCTGACCACCGGTCGAGGTGCCGCGCATGTATCGGTTCCCTCCAGCCTCCTGCTGGATAGCCCACACGCCAGTGGTACTGACCTGCGTGAAATCTCCCGGTAGACCACCGACTGGGTACTGGTTGAAATCGTTGAGCCTTCGTTCCTTCGCGAGTTGGAGACCTGCCCCAGCAAGCTCGAGGTCAGTGAGTTCTCCAGCAAGGAAACTCGTCGGCGTCGCGTACCCGTCACTGAGTGCGTTGCTCCTGACGACTGCGAAGTTGACTTCCTGCGAGTGACCTACCAGAACGTCAGTATCGCCCTGGTCAGGGTCCCACCCAAGGACCTCTATCGCTTGGACTTTTTTGAACTTCACGTTCGGAGCGACAAGTCTCACCGAGGCAGTGTTCGGCCAGAACCGGTTGAGTTTGACGACAGCGCATCGGACCCCAGAGATCCCGACCCGTGGCGTGGTTGCATTGATCGTCGTCGCCACGCATCACCTCTAGTAGATCTTCGCGTTCAGCCGGAATCTCTTGAGTTCCTCAACCGTGATCGGAGTCGCTACCGTCCTCATCCAGAATGCTCGGTGGCCCGTCTCAGTTGCCCCGACAAAATCACCGATTGCATAGTTGAGCGTCATCACTGCTGTGAGATCGACATACCCTCCTGCGATGTTCACCCCGCCCGGTGCGATCGTTGCGAGTTCAGACGACTCACCTACGATTGCGGTTCCAGATTTCTGGATCAGGATCTCCATCCCCGCACTGAACGCGGACGGGTCTTCAACGTAAAGCCGAGAAGCTGGCGGGAACGACGTTCCACACGCTTGGCTTACCACGGAGTAGGGAACGGACTCTACATCCCTGAAGGGCAGGGAGGTAGCCACTAGCGCCCCACTACCGTAGCCATTTGAGGTGATCGACAACCCAGCGAGCGTCACTCCGAAGGGTTCGACTGCGATGTCCCAGTATTCGCTGATCGTGTGGCCTGTCGTGGCGGCAAATGTGATCCATACCCCGTAGTCGAGAAGCTGCGCCGACCCCGTGATCGGGATCAGGCCCGGTTGGTAAGTCGAGCCGCCATCAAGAGAGTACTCGAAGGTGTCAGGCGTCCCTGTCCCGTCGATTCTCACGCGGACGGTTGACTGAGCATTACCGTTGAAATTCCCAGCGACAGTCAGGTCATCAAGTCCACCACCTGTGAATGCAGGAACTCCGATCGACGGTTGCTGTGCGCTCTGGATCACGCATTCGTCAATCGTTACCTCGTTCATGATGAATGCACGATTCCCGATCGGCCAATCTGCCGGGTCGATATAGCGGACTGGAACGAACTTCGTCACCGCATCGATCGTGACAGTTGACGCTACCCTGGCGCGATGAGCAGTGATCGGTCGCCAGTTACTGGAGTCAGGATTCCCAGTGATGTCGAACGTCATCTCGACCTGGTCGTTGGAGTCAGCGGGCCACGCAGTGTCTGTCGTGTTGCCCCTGACGTTGAACTGAATTTCGTCCGTGGTCTGAGTTCCTGGTTGCCACCCAGCCGCTGGGATTTTCATCCCTCCGAGCGGAGCGTAGAAGTCGGCGCTGATAACGCCACGCCACGCCACATCACCGTTGATTGCCGGGTGAAGGTTGACAGGGTTCTCCCGGTAAGATTCAGCTTTGACCTCGAACTGCGTCGCTGAGTAGAAGACAACCGTGTACCTCTGACTGACTGCTGGTTCTCCGGCCTCCGCATAGTCGAGCGAGCCGGTGCCGGGTCCAGTAACCTGAGATGGCTGCGTCACGTCTGGATAGTCATCCCAGATATCAATGTGGGCAGTCGCCCCGGAGTAGTTCCTCACCCAGCCCTTGACCGCTTGCCCAGTCTCGCCGCGCTCGACAGCACCGAGGTAGTACTCGTTTCCAAGGGTGTCGTCCATCGGCGCGAGAAGATCGATGTCTCCGTTGATCAGCGGAGCGTAGAACTCGATCGGGTAGATGTAGGTGAATTCGAGGTACGGGTGATTCGGCTCATTGTCGCGCCAGTTGAAATACAAATCAGCATCACTGTTTGCTGACTTCCCCTCGAAGTACATCATCGCATCATTATTGTCTCGTAGCGCCCGCTCAATGATCGGCTTGCAGTCAATCCTATTTCCAAGCTTGTCGCCGGACCCAAGCGGATTTGCAGACCAGAAGGTTGATGCTACGATGCTTTCTTCGACATCGGAACCCCACCACGGAAAATAGGCATCACCGTCCCAAGTAATGAGACCGGTCTTGTCCTTATACCGGTTGGTCACATTGTCGAGCGACCAATCTGAGATCAGTCGATAGAGACGGACTTCAAGAGAGTCGCTATTGTCGAGTAGAGCGCAAACGAAGTTGCACTGGATGATGATCGGGATCTGGCCGAGCTTTGCCCTGACTTGATTCATCAGGATCTTCATCAGTACGTATTTGTGACTCTGGTTTGGCGTGTACCACCCGATCGTCATCTGCTTGTCGTCGTTATATCCATAGTCTGGATTTAGGGCAAACTCTTGGAGAATAGTATCTCCCCAAGGCCCATATGGGGATCTGATGGCGATCCCGTTCGCAAACCAGTCAGCAAACTGACCGGGGTTCTGACCGAAAATCCAAGTCCTCATTTCCCCTCCCTACACCGTGAGACCGCGAACTCTGAGGTTCGCCATCTTCATATCGCCGGGTGCCGCACTCTGCGGGACGTTTGCCCTGTACCAGAAGTGGCAAGCACCACTCGCCGTAATCACCCCGGTTGGCTCGCCGCCCTCGGTCAAGGTGAGAGGACCCGGTCCCCACGTACCTGGGGCGCCGGTAACATCCGGCGCGAATTCGATCCAGTCGTAACCTGCGCGAACGTGGATCGTGAATGTCCTCGAGGTCGGGTCGCCCATGCCGGACGCGAAGATGATCCCGAGGCCTTTGAAGAGGTCTGCCCCATCGATGTATCCAACCTTCCCGTGCTGGTAGAGGGTGGCACCGTCGAGCTTCGCATCTTGAATCGCAATCACCCCGCCGACGTAGATATCAGCGGTGTCCGGCGTGCCGATCTGGTAGTCCTGAAACGTGACCACAAGATCGGCAGGAGTTGCGAGTTCCTGGCGGGCGAGGTCAGTGTGGTTCGAGAGGTACACGACGGTTGTATGGACGTTCGAGCCGAGGGCGAGGAACCCCGGCAACGCGACGATCGACGTATCAGCGGACGACTCCGTCCCGATGTTTGCTGCGGTGATGCGGCGCTGAGTCGAGGTCGAATCAGCGAGGACGATCCCAGTGTTGAGCCGCTGGCTTGTGGCTCCACCAAGAGCTTGGAGTGCGCCGACTGCGACGATCGCTGTCCACCCGGCTGCAAGGCCTCCAGAAAATACGATACCTAGCCCACCGATCGTGTTCTTGTTGATGGTCACCCCATCAGCGATCACAGACTTCGAGGCTCCGACAAGTTCGTTCTTCGGATCCTCTGCCGTCACCGTGACCGTCGAGCCATCGAGCGCGACCACGGTGTAGACGCCGGCAACTGCCTGACCGTTGTGCAGGGCGGCGATAGAGATGATCGGCGCGTTGATCGTGTTCTCAAACCTCACGAGGAGATCGGCATTTGGGTCTGCCGGTCCCGAGGCGTCACGGAGCATGATTTCTGAACTCATCGTTTCCTCCTACATTCTCAGCAAGGAGAGTGTGACACGGTACGCCGTGAGGACCGGCGTCAGGGTCCCCCCAACTTTGTCGCTCTCCGGGTAGTCACTGTTGTACGGTTCAAACTTCTGCTCCGACCTCGGGCCGAACGTGCAGAGGATGGTGGTCGCGCTACCCGGCTTCAGCTTCACGGTGACGAACCCGGTCGCCGCCATCAGTTGCTCGATCAGATTGACCTGGGCGATATTCAACTGTTCCATCCTGATTTTGAGGAACGCCTTGTCCTGATCGACGTGGTAGTGGACAGTGACTGGCGTGTTGTTGATCGCGAGCTCGTAGACGATCGAAGGACCACCTTCACGGTGGCGATCTTCGATAATCGGAGGAGCATTGAAGACGACCTTCGTCGCCCCCCGCTCGATCCCAACTTCTCCAATGAGGAATGACACTTACCCTCCAGTGAGCGGACGGTTGCCGGAAATAGTATCTGCCATCGCTGCATCCCAGTACACCTGATCTGGTGCGACCTTCACTTGGAAAGGCCCAGCCTCCTCGACGATCGAATTGATCTCGTCTCTGACGGCGTCACCGAATCCGCTGAATCCACCTCTCCATGTGGCGTCCATCGCCGCCCTGAGTTGATTTCCGAATGCGTCGTACTCAGTCAACACCTCAGTGAACCCGCGATTGAATCCGCCCTTGAGGCTTTCGGCGACCTGGCCCTCGATCTTGATCATCCCGTCGATCACAATTCCCGGTGTCAGGTCAGCTTCAAAGTTAATTCGCTGGAACAGATCCCACAGCTTGGCCGCTGAAACCAAACCTTGATTTTCCATCGCCTTCGACATTTCGACAATGCCCTCTGGAAGTGCTACACCAAACTTTTTCGCCTGCTCAAGGAGATTCATCAAGTCGTCCAACATGTTCTCATTGAGGTCTTTTGCGAGGACTCCATCATCGAGGAGTCCGGTGTATTCCTGGTGCAATTGCTCGAGCTGATCGATGACAGCTTGTTTGTTGTACAGCCCTCTCTCCTCACGAAGATTCTCGATGCTCTCCTTTTGCGCGGCTATCTCTCTCGCTTTTTCATCTGCAAGAAGTTTTTCTTGTTCGAGCTGTTTTCTCTCTGCCTCGGTCAGTCCATCGACCTTCACTGTGGCCTTGTTGTACGCCCGAGCTTGCTCATTGATCTTATCGATGAGCTTGGAAACCTGCTCCATATTCCCTTCGATGTATGCTGTTTCGAGTTCCCTGGCAAGATTGTTGTCACCGATAGCTGCGGCCAAGTCGAAGGCAGCGAGATACGCATTGGTCGTTGAAGCTGCGTTTTTGTCCATCGCCTTCGCTATCTCTTTTGATGTCTCTCCAAACCTACCAAACTCTTCGTTGAGAGATTTCGTAATTCCAAAAGCATCGTCGAGAAATTTTCCGAACTGGTAAGCTGCAAGACCAACACCGACGATGAGTCCAGCGGACTGACCCATCGACATGTTGAGTCCCTTCATCGTGATGGACGCTGATTCGGCAGCTTTCTGACCTGCCATGATCGCTGCGACGTTCTTTACCCAGTCCAATTGGAACAGGATCGACAGTCCAGTGAATCTTGCAAGGACCCTGGCGAGGCTACCAATCCCATAGAGGACAGGTCCTGTAATGAATACCAGCGAGGTGAAGCCGCTGATGATTCCTTTCATGACGGGTCCGAGACGGTCGAATGCATTCATCGTTCCCCGGACAGAACTCGAAATACCTTCAAGCGTCCCGGCAACTCCGGTCATGTTGTCGCCGAGTGTGACCATCGCAGTTTTGATGTTTGCGATAGCTCTCGCCATCTGCTGCGCCGGTCCAGTTACCTTATCGAATGTATCAACAACATCTTTGCCGGTTGTCTCCGACATGGACTTGAAAATTTTCTCTGTCTCATCAGCGTTCTCGCCCATCAACTGCAATACAGCGGTGAATGCTTTCGCGTTCGGGAAGATAGCCTTCCATGATCTCCCGCTCTCTTCGACCTTATCCTTCATCAGGTCGAGGGCAAGGAATAGATCATCCTTGGCAATAGCTGCCATTTTCTCCATGCTGAAACCCATTTCGAGTGCTGCTTTCGACGCCCCCTTGGTCGGCTGAAGAATGCTGATCATCACCGACTTCATCCCGAGAGCAGCGAGTCGAGCAGAGGTTCCGCTTCTGGTCATGGTCGCAAGTGCAGCGCCAACTTCCGTGAATTCAATACCCATCGCGGCGGCGATCGGGAGTAGCTGACCGAGGACCGGCGGGAGATCTGCCGCCTCGAGGTTACCTTCGCGGACTGTTGCAACAAGAACCGAGACAGCTTCGTTCGCAGTCATCGCCCCCTGGCCGTAGGCGTTCATGGCTGATGTTGCAGCGAAAGCGATGTCCTTTGTTTCGCCCAGCCCGATAGCAGCGCCCATCGCAGAGGCGTTCAGAATGTCGAGAGCTTCCGATGTCCTGAAGCCGTTCGACGTGATGAAGAATAGAGCTTCTGCCATCTCTGTTGCAGACCGCCCGGTAGACGCTGCGATGTCGAGGATCTTTGGTTTCCAGCTATCGAGGAGATCCTTGTTCACTCCGACGAGGGTGTTGATCTTCGTCATCGCCCTGTCGAAGTCGAGTGCCATCTTGAATGCGGCGCCACCGATCAAAGCCATCGGCGCTGTGATCGCAGTGGACATGATTCTACCGGCCTGAGTGAATGACTCTGCGGAGAACAGCATCTGAGTCACTGCTCTACGCATCTTCTTTTCATACTCAGTGGTGTCAGCGCCTAACCTCGCAAAGAGGTTGGCGACCATCGTGCCGCCGCGATTCGTAGACACTACCGACCTCCAAGTGCGCTATGCAGTCCCCTGATGATTGCCATTTGCTCTTCCCAGGGCATTTCCTTCTTTGCCTCCGTCTTCCATGACGGCATGTAATCTGTGACCTTTGCCTTCTTCGATTTCTTCCCGCCGAGCAACGTGATGAGTGCTGTGACGATCAACGCCGGACCATGCTCTCTCTCGAGATCAGCGAGCCTCTTCCGTTCGAGGAGGGCAAAAAACTGGCGCGGTACCATGTGCCAAAACTCCTCATCTGTTAGCCGGAGATCGTATCGCCCGACAGCCCACAGCGTCTCCCATTTTAACCCTTGGCCGTGGCTGTCTTCTGAGGGTCCGCAGTTGTTTTCTCCAGGCCCTCCAGGTCAGGCATCGCAATCGCAACCGCCTCAGTGAGTGCTGCAACGACATTGAGCGCCGTGCTGTTGAGAGCATCACCGACCTCGTCATATTCGAGTCGTTTCTCTCCCGGCTCATAAACGATAGAGGCCCACACCAGCGCCTTCAGTCTGACGCCAGTGAGCTCCCCTGACCAGTCGAGGAACGAGACTCCAGACGGAACCTCCGCTCGGCACAGGGCATTGAAATCAATGCGGAGTAGACGAGGCTTATCGAGGACGACCTTTACCTCGAACCTCTGACCGGTCAGGTAGTCATTCATTTTTTCTCCTACACTGCGAACTGCGGAGCAGGATCTCCGGTGATCTCGACAGTCAGGCTCGCGGTGAGCAGACCATCGACCGGGGCATCCGGCTCGAAGTTCAGGACGAAACCAGCGAACTGCCACTTGGTGTTACCGGGATCTGGGAACACGAGTTGGAAGTTGCGCTTGGTGCCGTCGATGAAGTCCTTCAGCAAACCGGTGTTCTCGTCGTGGGTTCCTTCGGTCGGGATCAGGTTGATGTCGAACGTCACCTGCCCTCCCATCTTGATACCCGGAACGATCTCTCCCCAGTCCGTGGTCTGGGTCGAGGCGTCGTGGGTCCCACGGTTGAAGCCGGGTCCACCGATGTCCTTGATTTTCGCAATCGTGGTGAATGCCTCGATGGCAGGCAGGACGGCACCATCACCAACGAGAAGCAGCGTTCCGTGACTCGGGATTGTCATAGCTCAAACCTCCTATTCGGTTTCGATTTCAGTTATCAGGGATTAGCAAGACCATACGGGTCTTGAACGATTACTGCTATTTCTGCCATGTGTTGATTCCCAATGCCGTCGAAGACGGTTGCCTGGATAATAGCCGTCCCGATGTCGGCAACTGTGAAGTCAAGATAGGCTGCGGTCGGGTCCGCACTCTGTGCGCTCGGGCCTGGGTACCCAAACAGTGATCCATCGAGTTTGAACTGGAGTGTCCCGGCAGACCCTTTGATCGTGTGGATGACATCGCGGGCAGACACCCTCCCTTGGTTACTGTCATCCGGGCTGAGGATCACGGCCAATGCATGGATGAAATGGACAGCAAGCGGTCCGCTCCCATACTGCGGGATCACTGAGTAGTCAGGCGCAGGTGCCGGGAGCGGACCATTGTTCCAAGTCGGAGCGGCACCACTCCCCCTGAGATCGAGGACGTGGTCAACATGCCCAACTCCGAAATCTCCCGCGTCGTTGAGCGAGAGGACGCTCTTGAAATCACCAGCGGTGTCTTCCCAGAGTCCGAACTCTGAGAGTCCGAACCCATTGAAGCCGACGTTGAATCGCAGCGTCTTCGACCAGACCTGCGGAGGCCCGCCGAGTCCGGTGGCGTCGTCGCCGATGACGATCATCCCGAGACCGTCGTCAAAGTAGAACGCTTTGAAGTACGCGGAGTCGAGATCCCAGAACCGGATCCCCTCCTGCACGTCGGAGAAGTCGATGTTGCCGGACATGACCCCGCCGGTCTTCAGCAGGAAGTCGGTGTGGGTGTGGGCGACGGGCGAGTAGACGCCAGAGTGGTCGTGCGCTACCGGGGAGTAGACCCCTGCGTGATCATGAGCCACCGGGGAGTAGACGCCGGAGTGGTCATGGCCCGACAGCGCGAACGTCGCAGGGTCGAGGAACGCAAGGTCTGTCCCATTGACCTTGACGAGGAACCCGTCCGCTCCGGTCTTGTTGACTGGGGTGTCGGTGAGTCCGTCGAACGTGGTCGCGCCGCCACCACCACCGCCCAGGTCGCCGACAGCGAACTTTACCTTCTCGAACCCGTTCTCGCTGTCTTCACCGAGGACGAGGTCAGTAGATATCGGAGAGGCCTTTGCGTCGAGTGCGGAGATCTCTCCAGCTTCGTTGTCGTGGATCGCAAACTCGTCGAGCTTCCCGCCGGGGTTCGACGGCTGGAGCGGGACGTTTTCTTCGGTCGCAAGGATGACCTGTCCTTCGTCGGTCGAAATGACCTTCACGGCTTGCTTGCCGCCAAGGTTCCGCAGGATGATTTCATTCGCCATGAGTGTCTCCCTCTTCCTCGATGTCGGTCGCCTCGATCTCTCTCACGATCGGATTCCCGCTCGGAGCAACAAGACCCGTTGCGACAGTTTGTTTGATCTGCGGTTCTGTTCTCATGTGCTTCGCAGTGTGCTTCATCATCTCGTTCTC
>Ga0307378_10006107_pt1 | contig 16591 bp, 19 predicted proteins | sample UN1MG_FD_202238 | JGI IMG/M metagenome (GOLD analysis project Ga0307378, IMG submission 202238) | Soil microbial communities from Risofladan, Vaasa, Finland - UN-1 | ecosystem: Environmental > Terrestrial > Soil > Coastal area > Acid sulfate soil | place: Finland: Risofladan, Vaasa | collected... | reverse complement strand
TTATGTTTTCAAAGGTTTTGCCATAAACCACAATTTCTCTCGATTTTTTTCTTAACATAATCTTCGGAGGTTCAGATTCCTCCTCCGGCTCGGCCTCAGATTCGATTAAGGCTTGGTACGATTCACGCCGATCAGAAGAGCCGCCTGAACCAGGCGAATCCCCAAAAGATAATTTTGTCTCAGCTTTTTCCGGTATATCAACTTTGATCTTCTTTTTAATCCGCTTCTCAATCACGACTGATGGTGATCTCAATAACTCCCAAGTATTGGTTATTAGTTTGTCTACAACAGCCGCATCATCTACAGTCTCTATCATCACGTTTAATATCTTTTTTCGCTGTTGAAGAAGCGTATCTGGCTCGATGCTTGCCATGTAATTAATCTCCAAGATTGCATTTTGGCTAACTAAGAAATGTGAATATATCTATTCTTAAGATGGCATACACCAATATTTTTATTTGAGCAAGTGTTGCTATCGATGCTATAGAGCCTTTGAGTGAACTCTAAGTTGTTTGAGATATGGGATAAAAAAAATTGATGAAATCAAAGGGCAGGCCAAAACTTTCATGGGACCAAATGAGCGAGTCTCAAAGAAAAACTCGAATTAGAAACGAAAGACACAGATCTAATAAGGCAGACAACACTACTATAGTAGCTCCCGAAATTATCCCTACAGTTGTTAGTGCTGTTAGCGCTGTTAGCCTAAGACAGAAAATATCTGAAGAATGCTTTTTAATGTGCTCAAGAATAATTGAAAGATTTTTTAGATTGAAACTTAATGCCTACCTAGCGGCCTCTATAATCCTCTCAGTGATTCAAGTTTTTATGGTGTCCGACTATCTTTCCTTTTTCGATGGCATTCGGTCTGGGATCGGTGGTGCGGTCCTTGTATGGGCTATAGCGGTCGTGTTAGAGCTTGGCATTCCTGCTCTAGGATATCTGAGTGTCCAGCCACAATGGCGTCTAACCTCTCATGCCATGATCGCCATTCTCTTCATTTTTCTCATCGTCGTTCAGACTACAAGAATGATTGTCGATAAAGAAAAAGAAGTAAACACCGAAGCTGTGTCTTCTCAGATCGAACAATCAGATCAGGTCATTAAACGATTTGATCAAATGATTTATCAAAAGAGAACTGAAATTGAGTCGATTCAAATTACTAAGAGAGAAGCTAAGATCGCCTTGTCGGGATTTATCGCCAAAAGGAATTCCGACTTAGATGATTACCCCTTAGAAACCCACCCGACTAAAAGGCGAGCGATTGAAAATAAACATGGCATCATTATATTAAAAGCACAGGCTCTCATCAGCGCTCTATCCGAAGAAATCAAAGATAAATCTGCCGAAATAAAAACACTCACCGATCAAAGGCTCGAACAAATATTAAAACCTCGGCCAGCTTCAAATGATTGGATGTCCTTTGCCGTCTTATTGCCCTTAGTCCTAGCCGTGATTTTAAGGTTCGTCCTTATGGCGCTAAATCTTATTTTCATTAAACGATACGGTGCTGAGTACAAGTCTAATGCTTGATCACAAAAGCTTGAGTCGCTGGCGAATAAATAACCGCCTCCGTTTTATCAGCGAAAAATTCATCGACAGCCTTCTTAGCACCGGCACAACTATGAGTGCCATAGTCATCAAAAATCATTAGGCCACCTGGAACCATCCGTTCATAAAACCAAGCGCAACAATCAAAGACTGATTTATATATGTCTACGTCAATGTGAACCCATTTGAATTTTAAATCCTCATATGGCTTCGCAGTCATAGGAAAAAAACCAGGCACAATCTCACACCAGTCATACCCCTTGATCCTCTCCTCGACCTCGGCAATAGACGTATTCTTAAAGTCACCCTCATTGTGAGCATCTACTGTTTTATCGCAAGGAGGCATCCCTCCGTAGGTGTCAAATAACAATAGGCGACAACGATGTTTTATTCGCAACATCTTATCGCAAATAATTTTAGCTGAACCCCCTCGCCAAACGCCTATCTCTGCGGCCTCACCAGTCAGTCCTCGCATATGAGGCACCATTTGCCAAAGCGTATAAAGTTTATAAATAGGTGAAGCCGAGATGCCTCCTAATGAAAGTGCAATAGATTTGAACTCCTCATCAGTATCCCATCCTAATATTGCTCCACAAATTTCTAACGCCTTAAGTGACATCCTTACCTCTCTCAAAAAAATATAAACGTCTATTAGTATATGGAGGTGCGCTATCTTTCAAATGAGAAAAATCATTGTTACTCAGATCTAAGCCTACTGTATATTTTAACTCAATTTTCTTCAAACCGTCCCTAATGCGATTAAACTGATTCACTGAATGAATATGGTCAACCGCTACCCCGATCACCGCACGTTTGCATCCATCAATAAATGATATGAAGTTTTCCCAGCAGTCACTCGGTGCCTGAATTTCAAGGCCAAGACATAGAAAACCCTGCTCATCTCTAGGCTCAAAAAAATGATCCTGCCACCTACCATGAATAGAAATCCAATCACATAAAATTTGGTTCTCAATTCTCGGATCGATTACCACGACTTTCGAGGAGATCGGATCTAAATAATGATATATAGGAGTCCTATAACCACCAATATCCAATATATTGCGACAAATCTTTAACCAATCTGCTGCCAAAATCACCCTCGATTTAAAGGGCAAGGTCTCTAAATAAAGCCATTCCTTCATACCTGCGACACCCTCACTAAAGCCACGCCTGTACCAATCGGTAAATTAACCACATCAATGCTTGGCTCTTGTCTTAACTCAGCAATCAATTTATAAACACCGCAATCACGATGAATGCTATCATGCAAAGTCATATAACCTCGATGCTTAATCTTACTACGATAAGCCTCAAAATCTGCCTTCACACCCTCATAAGAATGATCAGCGTCAATGTGCAAATAGTCGATAGAATTATTTTTAAAACGACTGCTGGCAACAACGCTCAACTCCTTTATCCGAATTACATCAGAAAAATGCTTAGTGAATGGCGTTTCCTTATCGAAGTAATCGGGACTACCCCACCCAGCCTCAGCTAAATCAGCATCGATCAGCATCGTTTTGCCGTCAACCTTTGTATCCAATTGAGCTTGTCTCATAACCTTTGGGACAAAGCCAGTGCCCGATCCTAGGCAAACACATAACTCTGCTTTTATCATATAAGCCAAGGCATAATACAACATGCCACCACCGAGAAAACCATCCCTAGCATGGTGCGATGGTGCGTAGATGTCTCCCTCTAAAATCTTATCGACCACTTCTTTATTTATCAGCATCTACTTCCTAACACCATGAAAACCAATACCACCGGCATGAGCAATATAAAAAGCTATTGGTTTGAATTCATTTAATATTACAGAAATACCTTGAGGGGTAAACCGCCAAAAATCACCGCCATGATTCTCATCGGCTGGCAGACTCGGATCACCAAAGGTGTCTAGCAGATAACCATCCGAGTATTTCCATTTTTTAGTTGGATGGAATGGTTGAGCAAAGGGCACTTCACACCATATTTCACATCCAGGCTTTGCGACTCTCTGCAATTCTCGGCAAGCCTGAAACGGATCTTGCACATGCTCCAATATCGCATTGCAAACAATGAACTCAAATTCACTGTCCTTTAACGGAAGGTCTAATAAATCGCAGTTTATATCAATGCAGGGACGTTTATCAAACTTGTCGATGGCCGTAAAGTTAGGACCAAACTTATTCGTGTATGGCTGGTTCACACCAATCTGTAAGCATTTCTTCGTTTGATCATTCACATACTTATTCAACACTCGAACCTTTTCAGCCTCATATTTTTGCTGATCTGGTCCTTGGCTGAAATGCGCTTGAAGCCCTTCGAATAAAAGATTCCACATGCCTTCTCCTAAAATCTACTGCCTCGCCAATTCTTTTCCCAAGCATCGTCAATGACAGATTGATCATTCGTAAAATTCTTTAGCACGGCATCAAAGCTGCTCTTGTCCCCAAACCGATAAAAATAAGTACGGTCTTTGTTATAATGCGACAACTCCTCTGCCTTCTTTTTCCATAATTTAGCTAAACCCTCTAAGGTCCGATCTTTCAAGGACTCCAAGAAATATGGCTTGGCCATCAACCATCCAGCCATGTTATGGCCTATAGCACTTTTCAAATATTTTTCATCGACCTCTCTTACGCATACAATGATTTTAGAAAATTCACCGCACACGTCTGGAAAAAAACTCAGTTGAGGAACTTTAATCACTTTTTCGTTATCAACATATTTCCAATGAGATTTCATGTCTGCAATTCCAGCCAAAAAGTCTTGGCTAGTAGATCCCTTCATTGCACATAGAGTCGCAATGCGAGACGGTTCCATTAAATTAAAAGCAAACGTAGGATTAAAACCAACAGTCGTATATAAAGGCGGTTTCATAAATTGACCATGAGATCCAAAAACGTGTCCCATAAAACTAGTCCCAGATCTCGGCATACCAGTGATCAATATCAATTTAATATCTCCGATCGTCAGCCCACTCCGTTGCATACTTCGGATGTCCCATCGGTATTGGTGTCACCCACTCCTTAGCAATTAATTTATACGGCTCCCATTTACCTGTTTTCTGCATCTCTAAAAGACGGCCATCAACTTGTCCTTTAGGTCCGAAAAACCAGGACTGCATATCAACCGCTTTATCAATATTGATTTTGTCTTTTCTCACATAACCATAATGGTAAACAATAATTTCATCCAGCCGAGTGCGGTCGGTATTTGCCCACTCTAATGACTCCGCATCGCCTGTCGATAAAATACCCCGAGTACCAATCCTAACCGGCTGATCGCTGCAAGGCTTATGAGAAAGAGTCAGGCTGATGTGATGATCAACATCGCCATAAAGATTTAATCGTCTTACAGCTATCGTTTGCTTGCCCTGCGGAGGGTTCTTTGTGAGCCGCCTAATAGCTGCGAAGCTTGACTCATGAATTACTTCATCGGCCTGAAGCATGAAATGCCAATCGGTTTTTAAATGCTTAATACAGGCGTTCGCAAGATCGGCTAACTTATGGTAGTCCGGTTTGCAATTCCAATCGCCATTAGTCTGGTAAATGACGTTCGGAAATTTCGCTAAGTATTCTGCCAACATCTCGGTCGTTCCATCATCCGATTGACAATCCAGAATAAAAACCTCATCGCAGAGATCCGCTAAACTCGCTATCGCCTCTTTAACGCAATAGTCATATTTGATTGCATTTCTCACGAATAAAGAGCCACCTAATGTCGCCATGCCTTACCTCTTTTTTTCGATTGCTTTCTCAAACTTAGCTTTAAAGTCTTCTGCCGACCTGACATATAATTCACCCTGTCTTGCATAAATCACGCCTGCTACTCTGTCGCCTTTTAACATAATTAGGCATTCACCAATCACTCCATAAGTGTTTTCTTTATAAGTATAATATCCGCTTATTGATGGCATCTTAACTTCTGTTTCCACGCTCTCACCACCCCACTGAGATGACCGCCTAGCTCCACTCAAAGCTTTACCTTGAAAGCGATCTTTCACATAATAGTAAGTGATCTAAACCTTAGTTCAATTATAGCATATAAGGAACAGCCATGAAGCTAATCTCTCAGTGCATAAAATGTGATTCAGTTGAAATCGATGAATGGGCAGAATCAGGGCATTATTGGGTTCACTGTTATAATTGCGAATATGACCACGACGAAGAGGATTATGGCATTGCTCAAGATCCTCTCGATGTCTTTTATGATGGGATAGATTGGCTTGATGAACTTTGATCCAATCAAACCATGCCCATTCTGCAATGGCGAAGCCGAGCTTAAGAAGTTTTGGCCAGGTAAGAAGAATTTATTTATTTCTTCGGTTCGATGCAAAAATCGAACCTGCCCTGCTCGATGCACTCGGACTTATCTAGGAGCAAGCAAGGCTATCGAATATTGGAATCAAAGATTTCTGAAGATTGCCGACCACCACTAATCTCCGAACTTTGATAGGCTCATGCACCGAGAAGAAACCCACTATTCTGAATACTTTTGAAATGAAATGTCAGGCATAATCACCATCATAGTGTTTTTACCTAATTTTCTGCTCGCAGCCGTCCTATGATTTCCATCAAGAATCGATACCTTGCCTTTATTGTGAGGCTCTACGAAATCGCCATCTCTTTTGAATCGACCGTAAACTCCCCACGCTGGTCCCATATCTATTCCAGATTTTATAATACTGGCATATTTTTTCACCCGATCATTGCTACCTTCTGAAGTCTCTAAATCCCTCATAGGAAGTTTGACCAACACAAAACCTTTGGCAAGATTTTTGTATCTTTCAAATGGGAAAAAATATTCGTCCTCATCCTCCCATTCTTTATGCTTACCACTCAACCATTGCTTTTTATGCAAGCGTTGAGCTACATCGAAAGAATAGGTTTTAATCGGCTTGATCGACTCTGAAATGACATCTGCTGCCATTGAATTTGTTTCATTTATAAAATGACGATACATAACAATACCTACATTTCTCGACCTTTGTAATACTTCTGATTGCGAGTCGCATGGTTCAACTCCTGAGTAAGAGCCTTGACCTCATTTATTTTCTTCGCAAACTTAGTCTGATTCTGGCTTATCTCCGTTAAGATGCGATCGGTCTTATCCTTCGCCTTTTTATCCATCTTGTCTCTCGCCTGATCAATCGCTGTCGGCATGACCTCACCCATGGTCCCAACTCCATCGGCATCAAACGCACCAGCATCTCCTTGCTCCTTTACCCTCTGACCTTGAACCTTTTCGATGTCCTCGTCGGCCATGCCTAAAATCTCAGACCAAACATAATACTCGGAAAATTTTGCGTCCTTATATCGTTGAGCAAGATCCAATTTAGCCTGCTGCACTTCCATCTGTGCTAACTCAAATACGCCTGATGGAATGACCATGTGACATTCATATTCTACTTTGTCGGGATCTATATTCTTCGCAGCTAAATCTACTCGGGCTATCTGGTTATAACCGTTCTTCACTTCTCGCTGAATTCTCATCACTGTTCTTGAAAATCTCGAATCAAGTTGAGACAAATTCGCACGACCTACCGTTTCATCAGCACCCAAATATGACTTCGGAATTTTTAATGCTGCAAAAATCTTGTTGAGAAAATATTGAGCATCGTCTATTTGTTGTCCGTCAGGTCCAGAAAGGACTTCGATTTCTGTTGACCTTTTCCCTTTTCTTACCGGCAAAAAAATATCTTCATCCTGGCTCATCGGGTTATACCTGAAGTTCGGCTTACCTGTATTGTGGACGAAGACTCCTGAAGTCAATCCAAAATTATGATATTCGTCAACTACCAGATCATAAACATCTTCATATCCATCAAAAGCTACTTCGACGACCTTATGATTATTTTGTTTCCCTGTTTTATAAAATCTACGACCGCATGGTACATCACGAAATCCGGTATAACCATCAGCCCTTAATTCATTCAAATAAAGCGGCATCAAAGAATCGCCTTTAGATAGATCAGCTGCCAGCTTATACTCGCCATCACGCATTAAAAACGGATGATCGGCTGTACATCTGATAACCGCACCTGAATCTAATCTAACTCTATAAACCGGAATATTTTCACCAGATAATACAGCATTTACAGCTTTTCCTGGCACAACCTTATTCCTTACTAGATCATAACTGTAGATCCAAAAACTTTTTTTCGTTTTAGCGTACTCATTCGCTAGTTCTTTTATTGACTTGTGAGAGCCATCTAATAAAGGAATTAAAGTGTCACCAGTCAAGCAATTCGGATCAATAAATTTAGTCTTCTTGAATTCATTCTTAATCCGATTCAAAAAACCTTTTGCTTGTTGCGGAGGAACATCGCCTACGTCTACATAATATGCGTATCTCTGAGGAGATCTTGTCAGCTTATAAAGCACCATAGCATCTTCAATCATCGTCAATCTTTTCCAAGCCCATCTTGCAGCTTCGAGACTGGAAAAGCCGTACAAATCACTCCTCGACTTGCCACGCAATCTAAAATGAACCATTTCCCACGGCTCGAATACCTGGATTAAATCCTGCATACCCCCTGAAGGCATAGGTGTTAACTCGCCTGCACTTTTCTCCTTAAGCCTCCCCATAAAAGAAGCCGTGTCCATTCTGAATGACATGCTCGGATCATGAATGAAGCCGTAAAGAATTCCGTTCATGTCTTCTATTCGTCTCATCGATGGAGCAGGGAAATGATTCATTCGAATCACTCCGACTTTATCCATAACCATCAATTCATCAAACTCGTTGCCATACATGCACATGCTACGAGTCACTTCCCAAAGAGACTCTTCAGCCCTAATATTTATATCAAGCATCTCATTTAATACTTGCTCGACTGTTTGATCTTCAGCCTCGAACCACATCGATTTATTTGTGATCACATCTTGCACGGTCGCATCGTCGGCATACAAATCTAGGGCACTTCCTAACTCAGGAAAGTCAGACATATCCTCATAGTCAGCATATCGTGACATCAGATCTTGATCGAGTTTGACACTATCTGTCAGGTAATCGTTGTAACCGTTTTGCGGTCCCATCGTCACATTGCTATAGCTTGCAGAATTATTGTTTACTGCGTCAAAGTAACTCGGTCCTACTGGCGCTAAATTTCTGCGATTGATCACTGTTCGAATTAAATCTAAAGTGTTGCCAGCAAAACTCATTTTTGATTACCTCTAAATAATATTGGAACCTAGACTATACAGCTTTATCGACAGACTATAAAGACCGCACTACCCCCTGGTGATATAGTTGTCTAAGTCAATTTCGTCTGGAACCATAGTCAAATCTTCAATTGATCCGTCATGCCCTATTTTACGATATGTAGGCTTCAACGTCTTTGGACCTTTTCTTTTTTCATAATCTCTTGGCGCAAGAGGCCTATTGGGATTTTTGACTTCGATCGCATCTCCATGAACCTTTCTCGGCTCAAAATTTTCGTTTACCATCATTCCAAAATCTACATTGTCCGACATAACTACTGACTCCCCTAATACAGGTGAAAGAGGCTCAACATAATAATCGGCTCTAAACAATGTCCAGATACAGCCAGCCAAAGCATCGGCACAATCTTTTGATCCGTTTTCAGGGTGGTCAATCATAACCGGACCATCTTCTAATCGCTTTAATTCCTCGAACAAAACTGGATATCGATAGCTCTTAATACGACCATCCATTATGGTCTGTCTCAAATATCGATAGGCCTGCTTTCTGCGACCTTCGCCAGCACCTTCCATCTGCCTCTCTTTGGACGACTCTGAACCGTCCTCAGACATCGAGCCTATCCCTGTATCAACGGAATAGATGCCAGCCTTATAGCCCTGCTCACGCAAGGCTTGGACCATCTCCCGAGATTGGTAGGTATCCATGGTAAATTCTGCGAGATGAAATCCATGATGACTAAAGCCATAACAAAGCTGTCTCACCGCTTTAAACAAAACCTCCTCACCTGGCTCGCCTTGAATTCGCAAAACAAAATCGACAACGAATACTGGTTGGTGTTCATATACGCCATGCCCTAGGCCGGATTGCAAAACCGGAACCGTGCCTTCGATATGACCTACGACTATTCCAAAAGCATCTCCGGTTAACGCAGGATCGAAATGCACATGCCTTTTAGCGTGAGGATTTAGCTTTGGCTCCCAATCTCCATTTGGCAATCTCCTAGCGATTTGATCCCAGTGAATCTTATATGGCAGTCTACTATCCCATTGTTGAGTGTCACCCATCAAGGCGCACATAAATGGATGCTCTCGGCCATCATCCATTGCATCGATTTTACCAGGCTCTTTCATGAATTGGGATATGGCCATAGTTGAAACACCGGCAATATCTCGCAATGCGTCACCGATATTTTCCTTGAAGTCATCTAAGAAATCGACTGGTATATCGATGATTATGCCACCAGGATATTTGTCTTTGCTTTCATCCTTATCCAATATTTTAGAAGGGTATAGTTCACTACCGACTAAGACTCTAAAGGTCTCATCTTCAAAAACATCACGTTTCATATCAATGACGTTGCGATCTCTGACGAATGTAGAAGTGCTGCCTGATGCTTGTGCTTTTCTGATTAATTGCTCGGTAAAACTATCGTGAGTTGTTTTTGATGAAACAACAATTAAAACCCCTGGCAATTTACCTTTGGTCATGTAGCGTGATTTCATTCTGCGCTGGACTGCTTCAAATAGCCGACCTGCTTTGGATTGATTACCCCAAATTTTTTGGTTGGCCATGTTTGCCTTGGTTTTCTTTGCAGCTTCTCTCATGAAGTTTCCCTCATCAAAGATACCGCCAAAAATATTCATACCGATAACGCTGGTATCAGTTGAGCTACCGGCAATGATCGATAAATTTTTCGGGAAAAGAATTTCTTCTTTGAGATTTTTTAGAGGAGCAAAGTCATATTTGAAGTATGGCGATTCTGCCAATTTTTCGACGATACCTTCAAAGACAACCTTTCGTGCGGTTTGCTTACTTTTTGCTAGATTACAAAAGCCGATTACTGAGTTAGGCGAGAGGCCATAGCTGACAGCAGGATTTTTTAAGCATGAGGCCTCGTATAACATTCGGATTGTTGCTAGATGGGAGAATGTCGATTTGCCTGAATTATGATGAACCGCACCACCCGAAACATAGTTGTTAGTCCCAGGCACTTGCAGATCCCAATACCAATCCGTCTTTACTTTTTCTATCGATCTTATTATAGAGGTTTGTAAAGGAGTTTGACTAAATGGCGAATGTACTAAACCCAGACATTTTAAATAAGCTGATCGAATACTCTGACGGCAAGACCTCCTTTGTTGACCTTGCCAAGAGACTAGGTATTTCAACATCGAGCGTAGCTGCGTATGTCGTGAAGCTGAATTTGCCTCGACCAAAGAAACCTTCTGTGACTTCTGAGGCGACAAAGAAGAAAATAAGAGAGTTATCAGATGGATTAAGACCTTACTGCGAGATTGCAAGGCTTTGTGGCGTGACAAATTCTGTCGTTGAGGCGTACTGCCGAAAAAATGATCTACCACGGACAAATGTTGGAGCACCTCTCGGTGATCGGAACCCAAAGGCAAAGTTAGGAATGTCTGTCGAGCAAAAGCAGAAAGTTTTAGAATTATACGATCAAGGTCTTTCTCTGTTCCAGATTGCAGAAGATGTCGGCAGAACTCATAACTCTGTTGAGAAATTCTTGCATAAGAGTGGCTTAAACAATCGGAAAGCTGGACCTCCAACTGGGAAACGAAATCCTGCATATTATGATGGCCGGACAAATAGGCGGCGACCTGATCGAAAGAGAGTTTTAGTTTCAGAGGACCATCCTTCTTTCCCAGGGACGATTGCTGAAAGTCGTTTGATAATGGAGAAAGTGCTAGGCCGATATTTGACAGAAGAAGAAGTAGTTCATCACCGCAATGAAGATCCTTTAAATGATCACCCAGACAATCTAAGACTTTTCCCTTCACAAGCTGAACATATGAGATACCATTTTTCTCCTGTGTTTGCTGAAGAGAGGCAGAAAGAATTGGAGTTAATGGCGATAAGGTTTCCACCTTCCGATAACGATGATCAGCGCACATGACTAAATGGTTTCCAGTCACGGTGAATTCACCCTCATCGTGCGAAACCCTATAGAGCATTCCCTTTCCTTTCGGGAATGATTGAGTGCCCTGAACGTACTTGTAACCCGATCCATCAAAGCTTAGATATTTGTGCGGTTTGCTTGACAAGTCGCCTATTGGAATGAGACCTTCTGAAGTCATTACAGGTAAACAAATTTCAGCGCATCCAATACCTCCTACGATTACAGCACTAGAATATTCGTCCGACTCAAACAACTCTACAAGGTCATCTTTCCAGGGCTTCCAAATAGACTTGCCAACCCCTCCCATATAATAATCATCTTCGATCCATTGTTCCACTCCGACGATTTCTCGGTCTAATTCTAATCCGTTAATCTCTCTTTCATATTCAGAATCAGTGAGGCACGTAAAGAAGGCTTCACGTTCTTCATCTGAGAAATTTTCTATTTCTTTAGCTAGACTGTTTATTGCCTCTTGCTCTGAGAATATAGAATAAGATTTGAATCTTTCTGAAACAATCATTTTACCAACGCCTTTAGCCTCGCCTTTGCAATTTCAAAATACTCTGGCTCTAATTCTATACCATAAAAATTGAATCCTGTTTTTAGAGAGGCTATGCCTGTCGAGCCTGAACCCATAAAGGGATCTAGGACAACACCGTTTGGAGGAGTTACTAGTTTGATTAGGTATTCCATTAGTTTTGTGTTTTTAACTGTTGGGTGTGTGTTGGCTTCAGGGATTTGTTCTATTGAAGTCCTGTCACCATTCGCTTGCTGTTTATACTGCATACCAGAACTAAAATTACGCTTGCCATAACCCTTCGGCAATTTATCAAGACCGTTATTCCGATCTGCCTTCGAGGCTTTAGAGCAATAGAAGAAACGGCTGGCACCTGAAGCGGTATCACTATGCCCATCCAACTCTTTTACCGCACAAGATTTATGGCAGTTCCAATCTGGGACGGTTTCTTTGCCCCCCTTGCCATAACCTCTAACTCCATCAATATATGATCCATCTTTAGCCCCAAACCATGTTGTTTTATTTGTACTAGGATTTTCTCTGTAATCATCACTCTTAACTTCCTTCTCCCCAACCAACTCACACTCAGGATGGTGGCTGAATACTACGTTCGATGGGAAACGGCCTTGAGTATTCGGCTTTGTTTTTTTCCCCACAACATCCCTTTTTACTATCCTACTCTCATCAATGTTAAGACCCCCAGTTCCCCAAGTCTGAACATTCTTTGCTACCGTATCTACGCCTAGCGGCCTTCGGACTAAAATCCAATTCTCAGATAAAATATCCTTTGCTATTTCGGCTACGTGTTCTTGCTTTTTCTGATGCTGAGATTTTAAGTTTCCCACTTTTATGGAAGCATTTTCTTGAACAAAAATTTCCAGAAAGCCTTGCAATCTCAGAGATGCGCTTTCTAAAAGATTTTGAACAAGAGTCACATTGGGTTTCTCCCCACTTAGACTCATCCCGTCCTTTGTGATGATGTTTTGCATGATTGGCAATATCGAGTAGTTCAAGATTTTCAATTCTGTTATCAGATCTGTTTCCATTTTTATGATGGACTTGTTCTCTAGGCGTAAGAATGCGTCCAAGATTGACTTCCATAATACGACGATGTTCAAGCAGGTTTTTTCCATTTCCGGTGATTTGAACATATCCGTCTTTTCGTATGAATCGGCGCTCTCTTGCGTATTCAACACTACGACAATCCATTGAGCAAAATCTGACTCCTCGCTTAAGCCTAATAGGTTTGACATGGAAATCTTTTGAACAAATGGTGCATGTAATTGTTGGCATATTATTTCTCTTAAATTGCTATTAATTTCAGAAATAATAGCATCCAACGGAACGCTTGTAAACGGCTTGGCGATCAATAGCCATGCCTCTGCCGCAGGTTTAAGTGCGGTCCCAAATCCTTGCCACTTTTTGGCTTCGGGAGTAACTGCATCCTTAGATGGATCGGGACACTGACATGGATTACCTGAATATGCTCTTTTTCCACACACAGTACAAACAGCATGGATAGTTTGAGCTATCATCCGATCACCGTCTATTTGCTCAAAAGATGATTTTTCCCTATCAACCCCAGCCGCCTTGTCCATAGCCTTCGATATGTCCTGACTCTTAGGAAAACCAGTGCCAAAGATATGGTTCACTACATCCCTAATTTCAAAACCAGCATTCTCGAAAGCAGTCGCAGTCCAGTGAGATGTTCGAGGCAATGCCCATACTAAACCGTGGCCACCAGGCTTTAATACTCGATGTATCTCTGTCGCTATACTTGCCATCCAAGCAATCCATTCATCACGACCACCCTTATCGCTATCCCAGGCTTTACCCATCATGGAAATCCCAGCGGGAGGATCACAGACCAATGAGTCAATCGATATATCTGGTATGGCTTTTAAAGCGACGATGCAATCGCCTTTTACGATTTTATATTTTCCCAAAATTGCCTCTGTTTCAGGTTGTTCTTTTGTTGAAAATTGCTTGAAGAATCTTGAGGCACCGCCTGTGTCACCAAAACCAGATTCCTTATCTAGCTTTTTAAGGCCGCCATCATATCCAGACCATTCCTTTTTACGCACCCCTGGTTTACCACTTTTTAAAACCCCACTCTGCTCATCCAACATCTTAACCGCACAATCAGCATGGCAGTTCCAGTCGGCTACGGTTTCTTTTGAAAAATCCATTTCTGGATCTTCCTTGCCTACGCCATTACCAAACAATGCTCTATTCTGCCAGTGCAATCAACTTCACAAGCCTAGGCATGTTTATTTACCCAAAACCGGAATTTCTTAGAAAGATCCTTTATCATTGCATAAACCTCGTCTAATTCCCTCTTGTTTAAATGTTCGAGGTTCTTGTTCATGAAATATGCCCTGACTTTTGCTAAGTGCTCCTTATGCTCAACTAAATGATGGACCTCGCTTTCCATCAATTTTATTTGCAATAAATGAGTTACCTCGCTTTTACTCATGCCCTCACGCATATCCTTTGATGCACCAATCAGGAATTCCATCGTGTAATTCTGCAACAAATCCAAAGGCAAAACTTTGACGATTTTTTCATGTACCGCAATCCAAGCATACAAATCTTGGTTTTTAAGGTCGCAAGCCTTGCCAAAATCTGGATATGTTGAACCGCACAATCTCTTAGCCTCGATCGCCAGATAAGCAACGTCTAACTTCGCACCTAAATCCTTTATCTCCATAAGCTTCACTTGCTTGATAAGATCTTCTAGCAATTGCTCTAAGCCTTTTTCAACAATAGTCTTGGCTCGATCTTTTCTGCTCGTCATAAAAGGTGGTATCACCAATGCCTTCCTCTCTTTTTTTGTCCTCGCTACACCGAAGCATACATGTTCGCAATCACTCCTCGCATACCATTGATCGCTTTTTGGTAGCACCTTAAACGATCGGTCGCACCCACCCTTACATGTGCGCTCCTCTAACTGGTAGTCCGTCAATTTAATATATCCCTTCGGCATCGATTTTCTTTTTTGCTTTTTTTAGCACAGGAAGAATATTGATGGTATGTATTTTGGTTCGCTCTTGATACAAGCCTTGCGCTCTCATTATCCTAGCAAGCTTGACCTTTAAAATATCCTTGTGGTGCTTATAATCTTTTACCCACATATCCTCATGGTCGATTAACCATTCTATTTTTTCCTGCTCCGTTGACATTTGTTGACCCATTTTCGTGCTCCAAAAATTCTCAAGTCAGGTTTTCCATATACTACCCCCTTAAACGGTCGCTCCCAAAACATGCGCTTATATACGCAAAAGGTTAGGCCAGGGCATTTAAGTATTAGCTCTTGAATGCAAATTACCATATCAGAAGCTTCAGTCACAACTATCACTTCTCGACTGCCATCTATATAAATCCTGGCATTACTGATTACGTCCTCAACCACCGTTATCAAGTGCCACACGGTCCCATGCTTAGGAGGTAATCGGTATATCTTGCATTGATTCTCCATCACAATTCAGGAATCTCCTTTGTTGATCCAAAAGCTTTGGCCTCCCAACGATGAAATCCATTATAGCAATTCTCAGCAATCGCTGGAAACTGTGGATTCGCATGAACTAAAGCTTCTATCGAAAAAGAATACTGCCTTAATTCATAACCCATAAACCATAAACAAATAGCATGGCTACTCGTCAAACCATTCACGGTCATCTCCACTGAATGGCCTTTTAGTCTTACTACATCGCCAACTTTTATTTCCTGCATTAAGCACTCTCTAAATAATCTAAAGAATCAACTAAAATTTTATCCCAATCTTCTAACCTATGATCAATGAAAAATATAACAGACACGAAAACATATAAAACTAAAACACCAGATTTATCTTTTTCTCGATATTCAATACCACACGAATGACTGTTAGCTGCCCAACCATCTTGTGTCAATGACTCTAGCTTCGATAAGAATGGAATTTGAAATCGCTCTGCGATTTTTTCAAGAGTTGACATGGCGTTCAATCATAAAAATATGGCTAAACCGAACCGATATTTTACTTCCCTTTTTGATATCTAAAACATCATTTCCCAATTGAGAGGCGCAAAGAAAAACATCCGAATCAGTCAATTTGCCAAACACATTTAACCAAAGCCTAATCTGATCCCATGCCATGACCATGACGATATCTCCTGGTTGTATTTGATTTAAAGAATAAATGGTTGGCAACAAATCAGGAATTAAGGCGACTGCCCTTGCATTACTAAGCCATAGCTTCATCCAAAAACCTTTCAGTGATCGGTGAATCTTATGACTCTATTTTAGCATCTTTTATTTATGCGGTGATAATATCGTGGAAAGTCACCACTCATCTATAATCTTTTGAGCATCGACTAATTCCATTGATAGGGCATAATTCCCTTGTCTTCGAACCTTTGCCTAATTTAGATTCGATCCAATCTTTGTGGTGGAAAAACATCCATTGGCTTTGTTCGGAATTTAAG
>Ga0307378_10006105_pt1 | contig 16592 bp, 13 predicted proteins | sample UN1MG_FD_202238 | JGI IMG/M metagenome (GOLD analysis project Ga0307378, IMG submission 202238) | Soil microbial communities from Risofladan, Vaasa, Finland - UN-1 | ecosystem: Environmental > Terrestrial > Soil > Coastal area > Acid sulfate soil | place: Finland: Risofladan, Vaasa | collected... | reverse complement strand
CCTGGATCGAGTCGTCGGGGTGTGCGTAATCAATGTCACCGGCGGCGCTGTGACCTCCTTGCAGGCCTTTGCCCCCAGCCATGCCGTCAAGGGCAAGGGGATTTCTCTGTTCGTCAGGGCTGAGGATAAATATCGAAACACTGCTTCCAAAGAGCCTGGGACACTGATTGTGCGTTTGGATGGCAAGGAAATGGCCGTGCGTCGGGTGGCGATCCCCGGTTCGAAATGCTGCCGGCTTGAGGACATCTCCCTGCCGAAGGAGGGCGTGTATCGGTTGGAGGTCGAGGATGCCTCCACCGGCATGAAGGCGATCACCAATCCTATCAAATGCGGCGATGAGAAACCGAATCTTCTGTGGGGACTTCTCCATGGGCACACCGAGATATCCGATGGCACTGCCTCTTTGGATAACTACTACACCTGCCTTCGGGACAGGGCCGGCGTGGATTTCGGCGCTGCCTCCGATCATGACCACCGCTATGAGACCTCGGATGACATGTGGCGAATGACTCAGCAGGCGGCGATCAAGTATAACAAGCCTGGGGCGTTCACGGCTTTCCTGGGGTATGAGTGGGCGAAGTGGCGGAAGAACGGCGATGGAGACCGAAACGTCTACTATCTCCATGACAACCGGCTGCTCTATCGCTCGGACGATGGGGATTACCCCCGGCCGCCCGACATGCTCAAGGCGCTGGCGAATGAGACGGCGATGGTCATCCCGCACCATCCGGCTGAGGTCGGCAATCATTGCGACTGGAAAGATCACGATCCGGAGAAGGAGCGCCTGGTCGAGATATACTCCGTGTGGGGATGCTCAGAGCGCAGTGTTAGTAGCGGCAATCCGTACCCGGTGAAAGGCCCGGATAAGACCAAGCTCGATTCCGGCGAGGTGCCGGCGGGTTTTATCCAGCGGGCGTTGGAGCTTGGATGGCGAGTGGGCTTTAGCGCGGGAAGCGATGATCATACCGGCCACCCGGGTGAGATGACGAAGAGCGCCGCCGAGCCATTCGATTACCAGGGCGGGCTGACGGCTGTCTATGCTAAGGAAAATACTCGGGAGGCCATCTGGGAGGGCTTGTGGAACCGGCGGTGCTACGGAACGACCGGGGCGCGGATGATCGTTGACTTCTCGCTCGACGGCCATCCCATGGGATCGGTGCTGGATCTGTCGGACCACAAGGAATGGTCATCGGCGCGCAAACTAAGTTTGACGGTACATGGGACAGCCCGGATCAAGTCCATCGAAATCGTTCGCAACAACAAAGACGTCCACACAGTGAATCCCAACGCTCTCGACGCCGAGTTCGAATGGACTGACACTGATTCCCTGGAGGACATCAGCCTGCCGCCCAATGCTCAATCCAGCAGACCTTTCACTTTCTACTATCTTCGCATCACACAGGAGGATGGCGAGATGGCCTGGTCAAGCCCTGTGTGGATAGTCTCCCGAGGACAGCGATGATGAAACAGACCAGGCGCGAGTTTCTGAAGACATCGGCGGCTGCATTGGCAATAGGGGGTATCAGCATGGCACAGGAGAGCAAACCCAACTTCGTCATCATCTACACCGACGATCACGGCTACGGCGATCTCGGCTGCTTCGGCTCGAAGGACGTTCTCACCCCGAACCTGGATGCGCTCGCGAAGAATGGCGTCCGGTTCACGAACTGGTACTCGAACTCGCCGGTCTGTTCGCCATCGAGGGCGTCGCTCCTCACGGGCAAGTACCCTCAGCGGGCGGGAATTCCTCGCATCCTCGGCGGCAAGCGAGGCACACCGGGGCTGAAGGATCAGATTACGCTTGCCCAGGCGCTAAAACCCCTTGGCTACCGAACCGGGATCTTCGGGAAGTGGCATCTCGGCGTCGGCAGGGAGCACGGCCCGAACGCCCACGGCTTCGATGAGTTCTTCGGGTTCATGGCCGGCTGCGTGGACTATTATTCGCACATCTTCTATTGGGGTCAGGGCGGGGGAGTCAATCCGGTCCACGACCTCTGGCATAATGAGCAGGAGGTCTGGAGCAACGGCCGCTACCTGACCGAGTTGATCACCGAGAAGGCGGTCGAGTTCGTCAAGAAGGTGGATGAGCCGTTCTTCCTCTACGTCCCGTACAATGCGCCGCATTATCCCATGCACGCCCCGCAGAAGTACCTCGACCGCTTCCCGAATCTGCCACCCGAGAAGCGCATTATGGCCGCAATGATCGCCGCTGTGGACGATGGAGTGGGGGAGATAACGAGGGGGTGTCCGGAAAATACGGTCATCTTCTTCTCCAGCGACAACGGTCCTTCGCGCGAGACTCGAAACTGGCTCGACGGGACGGAAGGCGCTTACCCGGGTGGGAGCGCGGATGGCTTCCGAGGCGAGAAGTTCAGCCTTTTCGATGGAGGCACTCACATGCCGGCGATTATGAGCGGGCAAGGCATTCCCAAGGGCCAGGTATGCGAGAAGGTCGGCGCAATGATGGACATCTTCCCCACGTTCCTCGAAATGGCCGGCGGACGAGTTCCGGGGATGATTGACGGATCGAATATCCTTCCCATGCTCAACGATGCCCCCAGTCCCCACGAGCGGCTCTTCTGGGATTACGGCAAACAGCTTGCGGTTCGCCACGGCAAGTGGAAGCTGGTCCTGAACGGCAGGTCTGAGGGCGAGAAGCCGGATGGGGTACATCTCTCCGACCTGGAATCCGATCCCGGCGAGCGCACCAACCTCAAGGACCGGCAGCCCGATCTGGTTAAAGAACTGACCCAGGCCGCAAAGGAGTGGCAGGCATCACTGAAATGAAACTCCTCCTATTGTTCATTGTTTACTGTTCACTGTTCACCGCATGCTGTGCAGCAGACGACTACCTCGTCGGCGTCTACTACTTCGCGGGCTGGTGGCGGGAGACGCCGAATAAGTACATCCCCGCCGGTCATGATTGGCGGGAGGATTATCCCGGCAGGATTCCGGTACTGGGCCAATACAACGAGCAGAAGACCATGGACCGCGAGATCATCGCCGCCTCGAGCCATGGGGTGGACTTCTTCCAAATCCTCTGGTATCCGAACGGCGGCAAGCTCAACGAGGGTCTGCGGACCTTCATGGCGTCGCCCAACAATGGCCGCATGAAGTTTACCATCGAGTACGTAAATCACCCACCGTTCGATCTACCCACAGATGAAGCATGGGAAGCTGCCTGCCGGGAATGGTGCGCCGCCATGAAGCATCCGAGCTACCTTAGAGTCGGCGGTCGGCCCGTCTTCAAGGTCCACGGCGCGGATTTCTTCCTTCAGCAGAACGGCAATGATCCCAAGCGAGTTGCAGCCCGTCTGGATACCCTCCGCCGAATCGCCAAAGAGACCCATTTGCCTAATCCTCTCATCAGCGGAGGTGTCGGCGCGGGCGGCGTCGCCGGTGAGAAGGTCGCCGGCGTTTATGATTTCCTCACCACGTATATGGAAATGCCGAATCTCCCTCAGCGTGACGAGCCCTATCCATACGAGGACTTGATGAAGTACGCCGAGGACGGCTGGGCTCGGTATGGCAAGGCAGGGAAGCCATACGTCCCTTACGTTCCCTCAGGATGGGATCCACGACCCTGGAAGGATCCTCGGCCCTCATTCGAGATGCCGACCCGCGATCAGTGGAAGGACGCTCTTGTGCGGGTAAAGGCGGCTTTGGATAAGTATCCGAGCCTCGGCATTCCGGTCAATGGCGGCAGGCAGAAGGCGATCCTCATCTATGCCTGGAATGAGTTTGGCGAAGGCGGAATCGTCGCTCCAACGAGGGGCGAGGGCACGATGAAGCTCGATGTCATCCGCGAAGTCTTCGGCCGCTAACGGCTTGCTATTGGTTCAGACGCAATGTGCTCGTCAACCTCAACACCGTCCAGATTTCCTTCCCACAGGTACTTCCTGGTCTCGGCGACTACCACTCCGCTTAGCAGGAGCAGGGCAATCAGGTTCGGGATCGCCATCAGGGCGTTGGCTGCGTCAGCGAAATTCCAGACTACCTTCAGTTCCACCACCGAGCCGATCATCACAAATATGACCCATGCGTACCGATACGGCTTGATCGCCTTTTTGCCGAAGAGGTACTCCATCGCCCTTTCGCCATAGTATGACCAGCCCAGTATCGTCGAGAACACGAACATCAGCAGAGCGAAGGCCAGCACCATTGGACCGACCACCGGCACGTGCTCGAACGCCGACTTCGTGAGCGCCGCTCCCTGCAATCCCTTGTTCCAGACTCCAGTGTTCACCAATACCAGGCCCGTCACAAGGCACACAACCACCGTATCCCAGAAAGTCCCCGTCGAGGATACCAGCGCCTGCCGAACGGGGTTCCTAGTCTGTGCCGCGGCAGCGACTATCGGCGCCGATCCGAGTCCCGATTCGTTTGAGAAGAGCCCCCGCGCAATGCCGAATCTCGCCGCCTGCATGATGGTAGCCCCGATGAACCCTCCCGCCGCTGCCTGCCCGGTGAACGCTGACTTCACGATGAGGGCGATGGTCGCCGGCAACTGAGAGAAGCCGAGCCCCAGGATAATCAGGCAGCCGATGACATAGAACGCCGCCATCAGGGGGACCAGCGTCTCGCATACTCGTGCTATGCACTTGATGCCTCCCAGGATCACGATGGCGGTCAGTACGGTGAGAACTGACCCGGAGACCCAAGTCGGGACTTTCGCCACCTCCCAGACCATGTGCGAGATTGCATTTGCCTGGACCGTATTCCCTATGCCAAAGGCGGCGATGGCGGTGAATACTGAGAAGATAACCGCCGCCCATTTCATCTTCAATCCGCGCTCCAGGGCGTACATCGGGCCCCCGAGCATTGTCCCGTCTTCCGTCCTTACCCTGTACTTCACGGCAAGCAGCGCCTCCGAGTACTTGGTAGCAATCCCGAATACGCCCGTCAGCCATGTCCAGAGAACTGCGCCCGGCCCGCCGATCGCCACCGCAGTCGCAACTCCCACGATGTTCCCCGTCCCAATAGTCGCCGCCAATGCAGTCGTCAATGCGCCGAATTGGCTTACATCGCCCTGGCCCTCCGTTGATCTGCCGAAGGAGAGCTTGATCGCCAGCGGTGTGAATCGCTGTATGATGCGAAGTCGAAAGGTAAGGTACAAGTGCGTGCCGAAAAGGAGGATGAGCATCGGCAGACCCCAAAGATACCCATTGAGCCAGGTAAGGAACTTGTCGCAGGATTCCATGTCTGCTATTTTCTTCGGCATGGCTGCCTTTACCTTCGCGGTTTGAGTGAGACTACGGAAGGGAAACCTGAATTGAAGGAGGACGCCGTGGAAACCGCAATCGAACGAACCATCCAGGTGCAGTCCAGCGAGGCGCGCCTTGAGGGTATGCTGGGAATCCCCGAGGGCGCGAAAGGCGTCGTGCTCTTCGCTCACGGCAGCGGAAGCGGCCGATTCAGTCCTAGAAACCAGTATGTGGCGCGAGTCCTCCGCGAGGGAGGCATCGGCACCTTGCTCATTGACCTCCTCGAGGAATGGGAATCGGACGACAGGAGCAAGGTTTTCGACATTGACCTGCTAGCCGAGCGTCTTCTCAGCGCGACCGAATGGCTTCAGCAGGATGAGCAGACGAAGAAGTCGCCTATCGGTTATTTCGGGGCCAGCACCGGGGCTGCGGCAGCCCTTCAAGCAGCGGCAGAGGCCGACAGTAGAATCAAAGCAATCGTGTCGCGAGGCGGTCGCCCGGACCTGGCGATGGATTATCTGCCTCGCGTGAAGGCGCCGACCCTGCTCATCGTAGGCGGGAACGACTGGCAGGTGATCCCTCTTAACCAGAAGGCCTATGATGCGCTGTCGGGCATCAAGGAAATGGTCATCGTCCCCGGTGCGACCCATCTATTCGAAGAGCCCGGCGCCCTCGAAGAAGTCGCCCGCCTGGCAAGGGATTGGTTTTCGGAGTATCTGGCCTAGTAGGGCTGGACCATGTGCCCGGCAGCCATCCCTCGTAAGATGACAGGCACTATGATGCCGGCGAGCAGGCTTACGATGAAAACTCCCAGCCCCCAATATGCCCAGATTTTCTGGACTTTCCTAAACTGTTCGACGCTTTCCCATTTCCTGTTCTGCCAGGCCCACTCACTGCCCTTTACCCCGAGGATAATGGCCATGATGAGGCCGGCATACGGGACAAGTGCGAGCAGACCAATCCAGGTCTTGTTGCCGATGGACCAGATCCAGTTGAGAAGAAAGGCGCCCCAGTTCCAGCCCTTGATCTCATCCGGTACTACCGACGCTGCGCCTTGCCCTGACGTGTTCTGCATCTCCATGTCATGCCTCCTGCATTAGATGACTACCGCTTGGTTATTCTGCGGGTCTTTCGCAAAACCCTTTTTTTCATAGGCAGGGAATCGCGTTTCCCCCGCCGAACGTGCGATTGTTCCTTCCCCCCCCAAGAGGGGGGAGGGTCAGGGTAGGGGGCAATGACTCTCCGTGAGCGTATTCTCTCCGTCTACAGGGGCCAGACCCCGGATGTCGTCCCATTCATGCTCGACCTGTCCCACTGGTTCTACCACAAGCATGGGATGCCCTGGGACCTAAGCCGAGCTTACGATAAGCCCGAATCCGAGCTGATTGACTATCACAAGGCCCACGGCATCGGCTTCTATATGCCGAACCTGGCATCCTTATACTCAGCGTCATACGCCAACGGCGTTTTCTCCGAAATCACGCATCACGCATCACGAATCATGTGGTCTCTGAGCACTCCGCTCGGCAGCATTGAGCGCGAGCGCGTGTGGCACGAGCAGACCTACTCCTGGGCCATTAGCAGTTGGGGAGTGAAGTCGGAGCATGACCTGAGAGTCCTGGGCTATGCCATGAGCGGCATGGAGTTCGCGCCTCACTGGGATCGCTACCAGGCTTGGGCCGATTACGTCGGCGATCATGGGGTGGTCTACATGCCTGCGGGTTACAGCGCGATGGGTCAGTTGCTCCACTACTGGATGGGCGTCGAAGGGACGATGTATGCGATCTACGACTGGCCCGAGACCATGCATGAGGTGGTGGATCAGATCAACGAAAGCAATCTCCGTCTAGTTGATCTCCTGGCCTCCAGCCCCGCTGAGATCATCATCATGGGCGACAATATTTCAGCCGATGTGCAGCCGGCAAGCTTCTTCGATGAGTGGTCGCGGCCTTATTATGTGGAGGCTATCAGGAGGCTGCATGCGGCCGGCAAGTATGTCGCCGTCCACATTGATGGCAAGCTGAAAGGCGCTCTCAGGATGATCCGTGACACCGGCGCTGACTGTGCCGACGCCGTGACCCCTATCCCCATGGGCGATCTGACCCCCGAGGAATGTCGTGCCGAGGCCGGCTCCGACTTCATCCTCTCGGGCGGAGTCTCGCCTGACCTCTGGCTTCCGAACGTCAGCACCGACGACTTCAAGGCCGCAGTCATCCGCTGGCTGGATCTCCGCAAGCTCAGCCCGAGGTTGATCGCCAACGCCGGTGACCAGGTCCCTCCGGGGGCACTCGAAGACCGCATCGAGATCATGCGCGACTTGGTCGAGACCCACGGGAGATTTTACTGAGAAAACAGGGGAAGGATAGTCAATCACATTCTAAGAACCGTACATGGAATCAGGCAATTCCATGTACGGTTCTTAGGAGGAGCGAGCAGTGGCAAAACCGATTTCACTTCAGTTGTACACTCTTCGGGAGGCGGCGAAGGATGACTTCCCGGGGGTTCTGAAAGCAGTTGCGGACATAGGCTACGTCGGCGTCGAGTTTGCCGGTCTCCAAGGCCATGATCCCAAGGAGATTCGGAAGCTGGTGGATGATCTCGGGCTCAAAGTCAGCAGCAGCCATACCGGACTTCCGACCGCCGAGAACATCGGGCAGTTGGCGGATACCGAGCTGATCCTTGGCAACAAGAAGGTCATCAGCGGATTCGGGCCTGACCAATTCAAGTGCGTGAACTGCGTGAAGGATGCGGCGGCGAAGTTCCGAACGGCGGCCCAGCTTGTGAAGCCTTTCGGCATGACCTATGGCTTCCACAATCACTGGTGGGAGTTCCACACGGTGGACGGCAAACTGGTCTATGACGTTCTCATGGCCGAAGCGCCTGATGTCTTCAGCGAGCTGGACGTCTATTGGTGCGCATACGGCAAGGGGGACCCGGTGAAGGTCGTCTCCCAGTATAAGTCCAGGCTGCCGGTGCTTCACATTAAAGACGGATCGCTTGGCGAGGACAAGGTGCATCTCGCCGTTGGCTCGGGAGTTCTCGACGTGCCGGCGATCATCGGCGCGGCCGACCCGAATGTCCTCGAGTGGGTGATCGTCGAGCTGGACAACTACGATGGCGACATGTTCGAGGCCGTCCAATCGAGCTATGACTACCTGGTCGGCTTCGGCCTGGCCCTGGGGAATAAGTAAGACCGTTCCCTCCGGTTACGCATTACGGATTACGAAAGGTTATCAGATGAAACTAGGCTATCTGACGCAATTCAGCGAAGACGAATTGAAGCTGGCGTCCTCCATCGGCTTCGACGGCCTCGAGGTCCATGCTAAGTCAGTGGACGACCCATCCAAGGCCAAGGAGCTGGCGGCGAAGTACGGCATCACCATCACGGCGCTGGCTCACTATGACGCGAGTAGCAAGCCTGCCTCCGAGCGCATCCCGGCATACAAGGCCGTCGCCGAGAAGTGCGCTGTCATGGGGGTCGGCTGCATCGCCACTCTCACCGGCGGCGATCCGGACAAGGGCCTCGAGGACAACATCACCCAGTGGGCGGAGACTTTCAAGGAGGTCGCGAAGATCGCCGAGGCCAATGGCGTCAACATCGCCTTCGAGAACTGGCCCGGCCTCACTCGCTTCCCGCCCGTGAAGAGCAAGACGTTCGGCTTCCACCCGAAGGCCTGGGAGATGATGTTTAATGCGGTGGACTCTCCCGTCCTCGGTCTGGAGTTCGACCCCTCCCACCTGGTTTGGCAGTCCTGCGATTACATAGACGCCGTGAAGCGATTCGGCCCTCGAATCCATCACGTCCACCTGAAGGACACCGAGATCAGGGAAGACGTCCTTGCCGAGGGCGGGTTCTTCAGCGGGGGCTGGTGGCGCTACCGGATCCCGGGCTACGGCGTCATCAACTGGGCGGAGTTCATCTCAACGCTGAAGGAGGCCGGATTCGACGGAGGCGCGGCCATCGAACACGAGGATCCCGTCTTCTCGGGCCCTCGTCGAGCCGAGGGGCTGAAGCTTGGATATAACCACCTGCGACCCTTAATTGTGAAAGAGTAAACACGGAGACACGGAGGACACGGAGAAATGCCTGATAAGGTAAGACTAGCGTTCGTCGGCAGCGGCGGCATGGGGCAGACCGCACATATCCAGAACTTCGCGACCATCGCGGATTGCGAGATCGTCGCCCTCGCCGAGGGTCGCGAGAAGACCGCCGAGGTAGTCTCGAAGCGGTTCAATATTCCGCGAGTCTACCCCGATCATCGGGCCATGCTTGCGGACGGCAAGGACATTGACGCCGTTGTGGCGATCATGGGGTATTCGCTTCATCCGCCGGTCGTGACGGACATCCTCAACGCCGGCAAGCATCTCATGACTGAGAAGCCCATCTGCCTCCGAACGGACAACGCCCGAAAGATGGCCGCCCTTGCGAAGGAGAAGGGCCTCATCTACATGATTGGCTACATGAAGCGCTCGCTGCCGGCATCGGTGGCGGCGGTCAAGCAGATCAGCGAATGGAAGAAGTCGGGGGTCGCGGGCAACATGAACTATCTCCGTGCCAGCATGCCTCCTGGCGACTGGACCTTCGGTATCCAGTGGCTTCAGGGCGGCGGCGATCCCGCGCCTCCTTATGAAGGGTGCGCCCCCGAAGCTCCTCCCGAGTGGATGGACGAGGCTGCCGGCAAGAAGTACAATGCCTTCGTCAACTACTTTATCCACCAAGTGAACCTTATTCGCTACCTGCTCGGCGAGGACTATGAAGTCGTGTATGCCGACAAGGGCGAGGCTGTCCTGATCGCCCGTTCCCAGAGCGGCGTCACGGTCGTCCTCGAAATGAAGGGCAGGGGACTGAAGAATAGCTGGGAAGAGTATTACATGGTCTCCTTCGACAACGGCAAGGTTGACCTATCCGTCCCTGCGCCCATGGCTCAGCAAAACGGCGGCGATCTGCGGGTTTATTGGGGCGGCGATGACAAGAACGGCTCTCAGTGGCAGCGCCCGGTCATGCCTCCGGTCTGGAGCATGCTCGCCCAGGCCAGGCACTTCGTCGAATGCGTCCGCGACGGCAAGCAGTCCTGGTCCCCCGCGACCGACGCCATCAAGGACCTCGAAGTCGCCGAGCAGTACATCGAATGCCTCCAGGCGGTGAAATGACTCGTGCTCGCACTCCCCAAACGGAATGAGGGAGCGATGCATTATAGGGCTATCAACCATGCCGCGATGGAAAGGGGACAACAGCGATGGAGCAAACCGCGATTGAAAGAATGCGAGCCCGCGTGAAGCAAGAGCGGGAGCTGGCGCAGAGAGTTGAAGTATGGTCACGGGAGTATGGAGGGTTGACCCAGTCACAAGGATGGCAATGTCCAAGACGGCTGTTGCGTAAGAAATGCCTATGTACCCATACCTACCTACCAAACTCCCCGGCCTATCATGGGGGTTGCCCTGGCTGTGACGAACTGCAACGCAAGTTGAAGAACCATCCGGCCTATGATCATCCGTCCCTATGGCTCAAGGACGGTCGGCCCTATGTATTTGTCTTGCAGCCCTATTGTTGGGAGGAGGAGGACGAGTCTACCTTGCGCTCGTGGTGTGAAGCCAAAGGCCTGATGCACCGAGTAAGACCCAAGGCGGAATCCTGGTGGTGTCCTGGCGGGACATACTTGATCGAGATATTCGCTGTTGGATAACTGTGGCGTGTATAATCAAGGCAGGCCACCGCCTCCCTTCGGTCGAAGTCAGAGATTGATTATCCATAGGAGATCAATGCGTTATGCGTTCTCACATCATGCTACTGCTCGCGGCGCAGGCACTAACTCGCGCACAGCCCGCCGGTGCCATCAACGGCTTGTGGGTCCATCCTGAACGGGTGGCCAATCAGGAACTCGCCGACAAGACCCTCGATCAGGCCCAGAGATGCGGGATTGACAATGTCTATCTGCTGGTGTTCTACCGCGGGCAGGCATGGTTCAAAACCGATTACTCTCCGTTTGCGAAGGGTGTCCCTGAAGGCTTTGACCCTATGGGCTACTGCATTGAGGCCGGACACAAGCGCGGCATGAAGGTCCACGCCTGGTTTGTGAACGGCGAGGCGGCGGGCGGGCAGATCCTGTCGGCCCATCCCGATTGGCAGTCCGAAGATCAGCAGGGCAATAAGGTTGCATGGTTCGATCTGACCAATCCGAGTGTCCGCCGCTTCCAGAAGGACCTCATGCTCTCAGCGGTCAAGAACTACCCCGCCCTCGATGGAGTTCACTTTGACTACATCCGCTTCCCCGGCAACTACCTGAGCTATGCTCCGGAGTCCGTCGAGGCGTTCAAGAAGGCGACCGGATTCGATATCTTTCAGACGGACAAGTTCCCGATCACACAGTCGTTGAGTGCGAACCCGATTCACCGTGCCACGACCGCCCGCGTGCTCGCCGAGTTTGACACCGACATGCCGGCGATAATGGAGAACACGCTCGGCAAGGGCCGGGTGCTCCTCTTCAATTGGCATGCGGATGCGACCAGGTTGGCGATCCTGGATTCCTTCCTCAGCTCAAAGCTCAAGGATTTTGGCGCAGACTCCCGTCCCATTCGAGTGCTTGTTTCCAAGGATAGCGAGAAGAAGTACGGAGGCGGCTATCGGGCAACTGCCGGCAGGTGGGTGAAGCGTGCCGGATATTCGGCGTCCGACGCTGAACTGAGCGAGGTTTCGCCAAATGATGTCCTCGTCATCCCCAATGTCTACCTCTGGTCGGATGCCGATGCATCTGCACTTCGGAAGCTGGTCGAGGACGGGCTGAACGTCATCTGGATTGACGGGCCGGTTGGCGACAATCCTGATCTCATGGCGACCCTTGGGGCTGACCGGCGGGATGGCTTCTTTTCCGCCAGGCGCACCATAATCCCCCTTGTCAGCGATCCCTCGATGCCGCTGGGGAACAAGTCGGAGATTCAGCGCATGGAAAAGGCTCAGGCCGCCTGGACTCAGTGGCGCATGGACTGCATCACCAGCCTCGTGAAGGATGTCTATCGGTCTGCCAAGCGCGTGAGGCCCACCCTGGAGGTCACCGCCGCGGTGTTCTACAAGAAGGACAGCGCCGACGGAGCGCTTCAGGATTGGCAGCGATGGGTGAAGGAAGGCTATGTGGACTACGTGATCCCGATGGCTTACGTGAATAATGACCAACTCACCAAAGCCTTCGATGAATGGCAGACGCTCCCCTCGTGGCGAGAGAAGGTCATCCCCGGCCTCTCGATCTACCGGGACTCCGCCCAGGGAGCGATCCCCAAGGAGGTTGCCGACGTCAAGAGCCAGATTGAGCTGTGCAAGGCCCGAAATGCCGCCGGCATCGTCTATTTCTGCTGCCACTACATCAGTCCGGAGATGGAGCCGGTGATCAAAGATGCTGCGAGATAGTTCAGCCAGCGCGTCCGACCAGTCCGACCGGGAAAGGATTAACGCGGGCGAGCGGTGAAACACCACTAGGGGTTTTCGATGTCTAGGTTAACCAGGCGCGATTTTCTTAAGACAACCTCGGCGGCGGCCGTTGCGGCCGGAATCGGCTTGGCCGGCGCTGCCGGGGCACAGGAGGCTAACAAGGTGGTTTCTGCAAACGACAAGATAGTCATCGGATGCATCGGCCTGGGAGGCCGGGGCATGGGGGTCATGGGCGGCTTCATGAACTACCCGGATGTCGAGGTGGGGGCGATCTGCGACGTGTATGAGCCCCATCTGAAGGCAGGCTTGGCGAAGGCCGGCCCGCAGGCAAAGGGATATAAGGACTTCCGCAAGCTGCTCGAGCAGAAAGACCTCGATGCGGTCGTGGTCACGACTCCGCCTCACTGGCACCCGATCATGTCAATCCTCGCATGTCAGGCCGGCAAGGACGTCTACTGCGAGAAGCCGATTTCCCGTTGCCCAAGAGAGGCAATCGCAATGGCGAAGGCGGCTCGTGACAACAAGCGAGTCACACAGGTGGGCACGCAGATCCATTCGCTGGACAACTTCCGCCGCTGCGTGGAGATCGTTCGGTCGGGGATGCTGGGGAAGATCTCGGCGGTCCGAGTGATCTGCACCCTGAACGAATATCCCGGCGGTATCGGCAAGCCTGCCGACTCGAATCCGCCGGAAGGCCTTGACTGGGATGCATGGTGCGGCCCTGCGCCGCTTGTTCCGTTCAACGAGGCGAGGTTCAAGACCCACAGGTATTTCACCGACTACGTCGGAAGCTGGCTGAGTGAACTCGGCCCTCATATCGCCGATCTCGCCTTCTGGGCAATGGATCCCGGCCAGCCGCTGACCGCAGTCGCGAATGGCGGCAGGTTCGTGGCCGATGACATCAGCGACATCCCGGACACCTTCGAGGCGTTGTGGGAGTTTCCGGGCTTCAAGATGAGCTGGATGAACACGACCGCAAACAGCTTCGATTTCGGGTTGAGTGATGGGCCGGCGGGGGCCCGCGGAGGCCGAGCGCTCGGCGTCATGTTCCACGGCAACAAGGGCACGCTCATGGGCAATTACGGCTGGCACAAGATCGTCGGGGAGGCCGATGCCCTTAATGAGGTTCCACTTCCCGAGCCGAGTATTCCATCGTCACCGGGGCATGACCGCGAGTTTCTGGATGCCATAAAGACCCGGGAGCAGCCGCTCTGCAACTTCGACTATCACCTGCCGATCGCGGTCTCCATTGACTTGGCGCACGTCTCCTATAAGGTCGGCCGGAAGGTAACATGGGATGCGGACAAGGGCGAGATCGTCGGCGACAAAGAGGCCAACCATCTCGCAAAGGCACACTACCGCAAGCCTTGGAAACTACCGAAGGTGTAGTGACCCCCTCTCCCCACCTGAGGGGGAGAGGGTTGGGTTGAGGGGGAATATCCCATGAACCGCAGACAGTTTTTGGGCCGGGCAGCAGGCACAGCGCTTGGGATGAGCCTTGCCCGCATAACCGAATCAGAATCCAGGAGCCAAGAAATGGACAACAAACCGAAGAAGGCGCTACTCCTCCCCATGCTTCCCGGGGATCTGAGCATGGACGACAAGTTCAAGATGGCGGCCGATTGCGGTTTCCAGGGTATGGAGGTCGGGCCGACGAACGATCCCGAGCAGATCAATGCCATGTGTGCCGCCTCAGAAAAGGCTGGCATCCCCATCCACTCGATCATCTATGGGGGCTGGGGCAAGCCTCTCTCGAGCGCCTCTGATGCCGACGGCGCAGAGGCAGTCGAGGCCGCCAAGGCGGGCCTCCAATGCGCTCATGACCTCGGCGCAGACGCACTCCTTCTCGTGCCGGCGCGGGTGACTGAGGAAACTCGATATATAGATGCCTACGAGCGCTCCCACAAGCGAGTCAAGGAGCTCATCCCGACCGCCGAGAAGCTGGGGGTCACCATTTGCATCGAAAACGTGTGGAACGCCTTCCTCCTCAGCCCGCTGGAGTTCGCCCGCTACGTGGACGAGTTCAAGAGCCCGTGGGTGCAGGCCTATTTCGACGTGGGCAATGTGATTGGAGCGTTTGGATTCTCTCAGGACTGGATTCGCACCCTGGGCAAGCGCATCAAGAGGATTCACCTGAAGGATTTCAAGCTCGACGGCCGCCAGTGGACGAATCTCGGCGATGGCAGTGTCAACTGGCCCGAGGTCAAGAAAGCCCTCGCCGAGATCGGCTACAAGAGCTTCATGACCTGCGAGCTCGGCGGCGGCGATGCGGCCTATCTGAAGGACCTCTCTAACCGGATAGATCGGCTTCTTGGATGAAGCGTTCATCACTGATCCTCTGTTTGCTGTTGCTTGCTGGCTGGATGATCCGGGCTTCGGCAGCAACTGTACAGGCAGGTACGCCGCAGTACGGCTGTTTGCAGGCGCCGCCTGCTGACATCGAGTGGTTTCGCGACGCGCGGTTCGGGATGTTCATCCATTGGGGGCCGGTGAGCCAGATTGGTACCGAGATCAGTTGGTCCCGCCTTGGACCCGGCATCGAGCCGCCTAGGAAGAAGCGCGTCGTCCCCTGGCAGGAATACGATAGTCTCTACAAGACCTTCAACCCGACTTGCTTTGATGCCAAGAAATGGGTAAGGATCGCAAAGTCCGCGGGGATGAAGTACCTCGTCTTCACGACCAAGCATCATGATGGCTTCTGCATGTTCGATACGAAGATGACCGACTACAAGATCACCAATTCGCCCTTCAAGCGCGATATCGTCGCCGAGATTGCCAAGGCCTGCAAAGAGGAGGGCATGAAGCTCGGATTCTACTACTCGCCGCCCGACTGGCATCACCCGGACTACATGACTGAGAACCATGCCCGCTATCTGGAGTATATGCGCGCGGAGCTTCGAGAGCTGTTGACGAACTATGGCAAGGTGGATGTCATCTGGTTCGATGGCCTGGGTGGCGCAGCCGAGAAGTGGGACAGCGAGAACCTATTCAAGATGATCAGGACGCTTCAGCCCGGGATCCTGATCAACAATCGCGCGGGACTACCGGCGGACTTTGATACGCCCGAACAGAAGATCGGCTCATTTCAGGCGGACCGGCCGTGGGAGAGTTGCATCACGATCGGAACCCAATGGGCATGCAAGCCGAACGATGTTGTGAAGTCCACGGAAACCTGCATTCAGACGCTGGTACGATGCGCGGGTGGGGATGGGAATCTGCTGCTGAACGTGGGCCCAAATCCCAAGGGTGAAATAGACCCTGTGCAGGTTGAGCGGCTCATGGAGATCGGCAAGTGGCTCAAGCGCTATGGCAAGAGCATCTACGGAACGAGGGGCGGGCCGTATCTCCCGTCGGACTGGGGAGTGAGCACTCACGAAGGAAAGAAGATATATCTACATGTCCTGGAATGGAAGAGCGACGCTCTGAAACTGCCGGCCATCCCGCGCAAAGTCGTAAAGTGCTACGTCCTGACAGGAGGGAAGCCGGAGATGATCCAGTCGGCGGATGGAATCCAAGTCACGATGCCCAGGGAGAAGCGCGACAGTACCGACACGATCATCGTTCTGCAACTGGACGCTGAGCCTTGATGACGCGTGGCGTTATGGTATTTTCGGCACGAAGGAGCTTGACGTTGCCTGAGCACTGTTTAGTACTTCTCTCCATACTGGCGGTGGTGTTTGCCACCGCCGGTTCCTTGTCTGCCAAGAACGCTTCCGAGCCGCCGATGATTCCCGTCGGCCTCGATGCCTACACGATGTGGGATCGCTGGGCGTACCTGCGCATCGGCCAGCGGGCGTATATGACAAGTACCTACGACCGAGCCGGCGGCAATGAGAGCGCCGACGCCAGCCATTTCCTGTATCAGCTTGCGGATGATCGGAACGTCACTCTCGACGTGATGGGCGAGGGGGTGCTGGAGTTCGCCCGCTATAACCATTGGCACGGGAGTCCCTGGCACTACATCGTGG
>Ga0307378_10006104_pt1 | contig 16592 bp, 16 predicted proteins | sample UN1MG_FD_202238 | JGI IMG/M metagenome (GOLD analysis project Ga0307378, IMG submission 202238) | Soil microbial communities from Risofladan, Vaasa, Finland - UN-1 | ecosystem: Environmental > Terrestrial > Soil > Coastal area > Acid sulfate soil | place: Finland: Risofladan, Vaasa | collected... | reverse complement strand
GACAGCAAAAAGTGCGCCATGGTTTGTTCATTACGGCTGTGCACCGGGACTCTACCCCGATTCAACTTTTGTGCTCACAGCCTCCATTCACAAACCAACACAAACGCACTTTATTGCCGGGCCGTTAGCGGTAATAAATGTGACCACATAATATTCTGTATACTAGACAAAAACGAATTTCAAAAAAAAATATCACTACCGCTAACAAAAAAATAGCGCAATAATTTGATTAGATAATAACTAAAGTAACTTTAGTACAAAATCAACAGATGCTAATGAATGCTAGATTTACCGAGTATTTTGATGAAAACCTTTTAAAATAACCAAAATGGGGAAATTAACCTTTGCTTTATTTCTTGTCACAATCCTCTCTTTAAATGCATGTAAACACACTGTCAAGACTAAAGAGGAGCAAAATAATACTACTTTCGATTCAATTGTTAGCCACGATTTAGAACCAATTGTTAGCCACAAAGATGAATCTCAGAAGCCCAATATTGAATCCATTTTCAACCATGATAAGGACCTAATAAATGTGCTTACTAAAACTGTAAAAAAATACCCAGATGATAGCGCTTCATTAATTGATTTCTATGCACGAATATCTTCAAAGGACCCTAGTGAAAACCATAAGCATATTAAGAGAATTGAAGGTCTTCTATCTGACAGTATCGTTGATCAATACTATCTTGTCCATAATAATCTAAAACCATTGATGATTTCAATTACGGGCTCCGATACAGTTAGTATTACTCAGGCGAAAGAATTCGTAAAGTACTATTCCTTCTATGATGACTTTAGTGGAGAATCATTGTTTAGTGAACTACTAACAGATGATGAAAATTATAGACTGGCTTGGGAGTCTATTAGAAAAATTGCACATACTTCGTCAAAGGATACTACTTATATATCTTTAATAATAGAGCTAAATAATAATATCAGTAATAATGTCGAATTAGCTGAAGCGATGGAAGATTTTAAAATTGAATCTATAAAGAACAATCCAATAGGGTTTTTGGATATGTTTCTTGCTCGCAAATCTGAGGGAAGAGAAACATTCTCATATAATATTACTCTCTTTGATGATCCAGTCGCAGATTTAATAAATATTTACAAAGAAATTGCAGCAAATTCAGAAATTAAATATCAGAAAGCCATAAAGGAGCTGCTTGAATACCAGACGATAACAGATAAATAGAAATTTAATAATTACAACCGCTAACACGGACAATATGGGTAAGTTGTTTGTCACACTTTTTGCTTTTGTTCCTGCTCTCAAGACAAAATCGTAATGGTTCTTGCACCCGGACACGCGCATCTGCCCGCAATTAAAATCCTGTACCATGACAGCTTTCTGGCTCCGAGATAAATTGTATCGCGACACTGCGCCAGTGCCCGCAACCAACTTTGTAAACGGGGACAAACTCGCGGCTCCGATCAACCTTGTACCGCGACACGCGTATAACTCAGACAACTTGTACCCGGACGGCAAAAAGTGCGCCATACCCTCCTTGCACCGTGACAGCTTTGTGGCCCCGCCTCAGGCGGGGTACCTGGACTCTGCCCGGTGCTCGCGTCGGGTAACACAACCTCCCCATATTGCCGGGCCGTTATGCGCAAGTCGTTGCCTGGATTTACTGAATGTTAGAAACATGCCTCATACACTTTTTAACTAGTTAACCGTGATTTCCAACAGAAGGATTTCAACAAGTTTTTGGACTTAACATGTTGATAATTATTGCATAAATAAAGGATTCCTTAATTTCTTTTTCATTATGTTCGTCAATAATTTGGAGATTCGAAATTAGTATATATATTTGTAACTTAACTTATAAGTGAAGAAAAGGCTAGAAATAGAACTTTTTGAAGAACACACCAATGTTAACATTTACACCATTCGGTTTAAAAACGAATCCTCAGAAATTGAAAAATTTCTTGACAAATTTCCGGCTGGATGTAAATTCGATAGAGATGTTAGTATTATCATTAAAGTGCTCGACAACATTGGTAAAAGAGGAGCATTGGAAAGATATTTCAGGTACGAAGGTAAGTTCAAGGATAATGTATTTGCACTCCCAATTGAAGACATTAATTTAAGATTATATGTGATTAGGATTTCTGACAACATTCTTATACTAGGAAACGGAGGTATTAAGAAGACAAAAAAGTATAATGAAGATCCTGAACTCAACAGCATTGTCAAACAACTTCAAACAATTGATTGTTTACTTAAAACAAAAGAAAGACAAGGATTGATCCAAATCAAAGGAAAACAATTACTTGGAAAACTTGAGTTTGAAATTAAATCATGAAAAAAAATCCCAGATTTGAGGAAAGAAGAAAGTCGATACCGAAAGAAATCGACGTTTTTGTAAATAGGTCATTTGACATCGTTGACAGAATCCATGAAATACTAAGATTGAAGAATCTTAGTCAAAAAGATCTTGCTGATCTACTCGGCAAACAAGAATCAGAAGTAAGTAAATGGATGACTGGAACTCATAATTTTACCCTTAAAACTCTTGTTAAAATAGAGGATGTTTTGGGATTCCCAATTATTAAAGTAATCAATAAAGAAAAAACTACAGAAAAACAATCTATCCTATTAGTTATTGAAGCGAAGTATGCTCAAATTAATCAAGGTAAGGACATACTTATAGGTGATCTACAAGATTTTGAAATCAAACAAAAATTCCAAAAACCCACACCATATCTATCCTAACTCATGACAAAAGTTAAGGAAGTTCAATTTAAGTTATCTAGAGTCAAAGAGATTTCATTCTCTTGCACTGACCTAGTAAATGATCTTACAAATGAGACAATTGCAAAGAATCTTAAGATTGAAATAGGTTTTAATTTTCAACTTTTAAAAGATAGTAACGAGTTTGCTGTTCGTACTTTAATTCAATATCTTTTCAAAGTAGACGAAGTTCTAAAATATGAAAATCAGATTGTTTTCAAGGTTAAAAACATAGATCAGGTAGTCAGCTTAGAAAAGGATAAGATGAATATTAAAGATGAATTTCTTCTTTCTCTTTTAAGTGTAGTTATTGGTACTACCCGAGGAATGATGATCAAAAATACTATGGGTAAAAAAATCAATGATTTTCCTCTTCCAATTTTAAATCCTAAAGAGGTCCTAGATAACCTAAAGGAGAAAATTATAAAATAAAACCTGCGCATAACACGGACAATATGGGTAAGTTGTTTGTCACACTTTTTGCTTTTGCTCCTGCACCCAAGACAAATTTGTAATTGTTGTTGCACCCGGACACGCTCATCTGCCCTCAATAATAATTCTGTACCGTGACTAATTTCTGGCTCCGAGATAGTTTGTATCGCGACACTGCGCCAGTGCCCGCCACCAAATTTGTAACCCGGGATAAATTCGTGGCTCCGATCATACTTGTACCGCGACACGCGTAATGCTCAATAAAATTTGTACCATGACGGCAAAAAGTGCGCCATACCCTCCTTGCACCGTGACAGCTATTTGGCTAAAGTACCAGGACCCTGCCCGGTGCTCGCGTCGGGTAACACAACCTCCCCATATTGCCGGGCCGTTATAGCTAATGCGAATAACATCGACAATATAGTAGACTACTCCAAGACAATTATTCAATAAACCGCGACCGCGAATTTGGCACATTTGCTTTTGCGCGACGCTCAACCCACCCCGTATGCAAAAGCAAAAGAGCCAAATAATCCTTCGCTCAGGAATTACTACCGAATCAAATTTTGTTTTAATTATTATATTGTAAACTAATATTTTTAGATATGAAAGTACAAGACATAATAAACGCTTATCCACGCAAGAAGCTGTTCATTGATGTTTTAACACAGGATGTAAATGCAAAAACATGTATACTAGATCTGATCGACAACTCGGTAGATAGTTATATCAGAAATAGAATTAAGGATAAAAGACAAATAAAACTTACTATAAACAAGGATTTTTTTGAAATTTATGATACATGCGGTGGCATCGATAAGGATTTCCTGAAGACTAATGTTTTCAGATTCGGTGCTGAGAACTTAAATAGGGAAGATCCTATTCTTGGTATGTATGGAATTGGAATGAAACGTTCGATTTTTAAAATTGGAAATAAAATTACATTAGAGACAGATGACGGCAAAGATTATTCTTTAATGGAAATGGATGTTAAGGAATGGGAAGAAAAAAATGAGCATGACTGGGAAATACCTTTTGCCACTGAAAGTTCTACTCTAGGGGAAAATCAGCCATATACAAAAATCTCCATTATTGAATTACATCAGGACATAAGTGATAAATTCTCATTAGTATCGTTTATCGATGACATTTACAATATTTTGAAAAAAACATATTGCTTAATTATTGAAAATCAGATAGATTTCATACTTAATGAAGCAGCTATTATCCCTGATCAATTGATCGTCCCTTATGATGAAAACTATACTCCCAATGTTTATATTGAAGATTATCAGGGAATTAATATTCACATAATTTGTTTCATAGATCCCAGTAAGGGAACAAGATTAAAACATGCGGTGAATACTATTGGATGGAATATGTTCTGTAATAATAGACTCATTCTAGCAAATGATACGTCACCAATTACTGGATGGACTGGAGGTTCCGATAAGAGTTATCTTCCAAAGTATCATACAATTTATAATGAGTTTAGAGGTATAGTATTTTTAAAGTCGAACAATCCTTTTAACCTACCACTTAAATCAGCAAAGGATTCCTTTAATACAGATGATAAAACCTATCATTACATTATTAATAAAATGTGTGCTACAGCGAGACCAGTAATTGATTATCTTACTAATAAATACAATACCCAAAAAGAAGAAGAAGATTCAATTGAAGATATAATAGATCAGACTATTGATCATGATTTTACGCCCGACACTAGAAATGCAAGTGATATTACACAACCTTCAGAGTTTAAAGCACCTCAACAAAAAACAGTTAAGAGAGATCCAATAGCCAGAATTTCATATACCAAGAATAAGGATATTGTAGATAAGGTTAAAGACCTTCTGGAAGTTACGTCTAACAAAGAAGTTGGTGAAAAGACATTTGAATACTTTATTGAAAGGGAGGGACTAGGAAATGAGTAGAGGAGGTAGTTTTAATAAGATCAATTATTATTTACGACCTAATAAACAAGTCGAAAGAAAGATAATGATTGAAATAATTCAGAAATTGAATACTGAGATCTCAATCCTGGATTATAGTTATATTGGGATGGGCTCAATCTATTATTATGACTTCATCTTAATGCATAAATTACTAGGATTAAAAAAATTAACTTCAATAGATAATAAAACAACTCCAAGAAGATTTGAGTTTAATAAGCCTTATGATTTTATTAGTTTTGAAAACAGTACCACGTCAAATTATCTATCACGGCACCAATGGAATAGGAGTAAAAATCTGATATGGCTAGATTATGACGAACGTTTTATTCAAATTGATTATTTAGACACAGATCTTTCTTATGTATGCAAAAACAGTAATGATCTAGACATTCTTTTTGTTTCCTTAAATTCCACTTCTCCAAAATTTCGTGATAGAAAACAGTTTTTAGAAAGCAACCATAGGTATATCTCCCAAAAATATAATGACCTTAAATATACTGACTCTCAGATGTTTCATCTTCTAGTTCAAGACATAGTCATTAATAAAATGAAGTATTTTAACTTATATAACGAAAATAAATGCATAAAACTATGCTCTTTTACATATAAGGATAGTGCACCAATGTATACGCTAGGAATTATTTTTGCAAAGGATGCATCTATAAGAAGTAGGATAGAATTATATCATTCATTTATAGATACTAATGAAGATAGAGTTACTCAAATTAATCTTCCAAATATTACTTACAAGGAAAAATTTTACTTGGACTCTAAAATTGCATATTTGAGCAAAGCTTTACTCAAATCACAAAGGGAAATAGAATCATTGGGTATAACAGATATAAAAGAGAAGGAGGCAAAATTACGGGAAATATTAGACGCAAAAATAGAAATTGAATTAAGCCCTCATGAAATTGAAAATTACTTGAAAAACTATCTCTATTTTCCACAATACTACGAAGGTATATTATGACCAAATATATAATTAATAATTCTAAGAAATTACGGGATATATTCATTAAGCTAGAATTACCGGCACCGGATTTAATGATTTCATCACCACCTTATTTCGACATATTAAATTATGAGAATAATATTGATCAAATTGGATTTGGACAAATTACATATGAAGAGTATCTAACTGACTTAGTCAATATCTTTCAAGATTGTTATGAAATATCTTCTCCAAATTCAAGCTTTTGGCTAATTATTGATACATATAAAAGAAATGGTGAAGTTATTACACTTCCATTTGATATTAATTCTGAACTGAAAAGAAGGTTCCAAAACAAAACTTGGAAACTTAAAGAAATAATTGTATGGGACAAAGAGAAAAATCTTCCATGGAACGGAATAGGAAAATTTAAAAATCAATTTGAATATCTTCTATTCTATACCAAAGGAGAGCTTTTCACTTTTAATATAGATTCTGTTAGAGAGATTGATGATCTAAAAAAATGGTGGAAAAAATATCCTGAAAGATATAACCCAGACGGTAAAGCACCTTCAAACATATGGCAATTCAAAACTCCATTAAGAGGATGGGGAAATGGCAAACAAAATCATTTATGTCCTTTCCCTTTCCCCTTGGTAGAAAAAATAATTTCGATCTCAAGTAATGCAGGAGAAACTGTTTTTGATCCATTTGCTGGATCAGGAACTGTATTAGCACTTTCCGATTTAATGGGGAGAAATGCAATAGGAATTGATATCAATAAAAAATATTATACTTTATTTAAAAAAGAAGTTACTCAGGGCGCAAAAGAATACTGGCAAAAAAGAGTTAAAGAATTAAGTCAAAACAGACAAAATGTCACAGAATTTCGAAAAACAAATGAAATTCTACGGAAGCTTAAATCGATAAGTCATATTTGTTTGCATATAAATAAAAACAATAACAAACAATTCATATTTATTGCAACTGCCGAAAAGAAGAAAAGAACAGTTAACCTATGGATATTAACTGATTATAAAGTCGATTTATCAATTAACTCCGATAAATTGAAAGATCTTTTATCCCAGACTAAAGTTCTTGTAAGATTACAAAATATGAAAATTTCAGAAGCAAAAGTTTATTTTAAAGGCACTCGACTATACAAATATAAGTTTGATAAGTTCTTTTCTTATACGGCAATAACACAACTTGAAAATATTCTTAAAAATAATAGTCCTGATTCTTTTTCATTTTTTTATACTGAAATAAAAATCAGAGTTATTTAAAACACCCTAATTCAGGTAAAGGAATTTGCAAGCACATTTAAAAGCCACACAGGCAGACACTGAACCAAAGCTTTTAAAAGAGATCGCAAAAAATCAGTGATTCTATTTTATCGAGACTGTTTTCTGTACCATGACAATTAACAAAGCACTGGCTATATAACCAAGTTATTGCAATGCTACTAACATCAAAAAGATAGAGAATTCCTTTACAACTTTCCTATAAACCGCTACTGAATATTTAACATATTTGCTTCTGCGCGACAATTAATCCAACACACATGCAAAAGTAAAAGGCCAAATTTCACCTTCACTCTGAAGAAAAATAAACAATTTGACTAATTTCGAGGTCGAAGAAATAAAATGAATCCATGACTGAAAAAATGATAAAATACTTTGGCAAAGATTTCACCAAAGACCAGAGAATTCAAAGCTATAATTTCATAGAGAATTATATTTCTGATAAAGTCCAGCAATGGGAGACAGCTCCTGAAACTGATAAAATCGCAGCTGATTTTGCCAATATCTTATCAAAAATGGACCATATGGACTTTCCCTTCCTGCTTTGCCACTCGGGTTATATTCCTGAATTTTATGAACATGATTCGTCACAAGAAACTTTATACTCAAAATTAGTTGAAGTATTAATTTGTGAATGGGCAAAAAGGATTGGTTTTAAAGACTCAGCAATTCAAAAACAAAAAGCTAGTAAAGAAGATATTACGATTCAACTTGACAACATAGTTATTGTATGTGATGCTAAAAGTTATCGCTTGGGTAGAAGCCAAGCTGCACCGAATGTAAAGGATACTATTAAAAAAGCTGATTATGAAAAATGGCAAGATTGGTGGGCAGACACGGAACCTCACGTTACATATGGTAAACTAACTTCTATTGGTGGTTTAATTACCTTTCCTTCATTACACAGGTGGAAAGGTAGTAGCGATGCATATTTATATGCCTCTGACAAGGAAAAACCAATAATAATTCTTTTCTATGAACACCTTGCTTTCTACTTGATTAAGAAATACAATCATAATGGCTTAATTGGAATTTTTAGAGATTATAATGAAATATTTCCTGCTCCATCAAAAGACCAAACAAAATATTTTACTGCCTTGTTAAGATTTCTATTCTCAGAAAACTGGACTGATTTTGAAGAGTTTATGGGTATTTTTGCATTTATTATAAAGGAAAAAGTTCTTAATACTATTGAAAGAATTTCTGAATATCTCTCAACATCAAAAGAAAGAATAATAGCCGAGATTGAAGCTATTCCCGTTGAAAAACTAAAGGGCTATTTGATAGAATCAAGATTTGAAAATGAATGCGGTCAAATTATTAAGCAGCTCGAAAATATTAAAAAGTTCAGACCATATTAATGAACTTTAGAGAGTACTAGGCGAGCTACTTTTATTTCATTACTACTACTTCTCCTTGAAACAGAGTTTAACTCGAAACCACCAATAATTGAAAAGAAGGCCATCAAACTTTCTTTCTGTTCAGGACTAAAACTTATCTTAGTTTTACTATTATATTTAAAATCATTAAAAATTAATACTGCGGATTCAAGAATTGTATTCCTTGTTTTCCCGTTTAAAATAATTTCATCAATCGTTTTCAAACGAGAATCAACTACCAAATCATTTTGATTTAAAACATCCAAAAATTTATTTTCAAGATCTATTAGATTCCCTTTCAACTTTGCTTCTAAATAGGACCTTGTAATTAAATCCATCTGATTTGTTAACCAATATGCTAGTTTTATTTTTTCATAAGTCTTAATTACCTCTGGATAACAAACTTCATAAGATTTTCCCGTCAGGGAAACTTGTTTAACAGCCAATGCAGCTAAATAAATTACGATTTGACTTTCCAATAAATCACCATTTATCAATAAACTCTTTATGTTTATAATATCCTTATCAATAGGTTTAATCTCTTCTTTATTCTTAACTAATCTAAATATGATAACACCATTAAGAGCATCATAAGACATAGCCCTTGGCCGGGCAATTCGTTCCATTTCAACAGGAATACAATCAGAAACAAAAAACTTGGAACTCAAAAAAGAATCAGCTATCACTTTCCATCCTTCAAACGTTTTATGTGAGAAAAGCATCAAAACGCTTCCATCCTCTTTTAAGACACGATTGGTTTCACTTAAAACGCCTGTCATAATTACCTCATAATGATTATGATCTTTTGCTGATTTCTTTGATAATTCCACGATTGCCTCAAACTCATCTTTGTTTTTTAAATTAATATCCTCGGAAATTGTTTTATTAAGCAGGACTTCAAACCAAGGTCTAAAAAATTCGCTTAATCCCGTATAATCAATAGAATCATAATAAGGAGGATCTGTTAAAACAATATCAATTGAATGATCATTTAGCGGTAATGTAGTTGAGGATCCCTTAATTACAGTTATATCGTTTTTGAATTTAATAGCATTAAAAGTTTCACATACTCTATCAATCTTAGATTTAAGATTTGATCCATTATTTGAAAAAGGATTTATTTCTATGAAATCCCATTTCATTCCAACACCTGGACCTGCTAAACTCCTTCCAGTTTGTTCATTTTGTGAAATCCACATTGTTGAAACACTGTTCCAATCGACAAGGAATTCTATAAGAGAAGTTAATCCTAATAGAATTTGTTTAGCTTCATTTATGCCGTAAGAAGTAACTAAATCAGGGTACTCCAATCTTATCTCATCGATTACAGTCAATAATGTAAGGAGTTGCCTATCACTAAAAAAATCTTGAGGTTTCTTCAAGTCATACAAAGTCGGATTAATAACTCCACCTTTAAGCTTAACCTCACCATTTGGAAGTAAAAAATCAATATTTTTTATTCCTTTTTCAATTTCATTTGAATAATTATTCAAAATAGCCTTTTCTTCATCTGTGATGAGTTTATACTTCTTTGAACCTAGTATATAACACATTGCAAATGGAGAAAACTTAAATTTATCACTTTTACAGAACTCCTTTATATCTTTAAATGTGTTTTTTGTGTGGCAGCTCTTACAAAAAAATTCCTTTTGCAAGCGTTCATCTTTATTAAAACTATTTTCTAAGAATAGCTCATCGCCATTTTCAACAATTCGTAAAGGCTTGTTTTTTCTCTTACTCAGAAATTCTAGTCTTCTTAAATCTAGATCACAACCGCAGTTTTTACACTTGGCAACTTTTGACCAAAAAATTACATATGGTTTAATACCACCAACAGTATAATATTTTCCAATTCTATTTTCGACTCTGTTAATAATCTTATGCCCTGCTTCTTTAAGCTTAATGCTGTAATTATCAATGGATACTGAATTGAAAATAGTTTCTTGTATAAGTGAAGCGACTGGATTCAATTCGGCAGAAAAGGATTTAAATCCTAACCTAGCACTTTCGAAAGGAATTGAACCACCACCAGCAAAAACATCTAAAACATTTAATTTACTAGTATCATATTTATCTCGAAATTCATCAAATGTTTGTTGTCTAGGATTTAATTCTGAAAACAACTGGGCGTCTACTAAGTGTTCATTATCATTCTGTCTATGCAAGATTTCTCTAATCAATAGAGATCGCATTGTAGTTATGGGCCTTCTTGCCCACCAGACTTTTATGGTATTATAATGCTCTTTTCGAATGTACTTTTCCTTGACTCCTATTTCGCTGATAAGTTTGTATGAAAGTTTGGCTAACATTTTATAAATTTGTTTTACAAAGATACAAAAATAAAACTAACAATCAAAGCTTAAATTAAGCTTTAATTATTATGGAAATTCAAATTGAAATAAAAAAAAGAAATCGTGATTTTGGTATCATTACATGGCCATTATCATTAGATTTTGAGATCAAAACCTTATTCGAGCAAAAGAATAGAATTGATCTTCTTTATAATGACAAAACACTAAAGAACAGGAAAGTCTCCTATAAATACCGAAAGTTTTCTATTGGTAAGAAACGCCTTGAGTCTATGAGTGATAAAAAATATTTTATTTTATCCAAAAAGGGTTCAGCTATTAGAATATCAGGCAGGTAACTACTACTTGACTGCAAGCACATTTAAAAGCCACACAAGCGGACCCACAACCAAAGCTTTTAAAAGAGCTTGCATGAGCAAACTCGGTGACTAATCTCCTTTTACCTTGACAGTTTTCTGCCCTGCGATACAAATAACAAAGCACTAGCTATAACACGGACAATATGGGTAAGTTGCTTGTCACACTTTTTGCTTTTACCCTGCACCTAAGACAAATTTGTAATGGTTGTTGCACCCGGACATGCGCATCTGCACGCAATTAAAATACTGCACCTTGATTAATTTCCGGCTCCGAGACAAATTGTACCGCGACACTGCGCCAGTGCCCGCCATCAAATTTGTAAACGGGGATAAATTCGTGGCTCCTATCAAACTTGTAACGCGACACTCGTAATGCTCAACAAAATTTGTACCTGGACGGCAAAAAGTGCGCCATACCCTCCTTGCACCGTGACAGCTTTCTGCCTAAAGTACCAAGACCCTGCCCGGATGCTGCGTCTGGTAACACAACCTCCCCATATTGCCGGGCCGTTATGGTTAATTCATTAGCCTTCTGCACATTAGACAATATAATTAAGAACTAACCATAACGAAAAAGTTAAAATTATATATTTTATAATTTCAAAAAATCAGCCTAATTGACAAAATCATAAATATGGGGAAATTGGACTTTCTTGAAATTAAAGCACAGTTCGAAGCTCAAATGAATCTAGACTTCGAAATTGGACTATTAGAAACCAATTATTCAGTGTATTCCTTTGGCTCTGGATTTTCTGCTTATAAAATCAGAGGGATAACAATTATGATAATTTACGATGGCAGAGATAATTTGATATATTCAAAAAGATCAAAGTATCATGAAAAATATCCTAATTGCTCATGGTCTGAAATTTATTCGGGTAATCCTGATGATTTTTTTGAAAAGGGGATTGTTATACTTAAAGACGAACTAAATAAAAACTAACCATAACACGGACAATATGGGTAAGTTGTTTGTCACACTTTTTGCTTCTGCTCCTGCCCTCAAGATAAATTTGTAATGGTTGTTGCACCCAGACACGCGCATCTGCTCGCAATCAAATTCCTGTACCATGACAATTTTCTGGTTCCGTGACAGCTTGTAACGCGACACTGCGCTAGTGCCCGCAATAAACTTTATATATCTTGACTTATTACCTGCTCCCGATCAATCTTGTACCGCGACACGCGTAATGCTAAATAAAATTTGTACCCGGACGGCAAAAAGTGCGCCATGGTTTGTTCATTACGGCTGTGTGCCGGAACCCTACTCCGATGAAAATTATGTGGTCACAGCCTCCATTCTCAAACCAACACAACCTCCCCATATTGCCGGGCCGTTAGGTGTCATAGCTAACCTGCTGCCTGGGGACAAACAACACTTAGATAATTTTCTATTACTGATAATTTGGTACCCATTTATTAAAAATGATATTTATAAAGAAAGCTACGACACCTGACAGTAAAAGAAATCTTCACCATGACCTTTTATTTGTTATCAATCTCGGGATAAAGACATGAATCAAAATATATACATTGGATGCTGTGGAGCGTACTGCAGGACTTGTAAAGCTTTTCTTGAAGATTTCTGCAAAGGATGTAAATTAGGTTATGAAAATGGAGAAAGGGATATTAACAAAGCAAAATGCAAAATCAAGGTCTGCTGTTATAAAGAAATGAAATATGATTCCTGTGCCGATTGCTCAAAAATAGATAGTTGCCCAATTATCGGAGATTTGTATTCAAAAAATGGTTATAAGTACAAAAGATACAAAGAAGCCATTGAATTCATCAAACAAAACGGATATGAAGACTTTATCCACCTGGCTGATAATTGGAATGGAGCTTATGGTAAACTAAAGTAATTCAACGTTCTAACAAACCATGACAACTCTCTTAAAAGGTTAAAAGATAAATAAGTGCTACGAACACCTAACACGGACAATATGGGTAAGTTGTTTGTCACACTTTTTGCTTTTGCTCCTGCACCTAAGACAAATTTGTAATTGCCGTTACACCCGGACACGCGCATCTGTATGCATAATGCTTTGTGCATCGTGATAACTTACTGTCTCCGTTCAACATTGTATCGCGACACTGCGCCAGTGCCCGCAACCAACTTTGTAACCGGTGATAAATTCGCGGCTCCGATAAACCTTGTACCGCGACACTCGTAATGCTCAATAAAATTTGTACCTGGACGGCAAAAAGTGCGCCATACCCTCCTTGCACCGTGACAGTTTTCTGGCTAAAGTACCGGGACCCTGCCCGGTGCTTTCGTCGGGTAACACAACCTCCCCATATTGCCGGGCCGTTAGCACACATACCTTCTCGTAAATATTTGATGCAACAGTAGATCACGCTACTATAAAATCTGTAAATTGCAGATATTTAATACATATCAACTTAATAACAACATCTAAGTTTTACAAATATGGACTCAAATAGCAATGATGTAATGTTTTTATTTGGTGCTGGTATTTCCATTCCGATAGGAATTCCGGCAATGGAAGGAACTTACAATGCATACATAAATTCTACAAGACCTAAGCTCTCTGCTAAGCATAAAAAAATATGTGACTTATTTACTAAAGAGATGGGAGTCTCAAAAGATTTAGAGGAGTTCCTTTTAGCTGCAAATAATATAATCGACTTTCAGGATTCTAAACTTAATAGATTTGTTGAAAAGAATATCTCAAGATCTAAATCGTCCCTTAAGATTTCTGACTTCAATAAAAATCTCAAAGTCAACATAATAGATATTATTGAAGTCAGAAACGGAATATTAGATTTCCTTTCAAATACATGTTTTAAATTTGATAGAGAAGAATGTATTAAGATTAATCTTGGTTTCGTAGAAACGCTATCAAAACTTGGGCATCCTGTTTATTCTACAAACTATGACTACGCCTTTGAACATGTAGCCATTGAAAAAGGAATTAAAATAATTGATAATTTTATTAAAACGGGACAGAGGAATTTGTGGAATGAAAACGTTGATTTCGAAGAAGTGAATGGGTTTAAACTAATTAAACTTCATGGTTCAGTAACTTGGTATAGTGATAATCAAGGGAATATTGAAAAAATCTATTACAATACAAATCTAAATCCACAAGGAGATGAAGTAGAAAAAATAGTAATTGTACCAACCAGATTTAAAGATATTTATAGTCAACATTTTTTTGCTCTTTACTCTCGTTTTTTAAATTCATTAACACAATCAAAAGTAATTATCATCGCTGGCCATAGTCTGCGTGATGATTATCTGCGTGCAGGTATAATAGAACGAAACAGAAAAGGTAATTTTCAAATAATAATTATTGACCCTAACTATCCTGATATTGTTAAAAATGAGCTTCCTCCTGTTCGTCAGGGCACAGTAGGAAGAATTATACACCTCCCTTATAAATGGGAAGAGTTCTCAGATGAACTATCATTCATTTTGCTAAATAGTACTCCTGCCCAAATTGCAAGTAATTGTATTAAAATTTTTAATAAGTATAAATTTCAAAAGAATAAAATATTTATAAAAGGAAACATTAGAGAACTAAAAGTTTTACAATCAAAAGAAATATCTGTTGAAACAAAAGCTCACTTGTCATTAAATCAAAAACCAGTTAATATGAGAGTATGGCTAAGTGCAGAATATACTGATACAGACGGGACTAAAAAGAATCAAGTATTCAATGAATTCATCGAGGAAAAGGAAATTCAGTTTGGTAATAATCTTACAAGCATCATCGAATCAACTAATAAAATCAAAATAAAAATACCAAAAATACCTAAGTGGCTTGAGGTTAATTGCAAAGTGACACTTAATGTTGCCTTAGTAAAAAGTAATATAACTAAGCCTTTATTGGCGAAAGATCAATCCCTTATTGTTTCTTGTAATAAACTTTTACCGTATAAGAACTAAATGAAAATAACTACGTGTGCTAACACGGACAATATGGGTAAGTTGTTTGTCACACTTTTTGCTTTTGCTCCTGCACTCAAGACAAATTTGTAATAACCGTTGCACCCGGACACGCGTATCTGCTCGCAATTAAAATTCAGCATACCTTGACAGTTTTCTGGCTTCGATCAACATTGTACCGCGACACTGCGCCAGTGCCCGCAACCAAATTTGTAACCGGGGATAACCTCGCGACTCCAATAAACCTTGTACCGAGACACTCGTATACCTCAGAAAACTTTGTACCTGGACGGCAAAAAGTGCGCCATACCCTCCTTGCACCGTGACAGCTTTCTGGCCCCGAGTACTCGGGGTACCAGGACCGTGCCCGGATGCTGCGTCGGGTAACACAACCTCCCCATATTGCCGGGCCGTTAGCAAAAATGAACCGGCTGAATTGGCCTCGCGCCGTACCTTGACAAATTTCTAATGACAACAAAACTTTGTGGTACCTTGACTGAAAAGCCATCGCTCAACTGGCTCCGGGATAGTTATGTTTAAAATTCATCCTTGCTGATAACATGACAGCTTCGTCGCCGGCCAATTCTTTTAACATGACTATTTACTGCCCCACTTTTGCTAACGCCTTAAGGTAATATAATGTATATCAATAAACTCTTAGGCTATTAAGAAAATCTGATAAACCGGCTGAAGAACAAATATTCAGTTCAATGACAAGAAAAAAAGAATAAGATTGTGCCCTTAAGAATATTCGTGGTTGATAGAAAATTAACAACACTTTTGCTAACAACGCCGGTCAAAATTAATAAGCTCGTCATGGTTTTTGCTTTTATTCCTGCTCCCATGACTAATTTGTAATGCGGGTAACGCGACCCCGCCGGTGGTGTTAATAAAATAACAATAAAATGACTACTAACCTGCTTTCTATCAGCATTGTACCGCGACACACGTAATGCTCAATAAACTTTGTACCCGGACTGGCAAAAACCACGCCGTGCTTCACTCCTTCCGGCTGTGTACCAGGACTCTACCCCGATGACAAATATGTAGTCACAGCCTGCAGTCATTCAGCAACGCTTACTAATTTTACCGGCGGGCCGTTAGGTGGCATAGCTTTACCCCCAAACTGACTGAGATACTGCCTTTTAGAATAGTTTCTTATTCCGGCGAAAGTGTACAGGGTATTCCGGGAAAGTGAACACCCTCTGATAACCATGATTTCTTTTTCAAAAATATTCATTAATTTCTTTCTATTTTCATTTTC
>Ga0307378_10006103_pt1 | contig 16593 bp, 14 predicted proteins | sample UN1MG_FD_202238 | JGI IMG/M metagenome (GOLD analysis project Ga0307378, IMG submission 202238) | Soil microbial communities from Risofladan, Vaasa, Finland - UN-1 | ecosystem: Environmental > Terrestrial > Soil > Coastal area > Acid sulfate soil | place: Finland: Risofladan, Vaasa | collected... | reverse complement strand
CGCTTCGCATCAGTTTCCCGGCCGGCCGCAATGCTTTCGTCACGCCGGAAGACGTGCACGTGTGGCTGCACCTCCCTGATGACGCGCGCGGCAGGGGCGAGCTTACCCTCGCCACGGAAAACGGCACGCTTCTGCGCCTGCAGGAATCGTTTCAGCCGGGCCCCGCGCCGGCCGTGCTTACATACATCATACACTCGGCAATGCTGTGCCCCGGCGAGTATCGGATCAGTTTCCAGCTCGACGGCCGCACCTGCCAGGCTCCGCTGACAATAATCGAAGGCACACCGGCAACGCATTTTCCCATAGCACTCGCCACGGCCACGCCCGCCGGCAGGGCCGACATAGCAGGCTACGCCCAGCTCGGCTTCAACATCATCTTCACACGCGACCCCGCCGGCCTCGACCCCGCCGGCCTTGCCATCGGCCGGATGCGATGGATGCAGGAGATGTCGCTCAAGGCCGCTGCCTCGCCCGCCGACCAGGTGATGGTTCAGGCGGGAGGCAGGCACGTCCAACTCGTGGCCCAGGCTGCTCAGTCCGTGCCGGGTTTTGCAGGGGTGGTCATCGACCGTGCGCCGCCGCTGCAGGCGGTTACGCAGACGATCGACCTGATCGACATCTTTAATGATGAGCAGGAGCGCGTCAATGCGGCGATGGCGCTGCTGACTGCGGCCGCCGGCAAACCGATGGACGCCGCATCGCTGGTTGTCGAGCTGAAGCCCACGCCGGCCCGCACGATCTACATGCGGCAGATCAAACAACTGCTGCTTTCCGGCAAGGCCGACGAGAAGCTGCTGCTCGAGCTTGAGCGACTGCATGAAATGATGAAGCAGAAGCAGGAGAGAGATATTCCCCGAGAAGTGCGCAGGCTGCTTGCGGGCGATGCGCCGATCTACCAGACCAAGCTCGTCAACCCGTTCGCGGATGAGCACACGCTTGCGGCATATCGGCGAAAATTCGGCGCCGACGCTCCGCGCTGGTGGGAGGGCAACGCCAACTTCGGCGAGTGGCACCGCTTCCTTGATTTCCGCGGCGAACTATGGCCTGGCGTTGTGGACGCATGGTCGCAGAGCTTGCGCGAGATGGATCAATCGCTCCGACTGATCGGGCGCGAACATCGGGACGCCGGCAGGGGAGGGATTCCGCTGCGCCGCATCAGGATAGCGCCCGGCCGCCCGCTGCAGCCGCTGTACGAGACCTCCCGATACCGAGCACAGCCGGTTTGGATGGAGATCGATCATCCCGAAACAGGACCGCACGACCTGCGCCGCTCCGTAATGACATCATTGGCGGCCGGGGCAGCAGGCATAGTGTGCACGCAAAGCGTTGCAAGCCCCGGCAGCGACTTTCCGCTGGCCGCGGAGGCCGCATCGCTGGGCGACCTGACTGCCCGCCACGGCGATTTCCTGCTGGGTCTCGAGCGCCGCCGGGCCAGGCTGGCGATCCTCGAGTCCGACACCACGCGCTGCCATCTGCTCGGCGGCAATCCGCTTGAGCATGGCGATCAGACTGCGTATTCCGCCATCATAGCAGAAGCTTGGGAGCAGTGCGTAGATGCGGGCTTCGTGCCTGATATCCTCACGGAATCGGAACTGCCCGCGGCGCTTCCACGCTACTCGGCGGTTATCGCACCGTGTCTGAAACGCCTGCCCGATCCGCATCGAATATTTCTGCTGGCATACACGAAGGCTGGCGGGAAGGTGATTGTCGACTCCGCCTGCGAGATCGACCTCGACGGCGCCGCCCGTCTGAGCTTCGCATTCTCGGCCGCAGATGCCCCGCCCGCCCAACAGGCCGAGCTTGCCGAAGCCCTGCGTACGTCCGTACGCTCCGACATCCGCTGCGACGGCCGGCGCGTTGCGATAGCCGAATTTGACGTGCCCGCACCCGCACGCCTGTTTGCCCTGATCCCCACACGGCCGCAGCCGGAGCCGCTCGACCTGACGGTTGTCCTGCCTCGAGGTTCGCTGAAGGCATACGACGTTTTTCAATCGACCGAGATCGGCCTCGGCACGAGCGAACGCGGCTTGCCCGTAATGAACGTTGCCGTGCCGGCGGCTCAAGCGAAACTGATCGCCGTCCTCCAATCGCCAATCGGCTCGGTGACGGTCGCACCGCCCAAGCCGGCCGACGGCGCATTACACATCGAGGCTTCGCTCGCCGACGTACGCGGCGCGCCCGTGCCCACACCCGTCCCGGCGACCGTAATTGTGCTGGATGAATCGGGCGCCGAGCATTTTCGCGTGCACCGCCCTTTCGTCGACAGCTCGCTCAAGCTGAGCCTGCCGCTTTCCGCGAACGCGCCGCCCGGCCGCTGGTTCGTCCGCGTTACCGAGCTTTTCTCACAGCGCTCGCACGGCACGCCATTTGTCCTGCCGGAGCGCAAAGCGGCCGACGGCATCATCTCGGCCGCCGGGCCGGTGATGGTCTTCGACAGCAGGCGCTGCGTCGATTTCCTCAAGCGGGCAAGATCGCTGCTGCTGGTGAGCGGACGCGGCCCCAGCCGCGAGGCAGCCCGGGAACTCGCCAGGGGCCTGCAACGCTTCGCCGTATCCTGCGAAATCCAGCAGGATACCGAAGCCCTCCGGAGCGAGTCGCAGTCTATCACCGATCTCGCACTGCCCGGCGACGCGATCCTACTCGGCAATCCCGCAGATAACATGCTCGTCAAGCACCTCGCCCAACAGCGCCTGATGCCTGTCTCCGTCGACATGACTGAGCTGCCGCCGGGGCTGGCTGTCGTTTTCTGGACGCGCTCGGCTTTCCGATCGGACGTGCAGACGATCACAATCTGCGCCACTGACGAAGCCGGCCTGCGGCGCGGAATCCAGTCACTGCTGAAGATGATCGATCAAACCGCTGATACACGGCCACGGGCCGACCGGCCGGTGAAAATCGTCGAACAGTCAGCGGCCGCCCCCGCGATTCAACCGCCGCCGGAAACGCTCCCGCCGTTGTTCACACACCAGATGGCCGACTCCGCCACGGGCGTCGCCGCACCTCAAACCGGCCGCTTTGCACTGGCCGCAGCCTTGTCCGGCGACTTGTACGCCGTCAGCTCGACCGGTGCCAGGGTGTGGCACACGCTCCACGACCTCCCCGTGAAGGGCATACTCCTGCCGGCCAGGGGGAGCGATCCGCTGGTTGTATCCGGCCCGGCGGCAGCGTTGTATTCCGTAGTTTCGGCCGAAAAATGGCGCCTTGCCGCACCGGACGGACTACTCGCGGCCGCTGCCGTCTCCCCCGACGGGCAACGCGTAGCCGTCGGCACATCTTCGGGCGAGATCGCCGTGGTGAACGCCGACGGTACAGCGCGCTGGCAAGCCGAGATCGGCGGCTCCGTCGACGCTATCGCGTTCGGCGGAGGAAAACTCGCCGCCGCAGGAGCCCGAAGCATTATGCTGTTCGACGACCAGGGGAGGCGCCTGTGGAGGAGCGAACTCGAGCGGTGCCGTTGTCTCGCGTTCTCGCCGGATGGCAGCCGCATTCTTGCCGGTACCGAGAACGGCATAGTGCGCATTATGGTTGCCGACGACGGCGAGCGACTGCGGGAATTCGCGATGGGCAGTCCCGTCAAGGGAATCGTAGAAACGCCGGCTGGAGCCATTCTTGCGGCGGCAGAAAGCGGCGAGATACTACGAATACCGCCGAATAAGCAGCCGCCGGAGCGCCTGCACCTCGGGCATGGCGTGCAGGTGTTCGCAAGCTCGCCCGACTCCGCATATTCAGCAGCCGCGCCGTTGGGATCGAGCATCACAGTCTTCGGTTCCGCCGGCGAGGTGATCCGCCGGCTCAGCATTCCCGGCCGCCGGATATCCTGCCTCGCCATCGCGCCCGGCGCACGATTACTGCTGGCCGGCGACTGGCACGGCGCTGTCCGTGCATTCAGGATCGACTGACGCCGCAGGTCTCCGGCTGAACACGCCTGGCAGAATTTGCGCAGGCACCCGCGCTCGCGCATATCCGGCTGCCGGAACAGAGTTTTTCATTGAGTTTCCTGCGAATCTTCATACAATTGTCGGGAACAATGGGTATAATGAAATACACGTGAAAAACCGTTGACATACAGCACGCGGAAACGTAAAATATTAACAATAACGGTTCCTGATAGGAACACAACCGTGGATTCGGGCAAGAAGTATCGCGAGACGCGCCAGCGGAAAGTAATCCTCGAGGAGCTGGCCAAAGTAACATCTCATCCATCGGCGGAGGATGTTTACGAGATGGTTCGCCGCAGGCTGCCGCGAATCAGCCTCGGAACAGTATACCGCAACCTCGAGGTGCTTTTGGAGACAGGCAAAATTCAGCGGCTCGTAAGCGGCGCCTCGCAGATGCGATTCGACGGAAACGCTCAGCCGCATTGTCATGTCCGCTGCCAGAGGTGCGGACGTATTGACGACGCGAACCTGGACGAGCTTGAGGCGCAGCTTGCGTGTCTGAAGGAGATGGGAAGTGTCCTTGCCCGGAAAACAGGCTTTGAAATCGTGGGGCAGAGCATCGAGTTCGTCGGTATTTGCCCCAGGTGCAAGAAGAAACGCTGAAGGTAACAGCAGGCTCAACGGAGAATCACGGAAATGGATTTGAGAGGCTCACAGACCGAGAAGAACATTCTGACGGCGTTTGCAGGCGAATCGCAGGCCAGAAACCGCTATTCATATTTCGCGAGTGCCGCGAAAAAGGAAGGCTTCGTTCAGATATGCAACATTTTCGAGGAGACGGCCAACCAGGAGCGTGAGCACGCAAAACGCCTGTTCAAGCTGCTGGAGGGCGGCGACGTCGAGGTGCAGGCCGCATTTCCCGCCGGCACGATCGGCAGCACGCTGGAGAACCTGAAGGCGGCGGCCGGCGGCGAGAACCACGAGTGGGCCGAGATGTATCCGTCGTTCGCGAAGATCGCCGCAGAGGAGGGATTCAGCGAGATCGCAGGAATATTCAAGTCGATCGCCGTGGCCGAGAAGCAGCACGAGAAGCGCTATAATGACCTGGCAGCCAATATAAAGGCCGACAGGGTGTTCAGCCGCGGCGAGAAGGTCACTTGGCGCTGCCTGAACTGCGGCTACGTTCACGAAGGGACCGACGCTCCCAAGCTGTGCCCCGCATGTGCACATCCGCAGGCGCATTTCGAGCTGCTCGGCGAGAATTGGTGAGGTCGTCTCCGCGAGGTGATGGCTGCTTCACTGCACAATGAACCAAGCGACTATATCGGTGCCCGCGCGGTATTACAACACTCAGAACCCCCATGGGGTGTAATAGTTTGTAAACCCGCGCCGCCGTATCATTTCAAGCAGCCAACCCGCCAATTCCCGTGCGCGGCGCCGGCCCGCGCGGGTGCTCCCGGCCCGTTATGCTCGGCCCCACGTGGGAAGCATCAGGCCGCCACCGCGGGCCGTGTCAGTCCGTGCCCGTCCGTGTCAGTCCGCCTTGGCTCCGAAAAAACACTTGAAAACACCCGCGAAAATGCTATAATGTAGGCAACCCGTTGGGGGATAGTGTAACTGGTAACACGCCTGACTCTGGATCAGGTAAGTGGAGGTTCGAGCCCTCCTCCCCCAGCCACACTGGGGGGAGGAAAAACCATCCCCCGGCCAGAAAAGGCCCCCATCGTCTAGCGGCCAGGACACAGGATTCTCAGTCCTGTTACAGGGGTTCGAGTCCCCTTGGGGGTACCAGATGAGCGGCACCTCGGCAGGCCCACCGGCCTGCCGAAACCACTCATAGCCCCGGGCGGCAGCCCGCTTCCCCCGAGGCGAAACACGCGCCTGTAGCTCAGTGGATAGAGTAGCGGTCTACGAAACCGAAGGTCGGAGGTTCAAATCCTCCCAGGCGCGCCAGCGAAAATGCAGACGGGGTAACAGAATTTGCGAAGTCGGCCGCCAGCTATGGCAGCCACTATGACACGACCTATGACCATGCAACAACCAGACAGCGCCTTCACGCACGAAGTTTTCATGCGCGAAGCACTCAAGCAGGCAGCGGCCGCATACGAGGACGACGAAGTGCCCGTGGGAGCCGTAATCGTCTACGGCGGGCGGATAATCGCCAGGGCATACAACCAGCGCGAACTGCTGAAAGACCCGACCGCCCACGCCGAGATGATCGCGATAACACAGGCAGCCGCAGCGCTCGAAAACTGGCGCCTGACCGGAGCAACAATCTACGTCACCCTCGAACCCTGTGCGATGTGCGCCGGAGCAATGGTACTCGCACGCATCGACCGGCTCGTCTTCGGCGCAAGCGACCCCAAAGCCGGCGCCTGCGGCACGATGTACAACATCGTGCAAGACCTGCGCCTCAACCATCGCCTCGAGGTAGTGCCCGGCGTAATGGGCGACGAATGCGCAGCGATGCTCAGCAGCTTCTTTGTAGAAAGACGACGTCAGCTCGAGACAAACTGAACGCATACTCGAGCCTTCGGGCCGGAAGTTATGAAATACTATACACGGAGAGTTGCCGGAGTGGTCGAACGGGTCGGTTTCGAAAACCGATGAGGAAGTAATTCCTCCGGGGGTTCGAATCCCTCACTCTCCGCCAGATTTTTCGCATTCTTCCGAAGGCTTCGCTTGACAAGCTGCTACCTGCACTTCCCCGCGTGGTGGCCTTGTGGCCATCCTCTCGGCCTTCAGGTTGCCATCTTGCTGAAAGCCCACTACTCTTCGCATGTCGCCATCAGATTATTGCGCACGGCGAGGAGATCGAGGATATTGATCTTGCCATCGTTGTTGACGTCTGCCTTCCAGTTGTCTCCGGTCGCCGGATCGTTGAGCATCCTGTTGCGGACACAGAGGAGGTCGAGGATGTTGACGGTGCAATCGCCGTTGGCATCGCCGAGGATGTTCCAGCCGCTTTTCGATGCTTCAGGAGTGTTGCCGTAGGCGCCGATGTTAATGCGGCCGAAATTCGGCATCGGCTCGCTTGAGTAATCGCAGGAGGGATCGCCGGCATCGATGCAGGGGCTGGTCATTTTGTCGGACACACAGCCGCCGATGCCGTAGTTCGCCGCGGGATACCAGCGGCCGAAGCGCGACCTGAGGTGGTAGTCGCCGTCGATCCAGACGTCGTCGGATGTGTCATCCGGGGTGCCGTAGTCGTCCCAACGCCCCGGCAGCGCGAAGACGGGGTTTCGATCAATATTTCCCTCGCCTGCACCGCCGCCCTGGATGCAGGAATACGACGCGAAGCAGTTCCGCAGTTCATTTCCGTTTTCCCACAGGATGCAATTCCGGATCATGATATTGGAGCCTGCTTTAGCACAGGAAATCCCATCGCCTTCTGCTCCGGCAGAATTACCGACGACCACGCAATTTTCTATAGTGGGCCGCCCTGCACCGATTGAATCATATGATACGCCCGCGCCGGTGCTCGCGCTGGTGTTCCCGGAGACGATACAACCACTGAGATTGGCGCCACCGCCATAGCACGCAATCCCGCCCCCCGATGTGGCTGCATTGCGGCTCACTGTGCAACCGGCTATCATGGGTGAAAAGTTGGTGCAGTATACGCCGCCACCATCGCCTGCAGCGGAATTATCGGAGATGACACACGCTTGCATTTCGACGTTATCTGACAGGTACGCGCCGCCGCCGTTGCCGCCGGATACATTCTCCGAAATGTGCAAGCCACTGAGTGATATGGTCGACCCGGAGCCATAGCAGTAGATGCCGGCTCCGTTTCCCTCTGAAGTGTTACCTGCAATTCGGCTATTTGTAAATGCAGCAGTATCCGACTCTCCCACGCTACAGTAGACCCCGCCGCCGTAATTCCCGGCTACTGTGCAGTCGTCGACAACTAGAGCAGTAGAATATGAGTATCCAATGCCCCAGGCAAGACCGCCGTATCTTCCCCCTTGGTTGCCATTGATTGTACAGCCTGTCATTATCGCTGAGCATTCGATGCCGGCACCCCCGGTTCCGTAACTATCCGTCGCAATGTTGTCGAGAATCGAACAATCGATACATTCCACACAGTCGTAGTCCGAGCAATAGATGCCGCCGGCGCTCCGGCCGGTGTTGCCGACGACCATACAGTCAGTAAGCGTGATGGAGGGATAGAACCCGAGCGAGCCGATGCATCTGATTCCCCCTGCAGTCCCACCAGTAACATTGTTGATTACCTCGGTATTCGTCATCGTCACTGAGGCATACGAGCAATAGACGGCGCCTCCGTGGCCTGTGTCCGTTGATGTGTTATCATAAATTGTGCAGTTGGCCATAGCAAATGATGAATAATGACAGTAGATGCCGCTTCCGTAGTCAGCACTATTGGATGAGATTGTGCAGTTCGACAACTTCGGACTGGAGTAGGAGTTGCATGCTACTCCGCCGCCGTTGCCGGCCGCAACATTCCCGGCGATCGTGCAGTGTGTGATAACAGGGTTGGACAGCATGCTGCATTGTATCCCGCCGCCGTCACCCTCAGCGATGTTGTTTGTCACTATGCAGTTGCTGATGGTGGGTGAAGAAGCCGTGAGGCGGATGCCGCCGTTGCCTCCGGTGAAGGTAAAACCTTCTATGGAACACAAAACGTTGTTTTGGATGTCGACTACAGGCACAGTTCCATCCGAACGGATGATGGTCTCGTTCTGTGCAGGGTCTCTTTTTAAGAAATCGGTGTTGTAGCCACCCTCGAGAAGGACGAAATCCGGACCGATGCTGATGCTTTCGACGTACTCGCCGCCGGCAACGAATATCGCATCGGCTCCTGCATCGAGAGCCTGGTTGATTGTGGAGAAGGGATGTTCGCGGCTGCCGTCGGCCTCGGGATCGTCCGTGTTCGCGGCGCTCACGTAGCACACCATTGTGCCAACGGGGTCGGTTCCCATCGCGTATTCCTGACGGTTCGTGAGATGATCCCCATCAGAATCTGCATGCGGCTGCGCGGCAGTATCGTTGAAGTAATATTCGGCTCTCCTCCGAAAAAGTTGGGTCATCAGCCTGCGTCCTTGCCCGGTAGAGCCTGTTTGACCTTGAGCACGAAGTATTCTTCATCGTGATATCCGTATGCTATGCGCTTAAGCACCTTGATCTTGTTGTTGGCACCCTCCAGGGGGCCGGTACTGATACGATGCTTGCAGTAATTCAGTATCCCGTTGGCGTGCCTCTTGAGCCGTGTTGAGAAGGCTGTCACTGAGCGGTTCCGCAGTTCTTCAGCTCGTCTGCACCAGGTAACAAGAGCGTAGGCCATGGCTGCGGGAGTCGCCTGCTGGTATATGCGTTTGAGATCATCTTTGAGGATGTAGACGGCGCTGAGGTTCTTGTTGAGATCAAGAAGCCGCTGTAGTTGTTCCGGCTCGTTGCATTCATCTGTAAGAGTCAGGTTCTCCTTGTTTTTCAACAGCAGATAGCGGCTGCCTTTGATGACCTTTTTGTGCTCTTGGCTGGCTTTGCGATATTCGCTGCGTCGGACTTTGTCGATGACTTTGTTGAAGCCCTGGACGACATGGATGAAGTCGAAAACGATGTCCGCGTGCGGCAGATGCTGCTCGACGGCCTTGATATAGGGTTGCCACATGTCCATTGCAACGGCCTGTATGCCTTGCTTCTGGCTATCGGTCAGCTGGTTGAAGAACTGGGCGAGGGTGTCGGCCCTGTGGCCTTCGCCCATGCATACGACGCGGCCGGTTTCGTAGTCCAGAACGACGGTCATATACTTGTGGCCTTTCTTGAGGGCGATCTCGTCGACCGCCAGCAGGCGCAGGTTCTCGGTATCTGTGTGACCGTAGTGTTGCTTGAGCTTCTCGTAGTCGATGGCCTTTACCGTCTTTGGGTCGAGGCCGAACCGTCGGGCAACGCTGTCGATGGGCAGCTTCTCGCACAAACTCCAGATGTAGTTGGCCATGCGGTAGGTAATGCGCATGCCGGGCCCGGTAAAGTCGAGTTGTTCGACTTTGGCGCCGCCGCAGTGCCTGCACCAGACTTTCCGGTACTCGAACTGCACGATCACTTTATGGTCTGCAAGGCTGAGGTCCAGCACGGCGCGATAAAGGCCGCTGGTATGTATGCTGCCCGGTCGGCCGCACACATGGCAGCGTGGGCGGCTTCGACGGTCGGGTTCCATGTAGACCATGGTGCCTTTGAAATCGGTGTGGGCGGTGTGGCCGGTGAGTTTCATCCTTGCAAAATCAAAGTAAGGTCGTATACTATAGGCGGACATCGTGCGGCTCCTTATGCTATCTAAGCTGTTGTTGCAACTCACTTTAGTAGCATATTTGCCGGGCGATGTCCAGTTATTTTCGCCGATCAGGCACCCAACTTGTCGGGAGGAGAGCCACAAAATGTTTCACCGCAGACGTGTTCATAGAGTTTCTCTCGCGACTCATGCGCAACAGCAAGAAGTCGATCTTTCTGATCATCGACAGCCACCCGGTTCATCGTTCTGCAAAGGTGAAAAGATGGGTGTCCAAGCAGAATCAAAAGCTCACGCTGTTCTATCTCCCCGGCTACAGTCCGGAATTGAATCCGGATGAGCTGCTTAATCAGGATGTCAAAGCCAACGCATTGAAGAGGCGCCGTCCTCATGACCGAGATGAGATGGTTGATGACATACGCTCATACTTGCGAAGCACACAGCGCCGACCGGACATTGTACGCTCATATTTTCTGCAGAAGGATGTAGCCTATGCTGGATAGTGCAAAAGGTTCAATATATCGCGCTCCCGGTAGTACGTGCCAGTCGTGAGCGCGTCAACCGCGTGATGCGCCAGGCCTGCCTTCTTTGGCCGCAGCGCATCGAACAGGAGAAAGCCGAAGAGAACCACGACGGCACGATCATCTTCGAGACGATCAACCGTCTGTGGGGCACCGACGCGACAATGCTTCAGACCGCCGCCGGCGAGCGGCTGTGGCTGTTCGCGTTGATCGACCATTACTCAAACGAAATCCTCGGCTGGCACATCGTGCCGGTCGGCCAGGGCACCCGCTGGGCAGCCCTGGCGCCCGTGAAGCAAGCCGTCCGCCGGATATTCGGCCGCATCGAGAAAGCCGTTTGCAGCGACCTCGCCCTCCGCCACGACTGGGGGCCGCAGTACGCAGCCAAGGCATTTTCTGAGGAGCTGAAGTTCCTCGGCATCACCAACAACCCCGGCTTCGAACACGAACCCGAGACAAACGGCGTGATCGAACGCTTCTTTCGCACGGCAAAAAGTGAGTTCCTCTTTCTGAAGCACTTCAACAACCTCGACCACGCACGCGAGCGTATCAGCTCGTGGATCGAAGACTACAACACGCAATGGCTGATCGGCCGCCTGCGAAACACGCCACGTGCAACGCGGGAGGCAATCGAGGCGGAGAAAGCTTCGGCGGTAGCTTGACACGGCACCGTAACGGAGTTATACTGTTGATGTCCGGTGAAGCGGAAGCGGGCAACGCTGGAGAGCATCCCGCCGAGGAATAACCGGACCAGGGCAGACGCACGTCGTCGCGGGGGAGCCGAAGAGCTCCCCCAACCCGAACGCGTCCTGAAGCGACGCAATGCGGAGTCCTGCCATGCCTTGAAAACTCCGGGGTCTGGGGCAGAGCCCCAGCGGCCCGCAGGCCCCCGTCAGATTCGAATGCAACCGTGGCCGCTGTGGCTTACGGTGTGTCCAAGAGATTTGGGACTGTACAACCTTATGGCAGGCGGCTGGGACGCGGAGGACTTCCTCATCGTGGAGCCCGGTCAGCGCATCGAGGCCAGCAACGACGAATCCGTCCTGCGCGCCGCGCGCTGTGTCGATGCCGGCCCCGCAGAGGAGAGACGAGCATGACTGAATCTGCGATTCCGCCGACAGCGACTGGCATCCGGCTCACCTGGTTGGGCCAGGCCGGGTTCTGCTTTGCAACGGACGCCGGCAAGCAGGTCTATCTGGACCCCTACCTGTCCGACGCGTGCGAGCGGCTGTTTGGTTTCAAGCGTCTGTCGTTGCCGGCGATGCGGGCGGAAGATGTGCGGGCGGACTGGGTGGTGCTGACCCACGAACACGCCGACCACCTGGATCCGGACGCCATTCCCGTGATTGCCCGCAACAATCCGAACTGCCGCTTCGCCGGCCCCGCCGGCTGTGTGCCGGGGCTGGAGGCGGCGGGCGTGGCGGCCGAACGGCGCGTGCTGCTGGAGCCCAACCGGCGGCACGACCTCGGCGACTTGGTTATGCATACCGTTCCCGCCGACCACGGCGACATCTCGCCGAGCGCCCTGGCGCTGGTCCTGGAGTTGGGCAACGTGCGCGTGATGGCCACCGGTGATTCATCGTGGCGGCCGATCCTGTTCAAACCGCTCTACGATCTGCAGCCCGACGTGGTGTTGCCGGCCATTAACGGCGTCTTCGGCAACATGAACCATATCGACGCGGCGCGGCTGATTTCGGAGGCGAAGCCGCGGTTTGCGATCCCCTGCCACTTCTGGACCCTGGCCGAGCAGGGTGCGGGCGACCCGGCCGGATTCATCCACGCCTGCGCCGTCATGTGCCCGGATGTGCAAGCCATGCTGCTGCGGCCGGGAGAGGAGTTGACCGTGGCTCCGGCGGATGAAGGAAGGGAGAGAAAGGGCAAAACCGGGACATCGACTTGCGAAAAGGAGAACAACCATGTCGGAGATGAAAGATAAACGGGTATTGGTAACCGGGTCCGGAACCGGTCTGGGACAGGGCATCGCCCTGGAGTTTGCGCGGCAGGGCGCGGCGGTGGCCGTCCACTACTCGCACAGCGCAATGGGCGCGGAGGCGACGGTCAAGCAGATCATGGACGCCGGAGGCAAGGCCGCCGCGTTCAAGGCCGACTTCTGCGAGGTAGCGCCCATCCAGACGCTGGCACGCGAGGCGATGGCCTTCCTGGGTGGGCTGGATGTTCTGGTCAACAACGCCGGTATCACGATGAACCGGCCGTTCGAGGAGACCACGGTCGAGCAATTCGATACGCTCTATGCGGTCAATGTACGCGCGCCCTATTTCATGAGCCAGGCCGTGGTGGCGGACCTGGAGCAGAGCAAGGGCGTCATCATCAACATCGCCTCGATTCATGCCTTCCGCGCGTTCATCGAGCACACGGTTTATGCGGGGACGCGGGGCGCGATCGTCACGTTCACGCGCAACCTCGCCATCGATCTGGCGCCGCGCGGCATTCGGGTGGTGGGGCTTGCGCCCGGCGCGGTGCCGCTTCCCAGCCACTTCAAATCCACGCCGGGGGTGGACATGGAAAAGGCCATCCGCGAGTTCGGCAAGTGCATTCCCAGCGGTTTCGCGGGAACGCCGGTCGATATCGGCAAGATCGCGGTGTTCCTGGCGTCGGACGCCAGCCGTTACATCGTCGGCCACACGCTGGTGGCCGATGGCGGCACCACGGCGCTGATGCACTTCGGCGAGGATTTCAAGCAGCCCATGACAGCCCAGTTCGGCCAGGGATATGTGCCGGGAGTGTAATGGAGCGGACGACATGCTGTGCCGTGCCATCTGCACCCTATCCCGGACGGTGGTGGACCACTTCCTGGGAACACAACTGCATTCGGCTGTTCTACAATGATAATTAGCGTGGGCGCGGGTTATGCTGCCCCTCAACGAAGGAGCTTGAACAAATGAAAGGTTTCACAGGTGAACTCAAGAAGCGTGTCAAGAAGAAGGACACACTGCTTTTCGGCTGCATCATGGACTCGCGCTCCGGCGCCGCCGTCGAGATGTATCACGAATGCGGCTACGACGCGATCATGATCGACCGCGAGCACACGGCGCTCAACAGCGAGACGATCCTCGAGCACATCCGCCTCGCCCGCGCATTTGAAATCCCGTGTATGGTGCGGGCGGCGGACAACTCCTATCACGAGGTCTGCCGCTTCCTGGACCAAGGCGCCGACGGCTTTTTCATGCCCCGCATCCGCAGCCGGCAGGAAGCGGAGACCTATATGGCCCACGTCAAATACCCGCCCCTGGGCATCCGCGGGATCGGCCCCAGCACCTGCCCGGCCGGCAAATACGTGGGCTGGGGACACCCGAACGAGATGGCCAAGTACTTCAACGAGAACCTCGTCATCGGCATCCAGATCGAGACCGCCGAGGCGCTGGCCGACCTCGACGGTATACTCTCCGTGCCGGGCATCGACGTGGCGGTCGTCGGCAACGACGACCTTTCTCTGGGTATGGGGATCCTCGGGCAGTTTAACTCGCCGCAGTACATAAAGGCCGTCAAATCCATCATCGCCGCCTGCGAGAAGCACGGCGTGCTGCCGGGCATCGCCGGCGGCGACCCGACCTGGGTGCGCTACTGGCGCGACCAGGGGATGCGGCTCTTCTGGTGCGCCGCCGACGTCGTCTCGATGTGGAACGCCACCCGTAGCGGCATCGCCGCCATCAAGGACGGCCTGGCGGCGAAAGCGGCGCCAAAGTCGCCGTTCGCCTCATCGCGAGAGGCAAAATCCTCCAAGCAGATACAATACTCGAAAGGATAACCAGACATGGGCAACCCGCCACTCTGCGCCGACACTCCCGATTTGCGCCGATCCATCATCGCCGCCTGCCGCCGCCTGAGCGAGCTTGGCTTCTGCATTGGCACCTGGGGCAACATTTCCGTGCGGACCCCGGAGGGGCTTGCTCATCACGCCCTCGCGGCTGGACTATGACCAGATGGAACCATCGGACCTGGTGGTGGTCTCCATGAAAGGCGAAGTCGTCAGCGGCCATCGGCTGCCCTCATCCGAGACGGAACTGCACCGCCTGCTCCTCGTCCGCAAGCCGGAGTTCGGCGCCATCGTTCACTCCCATTCCCCCTATGCTTCGGCCGTGGCGGCGGCCCGACGCGACCTGCCAGTGGTCGCCGAAGACATGGCCCAGATCATCGGCGGGACTGTTCACTGCGCCACCTACACCCCGGGCGGGAGGCATCTGGCACTGGCCGAGGCGGCCTGCGCCGCCATTGGCGACCAGGCCATGGCGGTCCTGCTGGCCAGCCACGGCCCGATCGTCGGCGGCTGCGACCTCTCCGAAGCCCTGATCGCCTCACAAGTGCTGGAAAAGGCCGCCCGCCTCTATCTGCTTGCCGAACCGATCGGCGGCTGCCATCCCCTCCCGCCGGAGCTTGTTGCGGAGGAGCGCCACCGTTATTTATTCAAGTATGGGAAGGAAAACCCCATCGCAGGTAAAGGATGACATCCCACATGACCGCGGAAACCGGAAAACCCTTCGACCTTATTGCGCTCGGCGAGCCGCTGCTGCGGCTCTCGCCGCCCGGGAAGTGCCAGCTGCGGCGTGCCGCCTCGCTGGATATCCATCCGGCAGGAGCGCAGTTCAACGTGGCCTGCAATCTGGCGCGGCTGGGGAAACGCGCGGCGCTGCTGACCAAACTGCCGGACAATCCACTCGGCGACCTGATGTTGGACGCCTGCCGGGCCAACGGCCTCGACGCGTCGTTGATCAAACGCGTGCCCAAAGGGAAGATGGGCGTCACCTATGTCGAGTTCAGCGCCAGCCCGCGCGCCCCCATCGCGGTCTTCGACCGGGCGGGAAGCGCCGCCAGCGGCATGCAGCCGACCGACTACGACTGGGACGATTTGATGTCCCGGACGCGGTGTGCCTACACCGATGGCATCTTCCCCGGACTCACGCCCAACTGCTTCGAGGCGGCGCTGGCCTTCCTCTCGGCCGCCCGCCGAAACGGCTGCCTCATCTGCTTCGATGTGAATTACCGCGAGCATTTGTGGACGCCACGGGAGGCGCGGGACGCCTGGCGGAAGCTCCTCCCGCATGTCGATGTCATGGTGACCAACCGCGGCGTCTCCGAAGGCGTCTTCGGCTACCAAGGGTCGGACGAATCACTGATGCGGCGCTTCGCCGACGAGTTCGGCTGCCGCGCCGTCACCTTCACCCACCGCGAGATCCACAACCTGGACCACGGGGCGTGGATTGCGCAGGTGTGGGCCGAGGGCAAACTGCATGCCGGCCGCCGGATGGAGTTCGACATCGTCGACCGCTACGGCACGGGCGACGCGTATTTCGCCGGATTCATCTACGGTTACCTCGAACGGGATGCCGCCTTCGGTGTCGACTTTGGAACCGCCATGTGCGCCCTGGCGCACACTCTCATGGGCGATGTCGCCCACCTGAAGCCCGAGGACGTGCTCGCCATCATGGGCGAGAACGTCGACCTGCGCGTGAAGCGCTGAACGAGAAACAACATCCAGCAATCATAAGGAGAAATTGCCGATGCCACGCGAAGACCGTTCCCTGCGGGAGATTGCAGTCGCTACGACCAAGGAGACCGGCATCCTGCCCTGCATCAAACTCAAGAAGGTCGATGACTTCGTGGCCTACGCCAAGGCCATGTACGACGGTGGCGCCCGGGTCATTGAGGTGACCATGACCACCCCCAACGCCCTCGGCGCGATCGAGGCCATCTCCGCCGAGTTCAAAGGCCGGATGTGGGTCGCCGCCGGCACGGTGCTCGATCCCGCCAGCGCCCGCGAGGTCATCCTCCACGGCGGCAGCGTGATCGTCTCCCCCGCGGTCGATCCCGAAGTGATCGACCTGGCCAACCGCTACCAGATCCCGGTGTTTTCCGGGGCATTCACCGCCACCGAATGCCTGACCGCTATGCGCGCCGGAGCCGCGATGGTCAAGATCTTCCCCGCCGAACTCGG
>Ga0307378_10006098_pt1 | contig 16605 bp, 15 predicted proteins | sample UN1MG_FD_202238 | JGI IMG/M metagenome (GOLD analysis project Ga0307378, IMG submission 202238) | Soil microbial communities from Risofladan, Vaasa, Finland - UN-1 | ecosystem: Environmental > Terrestrial > Soil > Coastal area > Acid sulfate soil | place: Finland: Risofladan, Vaasa | collected... | reverse complement strand
TGGCATCGTCATCGGCCTGATTATGGCGGTCGTCTTCCGCCGGGACGAGCAACAGCGTGTAGAGGCCGCGGCCGTCGTGCCCGACGCGCCCCCGGCCCGCCGGCGCCTGTGGCAAACCGTCCTGTATTTCGCGTGCATGATGGCGTTCCTGGTCTTCTCCGACTGGTACAACCCGGGCAACGTCGTCGTGCACCAGGCCGACGGGACGGAGATACCGGCGGTGATGCTCCAGGAGACGCGCGACGAGGTGGTGATTCAGGTGGATCGCCCCGTCGCCAGCCTCAAGGTCGGCGACAAGATCGCGTTGGCGAAGACCGAGATCGCCCGGGTCGAAGAAGCCCGGAGCTGGGTCATGACGATCTTCCACGTGAAGTGGCACCTGGCCGGGGCGATGGGTCTGGCGGTGCTGATGATGGTTTGGCGCTGGTTCGGGCGGGACGAACTGGCCGAGTGGATGCGCAACACGTGGGACTTTGCCAAGCTGCTGGTGCCGCTGCTGTTCGGCGGCGTCTTCATCGTCGGATTCCTGGGCGCCTTGCTGCCTGACGAGCAAGTGGCCGCTCTGGTCGGCGACAACAGTCTCAGGTCGAACCTGGTCGCCTCCGTGGTGGGCTGTCTGTTCTACTTCGCCACGCTGACGGAGATTCCGATTCTCCAGGCGCTCATGGAGCACGGCATGCACGGGGGCCCGGCGCTGACGCTCTTGCTGGCCGGACCGGCCCTGTCGCTGCCCAGCATACTGGTGATCCGCTCCGTCATCGGACTCCAAAAGACCGCCGTATTCACGGCTCTGGTTATCGTGATGGCCACGACCGTCGGGATGATCTACGGAACATTTACCGGAGGAGCATCGTAATGAAACTGGAAATCCTGGGAACCGGCTGCGCCAAGTGCAATGCCCTGGAGGCCGCCACGCGGGCCGTGGCAGACCGGCTCGGCCTGGACTACGAATTGGTCCACGTGACCGAGATCAAGAAGTTCGCGTCGTACGGCGTGATGATTACGCCGGCACTCGTGGTCGACGGGCAGGTCAAGGTGTCGGGCAAGCTCGTCGGCGAGACGGAGCTGACGAAAATTCTGCAAGAGGCGACGGGCTAACTGCAACCGAGGCCGGCCCGGCGGTACTGTCCGAACCGCGCCTGATCGCAGATACCCGGCGTGTCGTCGAACACACGTGAGGAGCCACCGGTATGAGCAACCGCAACACAGCCAACGTCCTTATTGTCCTGGTAGTCGTGGCCATCGTGGCCGGCGTGGCCTGGTTCAAGACGCGGCGCGCGGAACCACTGCCTGCGCCATCGGTGCCAGCTGCCGGCACGCCTCCGCAGACGGCAACCGCCGACGAAGCGCGGCCAGCGGGGCTTGCGATAGCGACAACGGCTCCAGTCACGACACAGGAGGTGGCAACAACGGCTCCGGCCACCACACAGGAAGTGGCGACAACACAGCCCGCGGAGGCCAAACTCCCGCGTCTCGTGGACCTGGGCGCCGACAAATGCATTCCCTGCAAGAAAATGGCTCCCATCCTCAAGGAGCTGCGCGCCGAGTACGCCGGTCGGGCGATCGTGGACTTCATCGATGTGTGGAAGAACCCGGCGCCGGGGAGAGAGTACGGCATACGCGTGATTCCGACACAGATCTTCTTCGATCGGGACGGTAATGAAGTCTGGCGGCACGAAGGCTTCCTTTCCAAAGAGGCGATCATCGCCAAGTTCAAGGAGCTGGGAGTCGAGTAGTGTTTGCAACACTGTCCCGGCAGTGGGTCTGGACAGAGGTGCCGGAGCCCCTGGGCAGCTTGCCGGCGCCGGTCGGCTGCCCCAGAAGCAGAAGCTGCGGTCAAGAGCCATCATCGTGCGAGTGCTCGAAAAGTGAGCCGACGTTCTGCACGGCATGGTCGGTGCCGCCGCAATGGCCGCAGCGTGGGTAGCCATGCGTGGAGATTTCAAGATGTCGAAAGGTAAGGCGGTAAATGGCGTTGTCCTCATCGCCGCCGTGGCCGTCGTCGCCGGGGTCGCCTGGTTTAAGTCAAACCGCCAGGACGCGTTGGACACGAGCAGTGCGGCGACTGGTTTGCCGGCGGTTCCCGCCGTCCCGGATGCGTTGAGCGAGACGCCGGAGTCGGTGGTCCACGAGGGCGAGCTTTGTCCGGAGCCGCCGCCGACGGCGCCGCGTGAAGACAAGGTGGCTACGGCAAGCTCCAGCGAAGCCGCAACCCGGCCGGCGGCCAGGATTCCGCGGCTGGTCGACGTCGGAGCGGACTGGTGTAAATCATGCCGGGCGCTGGCCCCGATCCTCGATGCCCTGCGTGAGGAGTACAAGGGCCGACTAGACGTCGAGTTCATCCACGTACACAAGAGCCCTTCTGCCAGGAAGCTCTATAGCATCCGCGTGATTCCCACACAGGTCCTGTTCGACAAGGATGGAAGCGAAGTATGGCGGCACGAAGGGTTCATCTCGAAGGAGGACCTGAAGGTCCTCTTCGCCGAGAAGGTCGGGGTGAAGTAGATGTTTGACGCTCTGTCCGAGAACCTCGCCGCGGCTATGCAGGGCAATCCGTGGGTAGCACCCCTGGCCGCGTTTGTGGGCGGGCTGCTGACGGCGGCGAATCCATGCGTGATTGCGATGGTCCCGTTGATGGTCGCCTACGTGGCCGGGCACGGGACCGAGGGCAAGCGGCACGTCGTTCACTCGTTCCTGCTGTCGCTCACGTTCGCGATCGGCCTGACGATCATGTTCGCGATCCTGTTCCTGGCGACATGGGCGGCCAGTTCCGTGTTACGGGCGAGTTGGTGGAACTACGTCGCCGCCGGCGTGTGCCTGCTGATGGGCCTGCACCTGCTGGGGGTGCTCCGTTTCCAGATTCCAGCCCCGTCGGGCGTTCAGCCCAAACAGAAGGGTTTCATCGGCGCATTGTTGCTCGGCTTGCTGTTCGGGCTCGTGTCCCTCCCGTGTGCCGGGCCGGTGCTGCTGGCGCTGCTGACGGCGGTGCCGCTAAAGGGCGCCGCCTTCGGCGCGATGCTGCTGGTCCCGTACAGCATCGGGCACTGCGGCCTGGTGCTGGTCGGGGGCACGTCGATGGGGCTGGTTCAGCGGATGGCCGACTCGAAGGGCTGGAATCGTGGCATCGACATTCTGCGCCGCTTGGCAGGCGTGCTGATCATCGCTGTGGGTGTGTGGGTGCTGTTTCTTTCCTAGACGACGCCTTCGATGAGAAGGAGGCATAAACGGGAAGTCCCGCCTGGAACCAGAACCGATCTGTGCAAGGAGTGTGCCGATGACCTGTGAAATCACGCGGCGAATGTTCCTGGAAACAAGCGCTCTGGCCGTAGCCGGCGGCATGACCGCGCGGGGGATCGCTCAAGATCCGGCCAAGTCCCGCGGGACGAAGCCAACGCAGTTGGAAGCGGGCAAAAACACGCACGAAAACATCCTTTTCGCCTGTTCCGGCGGGCTTTCGAACGCGGGCGTCGTTACCTGGCAGGCCAGCCTCGAAGTGGTCAAGGACCTGGGGCTCCGGAAGGTCGGCATCGGTTGTCTCGCCGGTCTGCCCACCGAGTCACCCAAGATCCTCGCAATGATTCAAGCTGCGAAAAAGGTGATCATCGTGGACGGCTGCCCGAACGCGTGCGCTCGAAAAATGGTGGAAGCCGCCGGACTCAAGGGGGCTGCCGACATCGTGCTCACGCGCGACCTTCCCATGAAGAAGAAGGTGTTCCGTGAGGACGTCGGCGGAGAGTTGAAAGGCGTGATGGAGTACATCGCCGAGTCGGACGTCAACAAGGCGAAGGAGCTGATCGTAAGCGCAATCAGCGCGAGCCCCTGATGGAGGCCAGCGATGCCAGCGGAACGGCCGGGGGTGAGCTCAGAGCAACCCAAGCGGCTCTCGTTTCTTGACCGGTTTCTGACGCTGTGGATCTTCCTGGCCATGGGGGTCGGCGTCATCGGTGGATGGGTGTGGCCCGGCATCGAGGCCTTCATAAACCGCTTTCAAGTCGGCACGACCAACATCCCGATCGCCATCGGCCTGATCCTGATGATGTACCCGCCGCTGGCGAAGGTGAAGTACGAGGAGCTCGGCGACGTCTTTCGCAACTTCAAGGTGCTGGGCCTCTCGCTGGTTCAGAACTGGGTGATCGGCCCGATCCTGATGTTCGCCCTGGCGGTGCTGTTCCTGCGGGGTTACCCCGAGTACATGGTCGGGCTGATCATGATCGGCCTGGCCCGCTGCATCGCGATGGTGATTGTCTGGAACGACCTGGCCAAGGGGGACACCGAGTATGCCGCCGGTCTGGTCGCCTTCAACTCGATCTTTCAGGTGCTGTTCTTCTCGGTCTACGCCTGGTTCTTCATCACCATTCTGCCGCCTCTGTTTGGCCTGGAAGGTGCGGATGTGGCGGGGATCACGATCGGCGAGATCGCGAAGAGCGTGTTCATCTACCTGGGCATTCCGTTCATCGCCGGCATGCTGACACGCTTCGTGATGCTCAAGGTCAAGAACCGGCAGTGGTACGAAAAGAAGTTCATCCCGAAGATCTCGCCGATCACGCTGATTGCACTGCTCTTCACGATCCTGGTCATGTTTTCGCTCAAGGGCGAATTCATCGTGCAGTTGCCGCTCGACGTGGTGCGCATCGCGATCCCGCTCTGCATCTATTTTGTCGTGATGTTCCTGGTGTCGTTCTGGATGGGCAAGAAGCTGGGGGCCGGCTACGCCAAGACGACCACGATCGCGTTTACCGCCGCCAGCAACAACTTTGAGCTCGCCATCGCCGTAGCGATTGCGGTCTTCGGGATCGGCTCAGGTGTGGCGTTCGCCGCGGTTATCGGACCGCTGGTCGAGGTGCCGGTCCTGATCAGCCTGGTGAACGTGGCTCTGTGGTTCCGGCGGCGGTACTTTGCTCCGGCGTCGGGCTTGGCCGCCAAGCCTGTGGCGTAGTGCCCACCCTGGACCGTCGCGGCGGGGGCGGTTCGGGGGCGGCGAGCGGGGCGGCCGCATTCTCCAAGATTCCTCTTGACATGCGGGGAGGGGGGGGCTAACTTAGCTTTATCGGTCGAGACGGCGAAGCCACTGCGATGCGGGAGGAGGACCCCCCCCTGCTTCGCCGCGGAAGGAAAGAGGAGTTTAGTGCGCGTCTAATCCCAAGCTGCGGGTGCGCAGCGCGTTGTTGTGTCTGCACTTTGCGGTACAGGGGTGTAGAAAGGGCCGAGCGGCTTGGGCTCACCCTAGACAGGAGAAGGAGAGGAAGATGAGGAAGTTCGTCGTTAGTTGTTTGGTCGTTTTGATCGGTGTGGGCGCCGCGAGCGCCCAGGGCACGACGGACCTGCTGTTCTCGATTTATCCGGACATCTCCCAGATGCGGGTAGTCCAGGGCACGAGTTGCGTCGACAGTTGGAGTGTGAATCTCCTGAACAGCCCGCTGGCCGTGGTAGACACGGTGCGCACGTACGGCTACAACTCATCCAGCCTCGGCGCGGAGTACCAGATCGATGGCACGCCGACCGGCGCCACGTATCCGTGGCAAGGCATCGAGTCTGGGTCGCTCCTGGACGGCGGTACGGACGGTGTCGAGCACAACTATGCGGTGGACTACAACTCCACGGGCGTGTACCAGTACGACCGCGACTGGGCCAACGCGGTCAGGCTGTTTAACCTGAGCGGCGCCGGCGCCAGCGGCCTCACCTACGATCTGGTGAACGGAACGCTGTGGTTCAACCGTGAGTCCGGCGCCGGTTACCAAATCGAGGAGTACGACCTGAGCGGGAACCTGATCTCGTCGTTCACTCCGAACCCGACGGCTCGTGGCGGTCTGGCCTATGAGCCATCGACGGACACGATCTGGCGTGTGCGGAACGGAGCCGGCGTTGTCGACCAGTTCGACAAGAGCGGCAACCTGCTGCAGAGCTTCACCGTACCGGAACTGTCCGGCAACTACTGGGGCGCGGAGTTCCAGGTGCCTGAGCCCGCGTCGCTGAGCCTGTTGGCGCTGGCCGGGCTGATCCTGGTGCGTCGCCGCTAAGCCCGACCCCAACACCTATAGAGGATTGATCGAAGGCCGGACGTTGCGTCCGGCCTTCTTCTTTGGGGGCTCGGCAGGCTATTGTCGGGGGGGGCGGCGAGGTGCCCCTCTCGATCAGCCTGGTAAACGTCGCTCTGTGGTTCCAACGGCGGCATTTCTTAGAGCCGTCTGCTCAGACGGTGAAGGTTGTCTAGCGCGAATGATCCGGTGTCGAATCGGGGCACGGGCTGTCCACGTCGCCTGAGGGCTAACTCACCGGTTCGCCGGCTTCAGTCAGCGGCGTAAACGGTGGCAGGGTGAACACGACGGCCTCACGCGGGAGGACCATCTCGTCCCGGCTGGTCAGGCCAAGTTCTTTGAGCCAACCCACTATGGCCCGGGCGACGTCTTCCACCCCGTCGTGTCAACCCAGCGCAAACTCTGCCTGTATTTCAGACGAGGTTGTCCCCCCGATGGGCCCGCGCTTGCGATCGCAAAACCCCCCCGTCTCTGTCTCGGGTCCCGCCAGCGCGGACCGGTTATGAGACGATCAACGACCCGCTCAACTCTTTCGCTGCACTACTAAAGCAGCGGACGCCGCATACCGAATCAAAACTAATCTAACAGATAGGCCAACTGGTCCGTCAGGGTGTCGTTCTTGCGCCGCAACCGAGTCTAGTCAGGAGTAAGTTCAGATGAAAAGGTCCGAGAAACGCGATCGACGGGGCGGGGCCGTGAAGCGAGTCGCGTGGTGGGCGGCGATGGCCGGGCTGGCCGGAGCCGTCTTGGCCGCCGGCTGTGCCAGCAGTATGAGTTCCCAGACGCCATCGGCCAAGGAACTCGGGCTGAGCCAGGACCATCCCCAGACCCATGACACGCTGCGGTACATGCAACAGCAAGCTCGCAACCACGAGCTGCCGGACAAGTACCTTAGCGAGGGGACAATCGGGTTGACCGAAGTAGAGGCCAAGCGGGACGCCGCCCGCGCCGCCGAGTTGGAGCGCGACGCATACGTGAAGGAGCAAACCGCGAGTGTCATGTCGCGCCGACAGAAAGCGGAAAGCAATGAGCAGATCGCCGTCGCGCGGGCCGAGAATCTGAAGCAGGAGCACAGCGCCAAGTACAGCCGAGGGTCGGCCGAACTCAACGCGCGCGAACGGGAGGTGAAAGCGAACATCGAGGCGGCCGCGGCGAATCGCAGCACCTGGTCCAAAGAGCAGATGTCCGTTCAGATGGAGCTGGTCAGCCAGGCGGAAAAAGAGTACGCCAAGACCCAGGCCCACCTTGAGCAGCTACGCGTTATCCGGGCAGCGACCGAAAAGGAGGGATTCAGCGCCATCGATGATATGCGGGAGTCCGCCCGGGCGACCCGAACTCGGGCCGCGGCCACCGTCGCGCGCCTGCGAACGGAGGCCCAGTCGGTCGCGGAGCAGGCCCAGGCACGCGTGGCCGGGCTGAACAAGCAGGTCGAAACCGTCCACGAGCAAAGCCAGGCCGAGTCCAGTCGCCTGGTGGGGCTGGCCGGCTCCACAGAGCGGAGCTGCCACGCCCGGGCGAGCGAGCTGGAAGCCCAGGCGGATTCGCTCGAAGCACAAGCCTCCCAGGAACAATATGAACTCAAAGTAACCACCGCCAAGACGGAACGCCAGAAGGCGCAAGCCCTGTACGGACACGGTCTCGCGGAAGCGCGCTCGGCCTACGACAAGGCGGTTGCCGAGATCGAACGACTTCGCGGCGACGCCAACGTCACCATTCAGCAGGCCGAGTCGGAGCTCACCAAGAACTTCGGTGCTTTGAATGCCGCGATAAAGGAGGCCCTGGCGGAGGTGAATAAGATCCGCGCCAAGGCCGATCGCATGGAGCAGGTCGCCCGGGCACAGTTCGTCAAGGCGGAAGCAGAGGCCCGGGCAAAAGCTCTGCGTGAGACGGCCACGCACCAAGACGTGCTCGCCGACGCTCAGATGAACGCGCTTATCGCGGAGGCGGAGGCCGAGGCGGCCCGGCTGCGCCAGGAAATCCTGGTGGAGTTAGCGAAGAAGACGAAGGCGGGCAACGTCGAGTTCGAGAACAAGACCGGGCCGGCGCCCCCGGCACCGGAGAATCTCCACGAGGTTCCCGACGCCCCCAGCGTCAGCCAGGTCGCCCCGCGCGTCGAGCCGGAGCACGTGGCCGAGTTCCGCTCCAGCCTGGCCCGCGTGATGCGCGAACGGGTCCGCGCTGACGCGCAGCAAACCGCGCTCGAGGCGACCTTCGCCGAGCGCAAGCAGAAGTTCGAAGCGATCAAGACCCAGCAGTTGGCGATCGCCGCAGAGCAGCAGGCCGCCGGAGACGCCCTGAACCAGAAGGCTCAGGCGGAATTGGCGGAACGCAATGCGCACGCCGAAGCCAAACTCACCATCGCGAAGGCCGACTACAACCGCGCCATCGTCGAAGCCGGCGCCTTCCGCAAGGAAGCTATGGCTGAAACGTCCAACCTGCGGGCCAAGGCGCGTGCGCAGCTTGATTCGGGATTGGCCCAGGCCGTGGCGTTCCGTAAAGAGGGCGATGTGGTTATCAAGAGCGGCGAGGCGGAAATCCGGAAGCTCAAGGCCGAGTCGAGCGCCACTCAGGAACGCGGCGACGCCGAGTCCAGCTACCTGCTAACCGAAGCCAACAGCATCGAACAGAGTGAAGCGGCCCTGGCGGCCCAAATCGACGCGGAAATCGAAGCTGCTGACCAGACGTTTGTGGCGGAACTGGCCAAGCTCAACCGTCAGATCGAAAGCGGCGCGACCATCTCGGAGGCCAACTATGAGCAGGCCCTGGTGCAGGCCGAGGTGCTCGGACGCATGACCGAGGTGGAGCTCAGCCGCATGCAGGCCACGGACGAGCTCGAAAGCGCTCTCACGCAAGCCGAGCTCCACCGGGTTCGCGACGAAATCTACACCGGCCAGATCAAGGGCGAAGCCGCCGTGGAACGCCTATTCGCTTCCGCTAAGGCCGAGCGCGAGCAGGAAGAAGCGATCTGCGATGCGGCAGAGGTCGCCGTACGTGCCCACGCAGATGTTACCACCGCCAACGCGGTCGCCCACCGTCAGATTGCCGGTGCGCGCGAACAGGCCGTCAAGGCCGTGTTCAACGCCCGGCTGGCGCAGGTGACGGCCGGACGCGTTCGCGAGGCAACATCCGCCTACCTGGACGAGTCTTTCCGGCGCGCCAACCTCGATACTGCCCTGGCACAGGCGCGCACCGCGCGGGAGGACACCAATCTGCGTCTCGCCAAGCTGTTCAAGCAGCAACAGTTCTTGCAGCAAACTGCTCTGCAGGACTGGGACGCGCGGTTGGCCAAGCGTCGTGGACCCGACTACACCCAGGTGGGCGAAACCAAGAAGCCTGGCACGGAGGTGACCCCCAACGGGGGATCCTCGAAGCCGTAGCCAAACTGCGGCGCGTCGCAAGAAGGGCTGGCAGCCCGGCGAGTCTGCGATCGCACGGCTCGTCGGGCTGCTCGTGTCCGGACCCGGCGGCGTGAACGCCGGAGCATCTCACCGCGATGTCCCGCCCCCATCAGAATGTGCTCGGGCTGGTGAATCGCTGGCCTTGGCCAGCGGCGTGAATGGCGGCAGGCTGAACACGACCCGCTCAACCGGCGCGTCCATCTCTTGGCGATGGGTGATGCCGAGCTCTTCGAGCCGGCCCAGCACCGCCTGAACGACGTCTTCCGGCGCGCTCGCGCCGGAGGTCACCCCGACGCATGTCACGCCCACCAGCCATTGCGCATCGATGTCGTTCGGCCCATTGATCAGGTGCGAGCGGACGCCGCGGGCTTGGGCCACCTCGGTGAGTCGCCGTGAATTGGACGAGTTCTGCGACCCGACCACCAGCAGCAAATCGATACAACCCGAGAGGTCTTTGACCGCGTTCTGGCGGTTCTGTGTGGCGTAGCAGATGTCATCGCTGGGCGGCCGCTCCAACTGCGGAAAACGCGCCCGCAGGGCCGCCACGATCTCCTGCGTGTCGTCCTGGCTGAGCGTGGTCTGCGTGAGAATGACACCCCTCTGTCCCAGCGGAAGCCCGAGCCGCCGCGCGTCGTCGAGATTCTCCACCAGCACCGTTGCCTCCGGGGCCTGACCCATGGTGCCGACGACTTCGTCGTGCCCGGCATGGCCGATCAGAATGATGCGATAGCCGCCGCGCACATAGCGCTGCACCTCCTTGTGCACCTTGGTTACCAGCGGACAGGTGGCGTCGATCAGACGCAGCCGACGTCGCCGAGCCTCGATGTACACCTCCGGCGGCGAACCGTGGGCCGAAAGAATGGCTACCGATTTAGCCGGGACCTCCTCCAGCTCGTCAACGAAGACCGCCCCCTGCTCTCGCAGACGCTGCACCACGTGCGAGTTGTGCACGATTTCCTTGCGGACGTAGACCGGCGGGCCGTACCGCTCCAGCGCCAGCTCGACGACGCGGATGGCTCGCTCGACCCCGGCACAAAAGCCCCGTGGTTTGGCAATCAGCGCTTGCATCCCGGTTGCCCACAAACGCGCGGCAGCGCGACCCCCTTGGAATTATAGCACACTCGCGCGACGGGCTTACTCGACGCTCACGAACTTGCGGATGTTGCGCTCCAGCTCATCGACGGTGTACTTGCGCGACAGGTCGATCGGCAGGAACACCCCGTGGGCATGGTCGCTGGCCAGGATGAGCAGCCGGCCGACTCTTGCATACCCGTCTTCCTGCGGCGTGTGGCCGATCAGGAACGCCTCGACGCCCCAGCGCTGGGCCAGGTACTCCACCGCGTCGGCGGAGTGGAACCGGCCCCAGACGAGCGAATAGGCGGAGCCGCCCGGCGCGAGGTCATCCGCGGTCGGCTCGCGCTCGAAGACGGCCTCGTCGAAGACGTCGAACGCCAGCGGATCGGGCAAGCTGTGGGACATGAACACGCCGTTGGCCGTTCGGGCGGCAAGCGGCAGTGAGGCAAAATACTCGTACACGGCGGCCAGCACTGTCTCGGCCTGGGCCTCATAGCGCAGGGCCACGCCCTGCTCGAAGTCGCGCAGGACGGAGCGCCCACCCTTGGTGATTTCCTGTCCGCGTAGCTGGGCCAGCTCGTGGTTGGACTGGAGGAGGAAGACGTTGTCGGGGAACTGGCACTTCCACGCCGCCACCTGCACCAGCAGGTCGATCGACAGATCGGGCTGGTCGGACGCCTCCGGCTCCTGGTGAATCAACTCGTGCAGGATGACGCTGCGTCCGGGGCTGCGCTCCAGGGCGCAGAACCGCTGCAACTTCTTGAAGTTGCCGAGATGCCCGTGCATGTCCCCGGTCATCACGACCTGCCCGGCCGAGCCGAACGTCAGCAGCGCCCCCGTCCGGTTGGGGTCATCGCGGCTGAGTTGGGCGGCCTCGTGCAGGTGGCCACAAGCCGCCTCGGCGACTGTCACGTCGATCACGTCATCCTCATTCGTCCCGGGAACACTGCAACTAAACACTCTACGGTAAACCGACCAGCGACGTCAAAGTCGTATAGCAGCCACGTTACGGCTCTAACCCGGTCGAGTTGGCGAGGTCCTGCTTTCGCTCCCGCAGGTGCTGGACAAGTTCGAGGCGGGAGATAACCTCGCGCATATCGCGCGGCCGGTCGGCCGCGGCGGTCTCGCAACAATCCATGATCAGCCGAGACAACGGCAGCGGTACCTGCGGGTCAACCTCGTGCGGCGGATCATTGCCGCGTTGCGCGTCGAGGGTGATTTTCTTGGCGGCGGCCGGGGCCGCGGGCATGACCGTCTTGAACCACTTGCCCGTCACCACCCAGTACATGGTCGCGCCGAAGTTGTACACGTCCGTCCGCTGATCCAGCGGCTCGAGCCGCACCTGCTCCGGTGCGATGTAGTCCGGCGTGCCCTGGATGCGGTCCTTCTTGTGTCCGGCCGGGCAGCTCTGCCCGAAGTCGATGATCTTCAACCCCCCGTTGCTCGTGAGCAGGATGTTGTTGGGCTTGATGTCCGCGTGCACGTAGCCGCGGCAGTGCACGGCGTGCAGCCCCTCGGCGACCTTCAGGAAGATGGCGATCTTCTCGTCGAGCTGCGCAGGGCAGTGCTCTTCCAGCCGTTCGCCGTCCACGTACTCCATGATCAGGAACAGCTCGCGCGTCTTGAGCCACTTGCGGATGCGGATCAGATCGTAACAGCGACGCAGATAAGGGTGTTCGAGCTGGTGGGCCACCTCGAACTCGTTCTCGGCCTGCTGGATGAAGCGGTCGTCGCGCGGGCCGTGGCGGACAACGTGCTTGATCGCCACCTTCCGCCGCGTGAAGCGCTCCAGCGCCAAGCTGATCGCGGCGCCGGCACCGCGTCCGAGGCGGTTGACGATCTCGTAGCCGGGCAGTTGCGGAATGCTCCGTGTCGGCATTGGATTCCGGGCGGCAAGAAAAACGTCTCGGACGGCCTTCCGAGACGGCGTTGCCTCTCACCCTATTGTACACGCTATGCGGGCGTTCGGCCCACGTGGCTATCGGCCTGCGTCACGCCGTCCCCCCACGCCGCGCTGCCGCACGAGTCCTTTCCCCGCCAGCCACGTGCTCAACTCGCGTGCGCCCGGAGACAGCTCGGGGAACCGCCACGGGTCCGAATCCGCATGGAGCCGGACGTGGGCCAGATCCAGCCCGCGGCTTTGGCTCATACTGCCGAGAACCTCCAGCAAGTTTTTCTGCTGCGACTGCTGCAACCGCTCGCTCGCCGACCCCACCACCGCCAGCCGGATATGGGGCCCGCGCGGCCGCCATTCGCAACGCCCGTCCGGATAAACCACGCAATCAAATTGGGCCAGATCGCGTGACGCCCCGGCCGGGACATACTCGATCAAGACGTCCTTGACCCGCTCGCCGCGCTCGGCCATCAGTAAGGTGTTGGCAGACCACATGGGCGGCCGCGGCTGCAGCCTTTCCAGGCTCAACAGCACCAGGGCACCGAAAGTCATGGCCCCGATCAGGGCCGTTACGACTTTCGTGTTCCGCGTATCCCGGTCCACGAGCAATCCCTTGAGCTGCTGCGGGAGCATCCGTGCAATGCCTCTATTTAAGCGATAGCGCCGAGAGTTTCAATAGCCCGCGGTGCTCTTTTACGATCCGGCAAGCGAGCGGACCGCCCCCGGGGACAGGGCGGTCCTCGCCCTGGTTATACTATCGGTATGAACCGGGCTGTCCTGCGGTTTACATGCGGTCTACTGCTGCTGGCCCACCCCGGCGACGCTTGGGCCGATACGGTCAAGCTCAAGGGCAAGCCCGCGTTCCGCAATGTCGACATCACTAGCTTTCAAAACGGTCGCCTGGAGTTCAAGGGCGTTTCACGCCAACACCTCCGCAAGCCGCTCGCTCAGATCGAGTGGGTCGAGGCCGATCGCGTTGCAGCGCTGGGACGGGCGGAACGTGCCCGGGCGGCCGAGCAGTGGGCCGCGGCAATCCAGCCCTATCGGCAGGCCCTGGACGAGGTCCGCGAACCGGGGCTCGCCGAGTTCGTCCGCTTGCGGCTTCTGGAGTGCTGCGATCGCGGCGGATTCTTTGATGAGGCGGTCGCCCTGTACGTCGAGTTGGTGCGCCACAATGCCACCCTGGCGAGCGAGCACACGCCGCGACACCCCGGGCGGCCCGGATCGGCGGTGAATCGCGCTGCCCGTCGCCAGCTCGAAGCCACCCTGGCGTTGACCCGCTCGGCCACGGCGGCCAGCCGGTGGCGTAACCTGTTGTTGGAAATAGTGTTATACGACGAGGCCGATGACTGGCCCCCGGCGCTAGCGGATGCGAGCACGCTCAGCGATGACCTGGCCGGCCCCACGCCCGCTTCCCAGCCGGCCAAGATACCTCCGTCGTCGGCTCCCACGCCCCCATACGCAATCACCCCGCTGCGGCTGCCGGCCGATTCCTTCGTGCTGACCGCCGCCCGCGAGGCGCTTGCGACCGGCGACACGCCGCGGGCCCTCCGGCTGCTCGAACGATCCCTGCCATACGTCGTTCCCGCCGAAAGCGGCCCGTGGCGACTGCTTCTGGGACGTTGCCGGATTGAGTTCGGCCGGTACGCCCGGGCGGCGGCGGATCTCGTGCAGCTCGCGGAGACCGACCCCGACCCGGCCCGGGCCGCCCAAGCGTTATACTATGTGGGGCTTGCACACGAACGCATGGGCCGGCCCGAGGTGGCCGCCAAACTCTATCGCGAACTGCTGGCACGGGAAAACCTGCCCGCCGAGGTCCGCACCAAGACGCAGGCGGGCCTGCGGCGCGTCGGAGAGTGACGTTTGGAAGGATTGACCTACTGTCTGGAAACCTTCGGCTGCCAGATGAACGTGCTAGACAGCCAGCTCGTCGAGGGTCAACTGCGCGCCTGCGGGATGAGCCCCGTGCAGGCCTACCGCGACGCCGACGTCATCCTCTTCAACACGTGCAGCGTCCGCCAACACGCTGAGGACAAGGTGCTCTCGCGGCTCGGGTACGTGCGACGATACAAGCAGAAGCGGCCGGAGGTCATCATCGGCGTGATCGGCTGCATGGCCGAACGCATGAAGGAGAAGTTGTTCAGCACGGCCCCCTACGTCGATCTGCTGTGCGGGCCGGGTGAGCTGCATCGCTTGCCGGCCCTGCTGGCGGACGTCCACCAGCGGCACGAAAGAGTCACCGCTCTGGCCGGCAGCAGGTCACGTCGCACGGAGGTTTTGCAGCGGGCGCTGGAGTACGACAGCCTTGAGGCGCTCGACCTGTCGCGGACCCCGGGGCCGGAAGACAACGTGCTCCAGTCGTACGTCCGCGTCCAACGCGGCTGCGACAAGTTCTGCACGTTCTGCGTGGTACCGTTCACCCGCGGGCCGGAGCGCAGCCGTCCGCCGAGCCACATCATCGACGAGGCCAAGATGCTGGTCGCGCGGGGCTGCCGCGAGATCACGCTGCTGGGCCAGACCGTCAACTCCTATCTCCACCAGGAGAACGGTCGGCCGCTGCGTTTCGCGCAATTGCTGGAGCGCGTTCACCAGATCGAGGGGCTCGACCGCCTCCGCTTCGTGACCAGCTTTCCGGCGGATTGGGACGAAGACATCTTCCGTGTCATGCGTGACTGCCCGCGCGTATGCTCCTATCTGCACATCCCCGCCCAAAGCGGCTCCGAGCGCATCCTCAAGGCGATGCGCCGCGGCTACACCGCCGCCGAATACCTCAAGCTGATGGACGCCGCCCGCAAGTACGTGCCCGATATCTCGCTGGCGGGCGACTTCGTCGTCGGCTTCTGCGGCGAGAGCGAGGCGGACTTCGCCGCGACGGTCGATATGGTCCGGCGGGTGGAGTACAAGAGCCTGTTCGTGTTCAAGTACTCGCCACGGCCCGGGACGGTAGCCGATCGCAACAACCGCGACGACGTGCCGAACGCGGTCAAAGCTCGGCGAAACAACGAGCTGCTCGCGCTCCAGTCGGAAATTAGCCTGAAGCAGAAGCAGGCTTTGGTCGGCCGGACGGTCGAAGTCCTGGTCGAGGGCTACAGCAAGGCCGCCCGCAAGGCCGTGGGGCAGGCTGTAGCTGTAGGGCAGGTCGAGTCTTCGAGACCTGCCGCCTCGCCTGCTACCTCGCCCCCTCGGCCCCAAGACTGCGAGCACGACCGCGGCCACGAGGCCTCCGCCGACAAAAGCCACCAACTCGTCGGCCGCACACCCGGCGACCTGATCACCGTCTTCGACGGCGAGGAGTCGCACATCGGCGCGCTCGTCCGCGTCCGGGTCGCAGACGCCTCACCACTGACACTCTTCGGCCGGATCGAAGCCGTATTATCGCCGTCACGCAACGGCTTGAAGCCCGTCGACGCCCGGTCACCGACGCTGTTGGGCTAAATTGCCGCGCCACCGCCAAGAGCACTGGCTGAAATCGCACCTTGTGTGATGGTATAATCTGGTAGGGAATCCGGCAGAAGCGGACGCCGACTATGTGCACTTCACTGAGGGAAAGGCTGATGGAAGCCGACCGACAGACCCAGGGTGAGGGGTACGTCTGGGACACGCTGCGGCGCATCGCGGGCGAGCTTGACCGGCTGAGTATCCCCTACGCCGTGGCTGACGGCATCGCGCTACAGCACTTCGGGTTGCAGCGCTCGACGCAGGACGTTGATGTGCTCGTGGAAGCCGATGGGCTGGCGCAACTCCTTCAGCGGCTCGTCGGCCGCGGCTACCTCCGCAAGGCCCCCGAGAGCCGCCATCTGCGCGACGACGTCACGCGCATCCGCATCGAGTTCCTCGTTGCCGGCGAGTATCCCGGGGACGGTCAGCCCAAGCCCGTCCGATTCCCTCGGCCGCAAGATGTTGGGGAGCTGTCCGCAGACGGGATTCGCTTCGTCAACCTGAAGACATTGATCGAGCTCAAGTTGGCCAGTGCCAAGAGCGCGGCCCATCGCATCAAGGACCGCGCGGACGTGCTCGAGCTCATTCACCTGCTCGGCCTGGCGGCGGACTTCGCCGAACAGCTCGACCCGTATGTGCGTGAGGAGTTTCGAGAGCTTGCTGTCTTGCCGCCGCCGAGTGAGCAGGACTGAGTTGCGCCGGCGGCCGCTGCCGGGCAGCCGCATTGTCCGTCCGATCGTATAGACCGCCCGGAGCGAGTGTGGGC
>Ga0307378_10006097_pt1 | contig 16605 bp, 8 predicted proteins | sample UN1MG_FD_202238 | JGI IMG/M metagenome (GOLD analysis project Ga0307378, IMG submission 202238) | Soil microbial communities from Risofladan, Vaasa, Finland - UN-1 | ecosystem: Environmental > Terrestrial > Soil > Coastal area > Acid sulfate soil | place: Finland: Risofladan, Vaasa | collected... | reverse complement strand
ACAGTAGCGACCTGACAATTAAAAAACCGCCAATCGGTCTTGCAGCATTCGCGCTGGTGGGTCCGTCCTTTGTCTGGGCGGCGGAATATATCGGCTCGGGCGAGGTCATCCTGGCGACGCGCACGGGAGCAATTCTCGGCACGGCAGTGCTCTGGGCAATCGTAGTGGGGATCCTCCTGAAGTTCTGGATCGGCATGAGCGGGGCACGCTATACCGTCTGCACGGGCGAAGGGATGATCGATATGTTCGCCCGGATGCCGGGGCCGAAAAACTGGGCGGTGTGGGTTGTTCTGGTCGTCCAGTTTTTAGCCGGGACGTTTTCCATCGGGGCGGTCGTGACAGCGGCGGGCGTGTTCGTCAGCAGTCTCTTTCCCACTCATATGATTCCTGAGTCGATGAGAAGTATATTCCCCGGTCTGTGCGGCTGGGCAGTGACAATTGTCGCCGTAGCCGTGGTCTGGTCGGGACTTTTCAACGTACTCAAAATCGTGATGAGCGTTCTCGTATTGATTGTTGTCCTTGGCGTGCTATACGTAGCAGCCCATGTTTTCCCGGGTGTCGGCGTGTTATTGAAGAGCCTTACTTTCAGTGTGCCGGCAGTGCCCGAATGGGCGACATCTCTGGATAAGGTCAGCGATAATCCGTGGAAAGAAATCCTGCCGTTATTAGGTTGGGGTGCAGGCGGTTTTGCGAGCCAGGTCTGGTACACATACTGGGTACTTGGAGCAGGCTACGGTGCCGCGGCGGGGCGAGGTTACGGCAGATCTGCCGATGTGGCGAGCCTGCGATCAATGACGCGCGATGCTGCGGTAAAAATCAAGGGATGGTGCCGGGTGCTATATATCGATTCGTCTCTGGCCGTGGTGATTGGGGTCGTGGTTACGGCTGCGTTCTTCATCGCCGGCGCCGGTGTGCTTGGGCCTGAGAAAATCGCACCCGAAGGCCCGGACGTGGCTATTAAGCTCTCGACGGTGTTCTCGTCGAGATGGGGGTCGTCGGGCGGCTTTTTGTTTATGGTGGCTGGAGCGGCGGCACTGATTTCAACGCAAATCGGTCAATTGGCCGGCTGGCCAAGACTGCTGGCAGATTCGTGCCGAATCTGCATACCGGGTTTCAACAAGAAGCTCTCGTGGAAATGGCAGTTCCGGCTGTTTTTGCTCTTCTTTTTGTGTGCGAACATGGTCATCGTCTTTTGTTTCAAGGATAAGCCCGTGATCCTGGTGCAGTTCGCCGCTCTGCTGGATGGCTTACTTTTAACTCCGCTGCAGGCGATCCTGGTGGCGGTTGGTCTGTTCGTGGTGATGCCCAAGTTGCTCAGTGCTGAAGCTGCTCGCGTGCTCAAGCCAAACTGGATATTTGCAGTCGGATTGGTGATTGCGTTTCTTGTGTTCGGCTATTTCTGCATTATCCAGATGCCGTCCGTTATCTTCCAGAAATAGCTGTCCTTGCAGCGCAGGCATTTGGCTTCGGCAGGGGCAGACTTTTAGTCGGCACGCATTATATCAGCGGCCCTGTCGAGAATATAATTCGGCTGATACGGATACATTGCCAGGTCCTCTCGCCTGGTAATACCGCTCAGTACAAGAGCCGTCTCGATGTCCGATTCGATGCCGGCGATGATATCCGTATCCATCCTGTCGCCGATGATGAGCGTATCCTCAAGTTTGCATCCGATTTTCTTGATTGCGTGCCGCATCATGAGAGGGTTCGGCTTGCCGATGAAATATGCCTTCCTGCCCGTCGCCATCTCTATGGGTGCCACCAGGGCTCTGCAGGCGGGCACAATACCTTTTTCCGACGGCCCCGTCAGGTCGGAATTAGTCCCAATCAGCTTCGCGCCGCCGAGCACTAAGTGAACGGCAGTCTCGATCTGTTCGAAATTGTATGTTCTGGACTCACCGACAACGACATACATGGGATTTACCTGGTCGATGTAGAAGCCGGCATCATGCAGGGCGTTAATCAGGCCCGACTCGCCAATGACGTACACGCCGACGTTTGGATTCTGACTGGCCAGGAAACTCGCCGTGGCCTGCGCCGACGTGAGAAAATGTTCGACGCCTACGTCGATTCCCATGCGAGCGAGCTTCTGTTTCAACTCTTTGGGTGACTTTGCACTGCTGTTGGTAAGGAACAGAAAACTCTTGTTCTGATTTTTAAGCCAATCGACGAATTCTTTTGCGCCATCGACCAGTCTGTCGCCGTGGTAGATAACGCCGTCCATATCGCAAATATAACCTTTTTTATCAATCAGCTTTCCCATAAGCCGGACTCCTTTTTACAACATTACAGTCAGGCAAGCCTTCCGAACAATGTCAGTGGGCTAACTCTTTCTATTTTTACTTCCGCGAATTTCCCGGCCAGAGATTCGGGACCGTTAAAGACAACAATCCAGTCGCCCGATGTCCTGCCAACCAACTGCGGCGCATCTCCGGTCTCAGGGGCGTTCAGATGTGGCTTCTTGCTCAATCCTTCGACCATGAGCTTCACTTTTTTACCCTGAAAGTCCCGGCTTAGTTCATCGCTTATTTTTTCCTGTACGGCCAGCAGTTCGACATTTCGTCTTTGTTTTACTTCGGCGCCAACGGTATCCTGCAATCTTTTGTCTGAGGCTGTTCCGGGCCGTGGCGAGTACTTGAAAATGAAAGCGTTTTTGTATCTGGCCTTTTTGACCAAATCCACCGTTGCTTCAAAATCTTCTTCGGTTTCGCCCGGAAAACCTACGATGAAATCGCCCGCGATGGTGATGTCAGGCACAATCGCTCTTGCCCGATCGAGCAGTTCCAGGTACCCAGCGGCGGTATAATTACGATTCATCGCGTGCAGGATATTGTCCGAGCCGCTCTGGGCCGGCATGTGCAGATACTCGCAGACCCTGGGCGAGCCGGCCATGACCTGCATAATCTCTTCGAAGAACTCCTCGGATGGATAGCTTGTCACGAACCGGAGCCATTCGACGCCGTCGATATTACCTGCCGAATCGAGCAAATCCGCCAGGGACCATGTCTTTTCGCCTTGTTTGTATTTGTACGAATTAACAGTCTGTCCCAGGAGCGTGATTTGTTTGACACCATGGCCCGTCAATTTCTTTATCTGCTCGATTATTGCTTCGGGCTGCCGGGAAACTTCAGGCCCCCGAACATACGGAACGACACAGTATGAGCAGAAATTATTGCAGCCTCGCATGACCCGGACAAATGCCTGGGCCGGGATTGACTCGTCCTCGATGCCGTAGGCCGATTCGAATTCTTCGAGCGCCTGACTCTGCTGCTCGGAAGCCTTCCGGCGGATTTTCTCCGTGACCGCCAGGCTTTTCGTTTTTTCTTTCAGGGCCTTCGTGATAAGCTGCATTATCTGCGGGATTTCCGCCGGGCCGCAGACGAGATTGACCGCCTCGTGTTCGAGCAGTTTATCGCCGAGTCTCTGGGCCATACAGCCGATGACGCCTACCACCATATCCGGGCGGGACTCCTTGATGTGCTTGAGATGCCCCAGGTGCGAAAGCACCCGCTGCTCGGCATGCTCCCGCACCGAGCAGGTATTTATCAAAACGATGTCAGCATCTATAACGCTTTCAGTCAGACTGAATCCAGCCTTTTCGAGCGCAGAAGTCACCAGTGCCGTATCCAGCTTGTTCATCTGGCAGCCGAAACTTTTAATATGTACGCACAGAGTACTCATAAGCTTTCGAATATACAGCATTTGGAGCAGAAAATCAATTTATGTATTATGCACGATTCGGGCAGGCTGTCAGCCCTGCATGATCAAGAATACGAGATAGCCAACATACGAAATGACGAAGAGGAAACCCTCCCATCTGTCAAGTACGCCTTTTTTACCCGAGAACATTACGATAAATAAGGCCAGGCTGGCGAAGACTGCAACGCCGATATCGATATTGCTTTTCGGCTGCAAAGGGATCGGTCTGATTAGAGCACTGATACCCAGAATCAAAAAGATATTGAAGATGTTGGATCCGACGATGTTGCCGACGGCGATATCGCTATTCTTTTTATAGGCCGCCACAACAGACGTCGCCAGTTCCGGCAGGCTTGTTCCCGCCGCGACGATTGTCAAAGCTATCAGAGACTGGCTTACTCCCAACGCCGACGCGAGGATTACCGCACCATCGACAACAAATTTGGCGCCCACAAGCAAACCGGCGAATCCCAGGACGATCATCAGAATTGTTTTTTTCATGCTGTGCTGTTTTGTCTCAGCGGATGCATCGCTACTATTATCTCTCTTGCCTGCGATGTGGAGCACGTAATATAAGAAGAACGCAAAACAGGATAGCAGAATCAGGGCATCTATTCTCGACAATCCTTGAAAGCCGCCGTGTGTCAGCAAATGGTCATTCGCCAGCAAGCCGAGCAGCACAGCCGCCGCAAGGGTCATCGGTATCTCAATCCATACGGTGCCATGAGTGACAACCAGGGGAAAAATCAACGATGATAAGCCAAGTATGATCAGGATGTTGAAAATATTGCTGCCTAAGACATTACCGATGGCGATTTCGGCGTTTGCCTTGATGCCTGCGAATATATTAACAACCAGTTCAGGCGTGGACGTTCCGAAGGCAACAATAGTCAGGCCGATGAACAGGTCGCTGACTTTGAGGGCTCTTGCAATTGAAGAGGCTCCCTCGACAAGCAGGTCGGCCCCTTTGATAAGCAGTATAAAGCCAACAATCAGCAATACATAAGTCAGCATGAGAAATACCTGTCACAACGAACTGTCCCTTTAATCTCCAAAGCACGTGCCTACCGAACGGGCTGATTGTATGAGTGGATGAGCCGGCGGGACAGTCTTTGGGCCGACTGCAACTTTGTCTAAAGGAAACTTTATCAGCTTGCTTCCTTTGACGGCGGACATATATCCGAATTCGCCATTCTGCATTAATTCCATCGCCTTTGTTCCGAGGCTGGTAGCCAGCACCCTGTCAAACGGCGTGGGCGAGCCGCCTCTCTGCAGATGTCCCATCACAACGGTTCGCGTCTCAATGCCCGTTTCGTTTTCGATTTGCTTCGCGAGCACGAAACCGATGCCGCCCAGCCGGACGGGATCGGCGCTTTCCTTGACGATTCTCTGAATGACGACCTCGCCCCCTATGGGTTTGGCCCCCTCAGCGACCACGACGATACTGAATCTCTTGCCCTTTTTGGCCCTCTGTTTGACCGTCTTTGCAACTAATTTTACATCGTACGATATCTCCGGAATCAGGATAATATCGCCGCCCCCGGCGATGCCGGAGTGAAGGGCGAGCCAGCCGCTGTGATGGCCCATGACCTCGACAATCATGACTCGATGGTGCGACTGGGCCGTGGTATGAACCCTATCAATCCCTTCGGTGGCCACCGCAACGGCAGAATCGAATCCGAAAGTGATATCCGTCCCTCGGATATCGTTGTCGATTGTCTTGGGTACCCCGATTATGTTCAATCCGTCCCTTTGCAGTTTATGAGCGATTCCCAAAGTGCCGTCACCGCCGATGCAGACAAGGCAGACCACGCCGAGCTTCTTTATGTTTTTAATTGCTGCCTTTGACAGGTCGCGGAACTCCAGAGTCTTGTCTTTGCCGACCGGATACCTGTAGGGATTTGCTATTTTGGACGTGCCGAGAATGGTGCCGCCAAGGGTTAAAATCCCAGAGACATCATTGTACGCAAGCCTTCTGTACTTGTTATTGACGAGTCCGTGGTAGCCGTCTTCTATTCCGAGAACTTCCAAATCATGCTCGATAATGGCCTTTTTAGCAACTGCACGTATGACGGCGTTAATTCCCGGGCAGTCGCCTCCACCGGTGAGGATTGCTATTCGTTTTCGAGCTTTCATTTAATAATCTCCTTATTCTATTCGCTACGGATTTAGAGTATACGCAAACGGCAGGCAAAATCAAGCCCATAGTTCCCTATTTCCCCGGCGTCGTCTGTATCACTAAAATAATTTTTCAGGCAGATCTCTATTCAATTGTCGCTGGAGGTCTTTGAGCCGGTTGCTCTCGTCGAAGCCTAAGAGAATGATTGGAAAGGCGGTTTTGTTGTGCATTAACGGCTCGTCAAGATCGACCCATTTGCGGCAATATTCACCATCGGGGGTTCCGGGTATCGGTGAAAAATCAGCCAGCATCCCGCGTATGCCGAGGCTGCTGACAAAATGCATCGAGGCTTCAAGCTCCTGAATATCGATATGCGGATGGCCGAGGATTTGATACCCTGTGATGTTTTCAGGTTCGGCGCCGGCGGCAATCAGGTATCGAGTCGCTTGCGCAAGCTCGTCGGAGAAGACTTTCGAGCCGGTGCGCTGCTGCCATTGCTTAGAAGCACTCTCGAAGCCGAGATAGAAAGTCTTAAAGCCGGCCCGCAGCATAAGCTCAGCTAAATCTCTGGTGATAAAACGCGCGTTCAGGGCATTCGGGCTGTGAAAGTTCACTCTTAAATTGCGTTTCAGGACCTCGCTTAGAAACGGTATCAGGACTTTCTCAGCTTCGAACAGCAGGGCATCATCGTAAAAAGCAACATTCTCAACGCCAAGCCGGCAGAGCAATTCCAACTCGCCTAAAGAATGTTCCAGCGATCGAGGCTTAAATTTGCCGTACACCTTCGGCACCGAGCAATAAGTGCAATTGAAGGGGCAGCCTTCGGTCAGCTTCAGCACGGCGACATTCAGCTTGTCGTACACTTCCCACAAGGCCGGCTGCCGCATGTCCGGGGCAATTGCCAAATATTCCCAGAGCGGCTCAAGATTTGTACCCTGTACAAGCAAATCCGCACCCAATGTCTGCGCGTGTTCGCAGCAAAGCGTAACGTAGTTGCCGCCTAAAATAATTTTCGCCTGAGGTTGAAGCTTGTGGACATCCTCAATTACCTCCTGGAGACCCTGGTACCAGTAGGTCATCGTCGTCTGGACCATGACAAAATGGAACGGCCCTTCTTTGGCCAGGAAATCGGCGAACAGATTTCGAGGCAGGCCGAACCGCCGAAAGTAGCGGGGAATTGCTTTGAAAACCGTCGGAACCGGGGTGTGCTCGCAGTAGAACCGGCCTCGACCCCACCGGTCGGATTCAAACTTCTTTTGCCCGGCCATAAAAGGGGCCAGCCGGTCGAGGTAGTCGAACAGCTTAAAGTCGGCCTTGCCTCGCAGAAAACCGGCGACGCTGAGCATGCCGGAGGGCTTGAGCCAGAAATCGTACGCCGCGAAGTCATTGATCGGCGGATTCACAAGCAGAATCTTCGGCTTCATAGTTCCTTGCCGTACAATTCGTTGTTCCTTTGCAAGGTTGTCACTGACCCTGTTGAAACCATTTCGGCTGCTACCACTCCCTTACGGTCACGGCTCCGTTTTAGTTAATCGTGGCCATGTTTTGGCACTTTATCCTTCTTCAACGACGTTGAATCCCATCAGGACACCGAGATCCTTCATGTCATCCATGTAGTTGCCGTAGAAGACCGCACGATGCAGCAGTGCCATTGTGCCGCCTTTTAGGATGTCTGCGCCCCAGTTATGATACATCTTGCGGGCATCGGCGACCTTCGTCCAGAACTGTGTTCGGCAGCCCAGCTCATCGTGGGTAATCTTGTAGATATTTCCCGTGGAGATGAGCATCGTATCGAGGTTGATGTATTTGGCGCAGGTGACATCCTGCCCGATGCGGTTCTCTACTTCCAGCGAAACGCCTTGCTCGCTGTCAGACTGGTTCCGCATGCTGAAGGCCAGACGCTCGCCGGCGGGGCCGTCCATCTTAGTTGCAGAGGTACAGTGGAAGTGTATCAGCGCATTCTCGGATGTATCGAAGACCGGGTCGGTGATGAAGCCCGGTATACCGTACGCATAGTTAAACATCAGCATCGTCAGGGTCGAGTCCATATCCCCTTCGCAGGCCCCGACCAGTCCGAGGTCGCCGAGCTTGCTGAACGTCAGGCAGCCCTTGGCCGGTCGGCCCATGCAGCCCGAACTCGTGATAGCGTGCGCTCCTTTCTTAATCATCATATCCTTCATCGCCAGATAGAAGCGTGCCGAGTTGATGATTTGATCCTTTGAGGGTTCGACGATTTTCTTAGCTTTGCTGATCCAGTATTCTTGAGCTTCGGCCTCGGCGGCCTTGATATCGATTGCCTCATGAGCCTTGACCGTTTCCTCGATTGTCACCGGGATGATCTCGCAGCCGAGGCGCTCTTTGATTTGCTCGGCGGAGCAGGCGGCAGCCGTCCCGACCGGCCCCTTGACAACGATGATGCGTGTTTTCCGCAGGTGCGGCGCGACCCTCATCAATCCGACGGTTCGGTCAATCTGGCTCCAGTCGCTGGTCGGTAAAAGGATTACTTTCTTGCCGTCTTTCTGCCACTGTGGAAAGTACATCCAGCCGTGCCCGCTGAACGGCTGGGAGAATACCGCAGTGGGCAGCCCGACATCGATGATTCGGTCCATTGCCGCCTTTGGCGCGCCGCCGCCGTGTCCGGATAGATGGAATATTAGAACGCCGTCGGCATCGGTGAGTTTGGGCAAGACTTTTTCCACCTCGGCCGGGGGGACCAACTCGCCTCCGATGAACTTGACATCGCCCAGCTTGTGTTCCACGCCGGTGAGATATTTATCAAATTTGGCAATCTCATCCGTAGGCCTTGAGAGGTAAATCCCGCCGGTCCTGCCGATATACACCTTGTAGATTTTCACGGCGGGCAACTTTGGCGGCCATTCTCCGGCCCCGCCGGCCGCTGCGGACCGATTAGCCAATTGTGTGCCCAGTATGACAGCTCCCGCTCCTGCTGCACTTGCACCCAAGAATTCTCTTCGACTGAATAAATCACTCATAACATGGCTCCTTAATTATTGTATTTCAAAGGCTTTCACAAAACCGTCCGTTCTCCAGTGTGGGTGTCTCAGGTAGTTTCTACTCTGACCCTTTCAGAAGTCACTTTCATCGAACAGGCCAATCGATAATACAATGCCCTGCGCAGCAAATCAAGCACGAACTTACCCGAGAGTTATTTTGCCTTATTAATGTATAATACGTAAAAAATCCTGTAAATCTCCCCCATATCCACTTCGATAATGAGCGAAGTCATTCCCCATGAACCGAAAGCGGCACTGCATTTCACATCTCGACTGAAAGGCATTGACTCGGCTGGCCCCAATATGCTACAATAAATATAGCTTAAAGATAAATAAAGACTAAAAAAAGACTATAGTTAGTATCTCAAACGACCGTTGAGGAAGGGTTCATAAGATGCTCAGATATGTAAGAATCTCGTTTATAGCCCTTATTACGACCTTTTTATTGATTGGCTCTATGGAACAGATCTGTCAGGCGGGCGATTTAAGCAGGGGCCTCCGACTGGCTATTAATGTGCTAACCCTGACGGCTGAGAACTCGCCCGAAACGGCCTCCGGCGTTGTTATTAACGAGATTCACTACGATCCGGACGTCAAAACCGAACTGGTAGAGTTTATTGAGCTACATAACACGACCGCGGCAGATATTGATCTTACAGGCTGGTATTTTACAAACGCTATATCATATCAATTCCCGGACGGCTCGATCCTGCCGGCGGGCGGCTATATTGTCGTGGTCCAGGACCCAACCCATATCAGCATTAAATCGAGCAGCGGCAGATTTATCATACCTCCCAGTTTGGTCTTCGGCCCGTTTAATGGCAAACTCGGCAACAGCGGTGACAGGATCATGCTTTACAACGCCGACGGCGAGGAAATCGACAGGGTGGACTATCAGTTGGGATTCCCATGGCCTACTGTAGGCGAGGCAGTACTGAATAATCAGCCAGGCACAGGACATTCCATACAACTGATAAATCCGTTTCTCGACAATGATCTGGCGGGCAGTTGGCGCTCGGCTGCTCCCACCCTGGCGGCATTCAATGATTCGGTTTACATGGACAATACTCCACCTCATATCCGCCAGGTAAACCACTCCCCCAAGCAACCGAAATCAGGCCAGGCAGTAATTATCACTGCCAAGGTAACCGACTCCGACGGAGTTGCAAACGTTATCCTTAGCTATCAACTCATCGAACCAGGCAGCTATATAAACATCAAAGATTGGCAGTATAATACAAACTGGACCAACATCGCCATGCACGATGACGGGCTCAACGGCGATGCAATCGCCGGCGATGATGTTTACAGCGTGCAGCTTCCGGGCTCAATCCAGGTTCACCGCCGGCTTGTGCGCTACCGTATCACGGTCACCGACAGCGGCGGTCGCGGTCTTATGGCACCGTACATGGATGATCCGCAGCCGAATTTCGCGTATTTTGTCTATGATCGAGCGCCGGCCTGGTACGGAGCCGTCCGGCCGGGCGTTAATTCTGTGGTCAAGTATGACTCCGATGTCATGAACAGCCTGCCCGTTTATCAGCTCATCAGCAAGAAATCCGATGTCGAGAATTCAACTTGGCTCGAAAAATACGGGGGCGACGAATATAAATGGCTCGGCACGCTGATTTACGATGGAGAGGTATACGACCACATTACCTTCCGCGCCCGCGGCGGTGTCTGGCGATACGCCATGGGCAAGAATATGTGGAAATTTAACTTCAACCGGGGACACCGTTTCCAGGCTCGCGATGATTACGGCAAAAAGTACGAGACCAAATGGGACAAGCTCAATTTCTCCGCGTGTATCCAGCAGGGCAGCTTCGGGCAGCGCGGCGAGCAGGGAATGTTCGAAGCAATTTCGTTCAAGCTTTTCAACATGGTCGGCGTACCTACTGCAAAAACGAATTGGCTGCATTTTAGAATCATCGACGAGCGATACGAAGATGGAACTCTCAACGCCTCACATTCGCCGCTAACCTACAGCGGAACCCAGCATGACGGCGATTTCTGGGGTTTGTATATGACCATTGAGCAGATGGACGGCCGTTTCCTGGATGAACACGACCTGCCGGACGGCAACCTTTACAAAATGGATGGAGCCTATGAAGATGGTGCCAAACTGAACAACCAGGGACCCACGGGTGCCACAGACAAGTCCGATATCTTTACCTTCAGGAGCAATTACAACTCAGCTCGCTCTGCCGATATGTGGGGCTCTATTATTAATCTCGACGCATACTATGGTCTGTACGCTATTTATAATGCCGTCCACCATGGCGATATCACCGAAAAGAATCATTTTTTCTATCAGAATCCTGAGCCGACCACCAACGAATGGGGTACTAACAACCTATGGTGGCAGTTAGTGTGGGATCTTGACCTGACCTGGACCTGCTATTACGGCGGCATGTCGGATCCGTTCAGCCGAAGCGGAGTGTTAAACCATTCCGAAATCAATACCGCCTGCAGGAACCGAGTCCGCGAGATAGCCGACCTGCTGTTCAATCCCGAGCAGACGAACCAGTTGATCGATGAATACGCCGCCGTTATCGACGACCCTGACGGCGGGCCTTCCATTGTGGACGCTGATCGTGCCATGTGGGACTATCACTGGGCCGTGGGCGACGGTGCTTATCCACGGTATCTTAACCAGCAACCATCGTTCAAGGCCGGTCATGGTCGATTCTACGAGGAGGCCGCCGATCGCGGCTATCAGCGTGACTTCGCCGGCATGATTCAGGTTATGAAGGATTTTGTGGTCGAACGGCAGAGCCGCATGAATTCCATCTCCAGCGATTCGGCTATTCCACGCACGCCAACTGCGACGGCGACCTGTCCGCCGACTTACCCAGTCAACTCACTGACATTCGAGACGAGCCCTTTCAGCGACCCCCAGGGCAGCGGCACATTCGCTGCGATGAAATGGCGTATAGCCGAGGTGGCCACCGGCTCTCAAGTCGCTGCTCAAAATGACACAATTGTCCTGATCGACGAAGGTGCCCAATGGAAATATTTCAAAGGTACTCGAGAGCCGGCGCAAGGCTCGTGGTGGCGCCATATCGATTTCGATGATTCAAGCTGGCTTAGCGGCAACACGCCTATTGGCTACGGCGAGACATTCATTGTTACAAATTTAAGTGATATGAGGGGCGGATACTCGACGGTGTATCTGCGTAAAGAATTTGAAGTAACGGACCTGGATGCCATCGAAACGCTTGTGCTGGAAGCCATGTACGACGATGGTATTAACATTTGGATCAATGGCGTTCATGCTGCATCCGGTAATACGCCCTCGGCAGAACTGCCCTTTGACGCTACCGTCGGCAACCGTTCGGAAAACTACGGCTTTACTGCTTTTACTTTAACCAATCCGAGCACTTTTCTTGTCTCCGGCACAAACATTATCACAGTACAGGTAATCAATTCTTACCTGTCCAACAGCAGCGATTGTTTCGTTGATATTCGGTTGTTTGGTCAGTTAGCTGAAGAAAACGAGCCTCCCGCTACCCCACCCGGTTACAGCAGGGAGCCGGGAACATACGAGATCGATTCGGTCTGGGAAAGCCAAGAGATAACCGACGTTTCCAACAGCACCATACAAATTCCCGCCAGCGCGGTTAAGGTGGGGCGCACCTATCGGGTTCGCAGCCGGATGAAGGACAACAGCGGCCGATGGAGTCACTGGTCTGCCCCGCTTCAGTTCGTAACTGGTGAGCCGATGTCCGCCGGCATCCTGGAGGACTTACGCATCACTGAAGTAATGTACAACCCACCGGCTCCACTCGCGGGTGATTCGGCCGACAATGAAGAATTCGAATTTATCGAATTGATGAACATCGGCGATGAAAACCTGGACTTGAGTTCTGTTTCTTTCGTCAACGGCATCACATTCGATTTCGGTAACGGCAGCATTACGAGTCTTGGGTCAGGCGAGTTTGTCCTCGTGGTCAGGAACCGGGCCGCTTTCATATCGCGTTACGGCACGGATTTGTCACATAGGATCGCCGGCGAGTACTCCGGCAAATTGTCAAATACCGGCGAGAATGTAACCTTGGAAGATTTCTGGAACTCAACGATTGTGCAGTTCGAGTACAACGACGGTCGGAGCTGGCCTTTATCGCCCGATGGAGGCGGCCATTCCATGGTGCCCCTCGATTCGGCACTGATAGACGAGCCCGCCGGTTCGCTGAACTATGGCGGCAACTGGCGCGCGAGCACTTACATCGGCGGCTCTCCCGGCACGGAAGACCCAGAACCGGAAACCAACATTGTGTTAAACGAAATTATGGCACATACCGACTATAGTGATCCGCAACTTCCACAGTACGATTCCGACGACTGGATTGAACTCTATAATACGGCGCCGGCAACTATCAATCTGAATCACTGGTATCTCAGCGACGATATCGGAGAGCTAAAGAAATGGGCCATTCCAGCGGTTGAGATTGCAGGCCACTCTTACATCAGTTTCGACGAGGTGACAGGCTTCCATAATCCAATCAACAGTGGATTCGGCCTGAACAAGGCCGGAGAAGAGGTCATTCTCTCTTATCTGCCCGGCACATCCGAGGACCGCATCGTCGACAGCGTCAGATTCAAAGGCCAGCTAACATACACATCCATAGGACGTTACCCTGATGGCGCTGCGTACTGGCTTGAGATGACGCCCTGTCGTGACTTGGCCAATGACAATCCGGCCCTGAATGTAATGATCGACGAACTGATGTATCACCCTGCAAACGAGACTGATGCCGAGTACATTGAGTTATACAATCCCACCGCAAGCCGGATTTATCTTGAAAATTCCGCCGGCTCATGGCATCTGGGCGGCGCAGTTGATTTTACATTCAAAGGCAATACTTCGATTCGGAGCGGCGGCAGATTGATAGTCGTGGGTTTCGACCCTTATGCAGAGGCCGGTCTGCTGGCTGCCTTTATCGCCGCATATAATACGGGGCCGTTAACCGCCGGAGTGGATATAACAGGTCCCTGGGCGGGCAGTCTTTCCAATGCAGGTGAAAGGCTCGCTATCGAGATGCCGGAGGCGGCAGACCTGCCGGGCGAACCGGTTTCATGGGTGATTGCCGACGAAGTGATTTACGCGGATGTATCGCCCTGGCCCCAGACAGCAGATGGCACCGGCGAGGTACTGCAAAGAATCTTCGCCGATCAATATCATTCGGGCAATGACCCGGACGACTGGCAAGCGGCTTCACCCACGCCAGGTTACAACCCGTAGATTCCCGGCGGAATCAGAGAAAGAAACAAATACAATATAAGGAAACAAACAGGAAATGCTCAGAAATACGAAAATCCGCCTGCCAATTTTGGCCTTAATGTGGATCACATCTTTGATCGGTTCCGCCAATGCAGCAGAAACTACGCTGGTCATCAACGAATTAATGGCATCCAATAACAATTCGATCCAGGACCCGCAGGGCCAGTACGAAGACTGGATCGAAATCCACAATTACGGCGACGATGCGATTGATATCGGCGGCATGTACCTGACGGACAATCTGTCCGCTCCCACCATGTGGCGGATACCAGCCAGTAATCCCGCTGCTACTATGATCCAAGCAGGTGGTTATCTGTTGATTTGGGCCGACAATGATACGACCGATGCCGGGCTGCACGCGAATTTCAAACTCGACGCTGGCGGCGAAGATGTCGGCCTGTTCGACAGTGACGGCGTTACACTAATCGACAGCGTCACCTTCGGTGAGCAGACGACGGATACATCCTATGGCCGCTATCCCGATGCCAGCGATAACTGGCTTCTCTTAGGTTTCCCCAGCCCGACAGCGGAGAACATTAGTGTATTTCACGGTTTTGTTTCCGGAGTCGAAGTCAGTCACGAGAGAGGATTCTACGATACGCCGTTCTCTCTGGCGCTCGCCAGCGAAACCGACGATGCTATCATCTATTATACTCTCGACGGCACCGAGCCGTACGGACCCAGCGGTTGGGTTGCGGGTAGTCTGCTGTATACCGCTCCTGTCACGATTAGAGGGACCACCTGCCTGCGAGCGGTCGCGACGAAACCAGGCTTCAAGCCTTCGGATACTATGACGCAGACATATATCTTCCCCGACGACGTAGTAAAGCAGTCACCATCGGGACAAAGACCCGGCCCTACCTGGCCCACCGGCAGCGTTAACGGCCAGGTTTTTGATTACGGCATGGACCCGGATGTGGTCAATGACCCGCGGTACTCAGCGCTGATGAGAGATGCACTGCTGGCTATACCCAGCATTTCGCTTGTGACCAATCTGGAGAACTTGTTTGATCGCTCCAAAGGGATCTATGTCAACGCGGGTCAGGAAGGCAGGAGCTGGGAGCGGCCCGTATCGGTGGAATTGCTCAATCGCGATGATCGCAAGGGCTTTCATATCGATGCAGGTATGCGAATTCGTGGAGCGTGGAGCCGCACGTCAGGCAATCCAAAACATTCTTTCCGCCTGGTGTTTAGGGGAGCTTACGGCGCCAGCAAGCTCAGATTTCCTATGTTTGGCGATGAGGGCATCGATGAGTTCGATAACATTGATTTACGCACAGCCCAGAACTGGACATGGAGTGCCAACGGCGCCAATGACGGCCGCAGGAACACCTTCATCCGTGATGTTTACGCACGCGACCTGTCCCGGGAGATAGGCCAACCTTATACGCGCAGCCGATACCACCATCTGTATCTCAACGGTCAGTACTGGGGACTTTACCAGAGCCAGGAACGTTCGGAGGCGTCTTATGCCGAGTCCTATTTCGGCGGCGACAAGGAAGACTATGACGTCATAAAGACCGAGAGTTACCATACGGCGCACACGGACGGCTCTATGGACGCGTGGAATGCTCTTTGGTATCTGTGTCAGGACGGTTTTGAAAGCGATGCCAAGTACTATGCGGTCCAAGGCAAAAGACCTGACGGCACAGATGATCCCACTATGCCTGTACACGTTGACACGGAAAATCTTATTGATTACATGCTTGACATTATCTTTACCGGAAACCGCGATGCACCGGTTACGTTGGGGGGCAACCAAGCAAATAATTTTTTCGCAATTCGAAACCGCAGGCCCGATGCCAGGCAAGGCTGGAAGTTCTTTGTTTACGATTCAGAGCACTCGATGTTGAGCACCTCGGATGACCGCACCGCACATGTTACTGCCGGGCAAACAATCAACCATTTCAATCCTCAGTGGCTGCACCAGAAACTGATAGTCCATCCCGAATATCGTATGCAGTTTGCTGATCGTGCACATAAATACTTTTTTAACGGCGGCATAATGACCCCAGAGAATGCCGCTGCGCTCTGTATGGCACGCGCCAATGAAATCGACCTTGCTATTATTGCTGAGTCCGCACGGTGGGGTGACCATCGCTCTGATTCCGGCAGAACGAATAATCCTTACACCAAGGCCGACTGGTGGGCTGAGGTCAACGGCTACCTTATCAATACCTTTTTCCCTGCTCGCAGCCAAATCGTTCTTGGTCAGCTCAAAAACCGGATTCTCTATCCGCAAGTAGATGCATCTGCTTTCCAGATCAATGGCACCTATAGGCACGGCGGACATATCGCGGCCAATGCCCTGTTATCGATGACCGGCGCCGGCGGCACAATATGGTATACTTTGGACGGCTTTGACCCGCGCCTGCCTGGCACGGTCCCGGAAGCGGCTGAGAAAACGACTTTAATTCCCGAGGATGCTCCGAAGAGAGTATTCGTTCCATCCACCGATATCGGCGACCTCTGGAAAGGGGCTCTGGCATTTG
>Ga0307378_10006095_pt1 | contig 16614 bp, 15 predicted proteins | sample UN1MG_FD_202238 | JGI IMG/M metagenome (GOLD analysis project Ga0307378, IMG submission 202238) | Soil microbial communities from Risofladan, Vaasa, Finland - UN-1 | ecosystem: Environmental > Terrestrial > Soil > Coastal area > Acid sulfate soil | place: Finland: Risofladan, Vaasa | collected... | reverse complement strand
GTCAAACTGGCCATGATCGATTGCTCCAAAAGCTAGTCCATCCCCTATTCTAGCCGTGTTGGGGGGACGAGAGCAAGGGGCTCGGGGCGGCCAAGTTGAACCGACCATCCCTCACGGCCTGGCCGCTGCGGGCACGATGTCTCCCCTTCGCTCCAGGTCTCTCGCCGGCAGCGGCCAAGCAGTGTCACACGCACAAATTCCGACTTCTGAGCAGGGGCACCTGTGCCACTATTCACAAACCGTTTTGTGGCAATTGTGGAGTCCGTCTCTATGCAGGCCCTTCAACGAACACGAACGTCTCGTCAAAGTTCCCAGTGTCTTGAGAGTCAATTTGGATGAGCCAGCCGTATTCGGTTGGGCATCCCCTGATCGTGTGTTTTGGGTAAAAGAAACAGCCAGATCCAAAAAGAATTGTGGGCCGGAACAGATTGAAACGCCTGTCGGGGAACTGGGGTGTAGCGCACGCCATATTGACTCCTGTGCTACCTGGGGACCAAAACGTCAAAAGAGACTTCCATGATCCACTCTGGTGCCAAATTCTGTGGTATTGGCCCGTCGGAAGAAGCTTCGCCACCACCAATAGCCCTTTTAAGTCGCCGCCAAAGTCGTCGTTGCCGATCTTCATTCCGCCCGTACAATCGCGTTCATCATAATGATATCCCTTTGGCCGGTCCCCAGATGCCGGAACGATGAACCCATTGCGAAACGTACAGCAATGGCGCCCACGTCGGTGGCGGCGCCGACACCTCGCAAGTGCAGCGGAAGGAACTAGCGTTGCTCCTACACCAAGCAGGAATGCGCGACGTCCGAGCTCTCGTTTCGTCATGATCATCTCCCCCGTGATAAAGGTAAAGCAAGAAGCACCAACGGATCACAATTCAAAGCCCCACAGCGGGAACATTGCCCGCGCGGGAGCTGTTCGATTGACAATGGGGAACGGGGTCAGACTTCAAATATCAACTTTGCGACGTCAATTGGTGGCGAGTGGCCTCATTCGGGATGCAAAGTCGCAACCGAAGAAGTTGATGTTTGAAGTCTGACCCCCTCGCCCGTGCGCGCATAAAGGGGTCGGGAGTGTTTGTTTGGCCAAGGGCCTTTCTTGGGATCTATCTTACCAGGTGCCATCCCGATGCGTCCACGCTCAGGGGGGTGTGGCCCTTGTAGCGGTTGTACACGGGGTGCATTTCGTCGATGGTGTCGGAGGAACAAAGGGGTCGGGAGTCTTTGTTTGAAAGGAGGATTTCCATTCAACGAAGCCTTCTGACCAAAGACGAAAGAAAGACTCCCAACCCCTTCATTCCTCCCACGCCGTTTGCCGCAGCGCTTCGTTCCGTCGCATGCCATTCACCCCTTGAGGAACTGGTCGTATTCCCCGTGGTGGCCGATCCAGAACCAGACCAGCCCTTCCGTGCGGTCCCGTGCCAGTGCGCGATAGTGCAAGCCGACCCGGGCCGACCAGAACAATCCGACCTTCTTCAGACGCAACGACGGGTGATGCGGGTCTTGTCGCAGCAACGCGAAGTTCTTGTCCGCCAACTCGCGCACTTCCTCCGGCAGATGGCGGTAGCAGTACCAGAAATCCGGGGTGGCGAAATGGTTCATAGCGGCTTACACCGCCCTGCCTCGAAGTCCTCATCCGCCCGGCGTCCGGCCTCGTCGAGTCGCCCGGTGCGAATGTCTGCTTCGATGCGGCGGTCCCACGCGTCGGCCAGATACTCCTCGAACCACCGCGCGAACGCAGCCAGTTCCTCGGGGGGCAAGTTGGTTACGGCAGTTTCCAGCTCGTCTAGGCTCATAGCCACCTCCGGAAAAGCATGGCAACTCTCGCAGGCCCGGATACACGGGTCGAGGTTCTTCGATGGGGCAAGAACCTCTCTTGTCGTCTATTCTACCAGGCGCCACCCCGATGCGTCAACGCTCAGGGCCGTGTGGCCCTTGTAGCGGTTGTAGACGGCGTGCATTTCACCGATGGTGTCGAAGTAGCCGAGGATGTGGGCGGCGGCAGGGGCACCCGCGCGATCCGCAATAGGAGATCAATCGTGGGCCTGCCCGCGTGAAGCCTGCTCACGTGCTGAGAATCTGCACGAGCTTCGCCAGGACCTCCTGCATTTTAGCGGGGCTTATCGTCCCCGCCCGATACAGGACAATGCTCCTCTCGGCCGTGAAGAGCCGATTGGGACGAATATTGCTGGCCTGCCGCAAGCCGCCGCTGGTGAAGTCGTGATCCGCCAGCGGCACCGCATAGCCGTCGGCGACCGCCTGGCTCGTGATTTGGCAGAGGATGACGTCGTCGCCGGTGAGCGTTGCCACCACCAATGCCGGTCGCTTCTTCGTCGAACTCAGATCCGAAAACGGAAACGGTGCGACGACCACGTCGCCCTTTACAAATGCGCCCATGCGGCATCCTCCTCGGGGCGATCCCAATCGCGGCGAAGCACGGCTTCCGAGGCCAGCATGGTCGCGCGGGCACCGCTGTCGCCCGCTGCCAGGAGATCGGCCGTATCGCGCTCCAGCAAGTACGAGACGAAATCATAAACGACGGGCAGTTTTTCGGGCGGCAATTGGCGCAATCGCTCGTCGATCTCGGCAATCGTCCCAGATGCCATGGTCGTCCTTCCTTCGCATCGGGCGTCAAACCGGATAAGAACCGGATAGACGGGTCGGGAGTCCTTGTTTGGCCAAGGACCTTTCTTGTCGTTTATGATTTATTCTACCAGGCGCCATCCCGATGCGTCAACGCTCAGCGCCGTGTGGCCCTTGTAGCGGTCATAGACGGCGTGCATTGCGTCGAGGGTGTCGAAGTAGCCGACGATGTGGGCGGCGCTGAACGATTGGCCGGCCTTGATGGGTTTGCCGTAGATCTCCTCGATCATGACGATAATCCCGCCGGACCGCTGGCTGCACCAGGCCTCGTAGACGACGGACGGCTCGAGCGTCAGCCCGGCGAGCCAGGGGCCGTCCTTGCCCGTCTCCTTGTCGCGTAGATGGTAGGCGCGGATGAAATGCTCCGGCGTCTTTTGGGTGTCGCGGCGGTAGTTGAACTTCGCGTCGGGTGCGAAAGGGGTGAAGAACTCGCTGGAGGGGATGCGCAGCCCTTGGGGACCGCCCAGGTAGCTGAGGTACATCTCGCTGAACGTGTCGCCGCGCTCGTGGCGGACACAGCCGGGCGTGTCGTTGCGGAGGAACATTTCTTGGGAATCGTTGACGGTGTCGATCTTGTCCATCAAGACGAAGAACCGCTCGCCCTTGGGAAACATAATCAATTGCGTCCATTGCGATCCCGGCTTGCGCCCCGGGGCGGCGTACTCGTAGCGGTAGGTCGTCTTGACCGCGACGAAATCGTCGCCGCGGATGACCTGGGGCTGGACCGGCTTCATCCGGTGGCAGAGCTGGGGCCCCTCGACCACGCGCTTGCGATGGGTGCTGCCGTGGGCGATGACGGCGTAGGCTCGCCGTGCCGGGTCCGTCTCGCCGGTGTGCCACAGATAACGGCCGACGCCGTGCCCGTCGGGGGCGAAGACCTTATCAGCGTAGGCCTCGTCGCTGCCCGCCTCCATCAGCCAATCGACGACCATCAGCCCGTCGCCGACCTCGCGGAAGCCGGTGGCTTTGTCGAGAAACGATCCCTTTTCGATACCGGTCATCCAGTGCTCGGGGTCCTTCTTGGGGATGACGGCTTCGAGATTGTCGGTCTCGATCTTGATGGCCCTGTCGTCCTCGGTAACGCGCGCCCACGGCGCTTCGCCCGCCGGCACGGCCAACACCGGCACGGCGCCTGCAATCGCGATGAGCACCAGCACGACGAGCCGTTTCGATGAGAGGTCGGTTGGCATGGTTGTCCCCCTTTCTTGTTTGGTCGTAGACGTTCAAGCCCCGGCCCATGCCGGGAAGCGAGCCACGAATAGCAATCCTAGTCCCCCCACCCGGCGATGCAATGCCCGGCGATGCAATGCCGATCCATGGTTCAGGCCCGGCCTTGCCCGACGAGCATCACGAGCATCGATGAACTTGGCAGCGCCGAGTCGCTTGGCGGGCCGCAGTCAAGCATCCGGCTGGGGGAGGTAGTCCGCCGCGGCGGAAGAACCCGCCGACGATCGCGCCGGCAGCCTTGGTGAGATGGGCGACCGCCGAGTCAAACCCTCCCGCCCCGGGGGGAAGACGGCCGCGATGCTTTCGCAACGACTTCCCCAAGAACGGTTGACCGCGCTTCTTCGGCTTGCCCACAATGAGGGAGATTCCGAGACGGACACGGACGCATGGCGCGCATTCTGGGGATATCTCGAATAGGACAGGAGGGAAATGACTATGCCGGACCAAGAAGTCAGAAGACGCACTTTCCTGGCGGCGGCTTCGGCGGGCTCGCTCTGGGCCGTGGCCAACGGCGGCACTTCTTCCATCTCGCTTTTTTCCCGAGACGCCTCGAAGCTGGCCGTTCTCGGAGGCCGGCCCGTGCGGACCAAGCCGTTTCCGAGCTGGCCCGTCTGGGATGACGCCGACGAGAAGGCCGTGATTCCCGTGCTTCGAAGAGGCCGTTGGTCGAGGAGCGAGGTGGTAGACGAGGCGGAGCGGAAATTTGCCGAACTGATGGGGACCAAACGGTGCCTGCTGACGTTCTGCGGCACGCAGGCCCTGATCGTCGCCCTGCACACGGTGGGTGTCGGAGGCGGCGATGAAGTCATCGTCACCCCTTATACCTTTGTTGCGACCATCGACGGCGTTCTTCAGAACAATGCCTTACCGGTCTTCGTCGACGTCGATCCGGATACTTGGAGCATGGATCCGGACAAGATCGGCGAAAAGATGACCGACCATACGTATGCCATCCTTCCGGTGCACATCGGGGGCAGCCCCTGCCAGATCGACAAAATCATGCAGATCGCCAAAGCGCGCGATCTGAAAGTCGTGGAAGATGCCTGCCAGGCCCACATGTCGGAATTCCAGGGCAAGAAGGTCGGCTCCTTCGGCGATTTCGGCTGCTTCAGCCTGCAGAACAGCAAAGTGATCACCTGCGGCGAAGGCGGCGCCGTGATCGGAAACGACGAGGAGATGATGGATCGCGCCCATTCCTATCACAATTTTGGCAGGCCCCACGGCCCTTTCATGGAACGGGGCGAACACGGCTACGTCGGCGTGGGCACCAAGGCCCGCATCACCGAGTTTCAGGCGTCCATCGTGATCACGCAGATGCGTACTGCCGACCAGGAAATCGCAAGGCGGGAAGAGAATGGAAAGTACCTGGCCTCGAGATTGAAAGAGATACCCGGGATCGTCCCCAGGAAGGAGTATCCCGAGACCACTCGGCTCAGCCATCACACGTGCGGATTCAGGTACAAGGCCGAACACTTCGATGGGCTGTCACGGGATCAGTTCTTAAGAGCCGTCGGGGCTGAAGGTATTCCGATGGGAAAGAGCCTGGGCAATATTGCCCGACTTTCTCAGAACCGGGAAGGGACCATCGAAGGAGCGCTGAGCTCCAAGACATTCAAGGCCATCTACTCCGAGAAGAGAATCGGAGATTACCGCGACAGGTTGTCCTGCCCGGAAGCAGAGCGGCTGGTCGAAGAAACGGTCGGGTTCTCACAGAACGTGCTTTTGGGAACGAAAGAAGACATGGATGATATCGTCGATGGCGTTCAGAAGGTCTATGAGAACCGCAAAGAGCTGATCGCGGCGACTTGAACGGCACCTGCCTCTCGTGAACCCGGCACCGCGGCTCGGTTTCGAGGACCGCACCCTAGCGCGCGACGTCCGCCGCCGAGCTCTCTCTATTCTCGATCGATGACTACGCGCACCGGTGAGGGTGGATTGTCCGTGGACCCGATGCCGTGCCGGCCGTACACTAACGTTGCAGTACGAATGCCAGGAGAATAGCAGCGGGCACGGCGGCCAGCGTGAGAAGGACGCTCCAGAGGTTCACTTGACGAATAGATATTCGGTTTGCAGCGAGGAATCTTGGCTCGGCCAGCCCAGACGGCGCATCCCGGAGGCTGCCTTTCACTACGGGGGAGTCAACCGAGCGCCCCCGGGCAGACTCCCGACGGACTGTCCGTGGAGACCGTCACCGGGCGTTGAAGGGCTCATGTCCGCCATCGCCGGTGGGCTTTGGGTGCGTGCCAGGGCGGGTCGTTTGATCGGAGGGGTACGCGGACGTTAGACTCGTGCCTGAAAGGCCCAGCGGTGGAGCCGGGGAACCGCCAACCGGGGGGGCTCCGTTCACAGAGGAGTTTTGGCATGCCGATCCGTTTCTGTCACGCGGCGGCGCCGTTGGTTCTCTTCGTCGCGTCAACCGCGTTCGCGTTGGGCGGCGTCTGTGCGGGTGCCACGCCCCAACCCAACATCGTCGTCATCGTCACCGACGACCAGGGCTACGCCGACATCAGCTTCAACCCGCATCATCCCGAAGAGGTGTCGACGCCGCACATGGACGCCCTGGCCCGCGAGGGCGTGTTCTTCACGCAGGCCTACCTCAGCGGCAACGTGTGCTCGCCGACGCGGGCCGGCCTGATGCTTGGCCGGTACCAGCAGCGAGTCGGCGTCTACACGGCCGGAGACGGGGGACGCGGATTCGACCCGACGATCCCGATCTTCCCCGCCTTGCTACCCGAGCATTACGTGTCCATGGCCGTCGGCAAGTGGCACCTCGGCCTGGACGAGGACTACCCGCAACTGAAATGGCATGCGCTGAACCGCGGGTTCGATGAGTGCTACAAGTTCATGGGCCGCGGGGCGCACGACTACTTCGACCTGAAGATCCCGGATCACCCGATCTATCGCGGGCTGAATCGCATCGAGGACGAAGGTTACCTGACGACTCGCCTGACCGAAGAAACGGTCGCCTTCATCGATCGCCACCAGGACCGGCCGTTCTTTCTGTACCTGGCCTACAACGCGGTGCATTCCCCCAAGCAGGCGCCCCCCGAGGACGTCGCCCGCTACCGCAAGCAGTTCCCCGGCCTCACCGAAGGCCGCGCCATCCTCATGGCCATGCTCCACCATCTGGACCTCGGCGTGGGCGCGGTCGCCAGGAAGCTGAAGGACGAAGGCATTTGGGACAACACGCTGCTGTTCTTCTTCACCGACAACGGCGGGGCCAAGGCGATGGAGGCCAACAACGCGCCGCTGCGCGGGTTCAAGGGGAGTTGCTGGGAGGGCGGCATCCGCACGCCGCTGGTCGTGAGCTGGCCGGCCAAGATCCGGGGCGGTCGCACGATCACCACGCCCGTCATCTCGCTGGACGTGCTGCCGACCGTCCTCGACGCGATCGGCGCGCCCGGGCCGACCGACGGCCCGCTGGACGGCAAGAGCCTTCTGCCCCTGCTGCGAGGCGAAACGACCACGCATCACCGGCACCTCTTCTGGAGCGAAGGCGGCCCGGGCGGCGAGTGGGCCGTGCACTCAAGCAACTGGAAACTGATCGCCATCAGGGACCAGGTCGAGCTTTACGATCTCCAGGCAGACGAGGCAGAAACCACGAACCTGGCGGCCAAGCATCCCGACAAGGTCGCCGAGCTGACCGGGCTCTACGACGCCTGGCTCGACCAGATGGCCGAACCGCTCAGCGGCAAGGGGAAACGCTGGGCCCCGCCCGAACAGACGCCGCCGACCAATCGCGAGAAGGAGCGGCTGCGAAAGCGAATGGAACGAAAAAAGCGGCACGAGGCGGAGGATAGGGCGCAATCAACGACACCCGCTCGCCCCTAAGCGACCTTGATGGCGCGTGGTTGGCTACCACGACCGAACCGCTCGAGACGCAAGCCGATACCCAAGGGGCCGCGTCCCGCGGCGACGCCGAGCCGTGGGGGCGATCTCAAAGCACGGCTTCGCATTCCGCAACCTTGCGGTTGTAGAAATCGTCCGTGATAAGCCACTCTTCGTAGAGGGCCCTGAGCTGTCTCAAACGTCCGGCCACCTGCCGCTTGGTGAACTTGGTTTGCACTGCCGGGTCCGCGGGCACGGCCTTGGCTTTCTCCTCGGCAGTGAGCGGCGGGGGAACCCGTTTGGGCGAAGGTTGGTAGGATTGGTTGTACACCAGGGCCTCCAGGTCCTCTGCGGGAACGAGGTGCCGCCACAAGTAAGCCTGCATCCTGTCTTCCGCGGGCACGGCCTCACGGGCGACCTCTTGTTCCCCAATCAACGCGCGGCCTTCCACGGCGAGGCTGACAGGTTCCTTCGTACCCCTCAGGCTGGCTTTTAGCGCGAGCCGCACCATTTCCTTGTCCTCCGGCAGGGTGACCGTCGATGACGAGAATCCCGCCGGCGGGTCCTTCAAGCTCAGCTTGAGGGGACCGGTGAACCCCTCTTTCCGGATGGCATAGACGCTGACCGCGGCGGAGCCCCTGCTGCGGAGGCTGACGCTGGACGGGACCACGCGCAGCGCGAAATCGGGTTGCGGCGCGCTGAGGCGCAGACGGTAGGCATACGCTTCGCCGCCGTTGCGAGCCGTTTCGCCCAGGTGGACGTAGTAGGTTCCGTCCGCGGGCAGCTTGGCCATGAGATAGGAATCGGCGTGGTGCGTGTTCAGGCCTGAACCCGGGTCATCATGATCGTCGTTGAACGCCAGCAGCTTGCCTTTCGCATCCGTGAGTTTGAGCAGGGAATCCATCGGGGAATCGAGCCGGCGGGCGTTGACTTCCGCGACGATCGTATCGCCGGCACGGCCTTCGACCTGGAAGACGTCCCAATCATTGGGACGATCCATACGCCCGTTGACGATGATGGGAAGCTTCACCTTCTGGGCGTGCGCCGAATCGTTGTTCGATTCCTTGTCGAGACACTCGGGCAGCGTGTCCAGCTCGAAGGGGACGTGGTTGGAAACGAATCCCCCCTCGTTCTGGGCGGCGATCAGGTGAACCCCCGGGCCGGCGTCTTCAGGAACCGGCAACAGCTTGGCCTTCTCGATGTTCCAGCCGTTCATCTCGATCGACGCCGGATCACCCACCCGGCCTCCCAGCGGGAAGATGCTCGTCACAAACGGCACCTCGCCGATGGTGACGCGATAGATGAAGTCCTCGCGACCGCGGTAGATGGCGTCGATGATCGCCAGCACGTACTCGCCGTCTTCGGGCACTTCAAAATAGAGAGTCGGATCGGGCTTGAAACGAAAGTCGTCGTTAAACGCCAACTCCTTCCCCTCCGTGTCGTAAAGCGTCAGCACCGGCTGAAACCAGCCGGGAACGGCGTCGGCGATATAGGGGATCAATTCCCGCGCAGCGGTAGAGATAACCAGGCGTTGCCCCTTGCGCGCCTCGAAACGATAATGGTTCACTTCGCCGGAGGCGATCTGGCCGTTCATCGTGCAGGGGACGGTGATGCGATCCTCCACTTCGTCGTCCGGTCTCTTGCGCAGCGCGGACTCCTCCTTGCCGAGCACCTGGAAAACGCTGGTTCTCATCGCCTTTCTGGTGACTTCGGGCACTTGGCCGACGTGGAAAACCATCGGGTTCGTCGTTCCGCGCGGCGTTACCAGCCTAATTTCCCGCGCGCCGGGCTCCGCGTCAGGAGCGATCGTCACTTCGACAAGAGCGATTTCGGAGAGCGCGGCGCAGGCCGGCCGGTTGACCCATTCGGCAATTCTCTTTTCGATTTTTGCGATAGTCTTCTTCGTTGCCTCATCCTGCCGCGCCGCTCCCTGCGCCCATTGCTTCGCCCGCGATCCTTGCCTACCGCGCGACCTTGGGTTCAATTCCCTCAGTTGCTCCCTTAGCAGCGTGACCTCCTGGTTGCTGAGTTTCCTGTAGAACTCGACGAGCTTCGCGGAAACGCCCGGACCGGTCACAATCGCGCCGTCCGTATCGTTGAGGCGCTGTCCGCCCAACCTGACCTGGAACGTGGTTCCCTGCTGTCCGCCGGCCGGATAGACGAAACCGATATAGGGCGTCGCCTGCCCCCGCGCCTCCGGCGCCATCGCCAGCAACCCGGCCAGTCCCAAGATCGGAAGCCATAAAACTCTGCTCATGAGCCGCTCCATTTTCTGCACGGTCAGAACCATACGCGAAGGTTGTTGTAGGTTAAGCGGGATCTTGGCCTCCGGGGGCGATCCACCCGTTCGGCAGCGATTGCTACATGATCTCCGTCAGAAGCCCGGCCGACTTCGCACCTTCCGATGCGGCGGGCAACACGTGGGCCTCCAAGCCCAACGGATGGGGCAGTTTGGCGCCCGCGTCGATGCCGGCCAACTGATAGATGCTGCCAAGGAGATCCACCGGATAGACGGGCCGGTCCTTGACCTCTTCGGCATTTTCATCCGACGAGCCGACCACCTGGCCGCCCTTGAATCCGCCGCCGGCGACCAGGACGGTGAAGACCTTGCCATAATGGGTGCGACCGCCGTTCCAAGGCGGTTGCCAGTCCACCTTGGGGCCTCGGCCGAACTCGCCGCAACACCAGACGAGTGTGGTCTCCAGCAAGCCGTGATCCTTCAAATCCTGCAAGAGCATCGCCAGCCCTTGGTCCAGTTGCGGCACCTGCCGGCGCATGGTCTCGAAGTGATTCTTGTGCGTGTCCCAGCCTCCGGGGTAGTTGATGGTGATATAGGGGACCCCGGTCTCGACGAGCCGTCGCGCCACCAGGCACTCCTGCCCGAACGTGTGGCGGCCGTAGCGATCCCTCAATTCCGGCTCTTCCTTGGAGAGATCGAACACCTCTTTGCCTGCGCCCAAGATCAATTCATAGGCCGCTTCCTTGGCGTCCTTCGCGGCCGCCAACTGGGGACTGCCCGCCATCGCGGCGCCCATCACGTCCATCTTGTCGAGCAATTCGCGCCGGGCCTTTTGCCGCTCGTCGGTGATACCCCTGGCGACGACGCCTTCCACCTCGAATCGGGCCGCGTTCGGGTCGCCGCCCGTGCCAAAGGGTTTGAACTTCGGTCCCAGAAAGCCCTCTTCGGAAAACCGCCCCGCCGGCTTGGTCAGCACCACGTAGGGCGGAATCATCCCCTTGTATTCCGGACTCTTGAACAGCGCGAACACGGCCCCGACGCTCGGATAAGCCAGCCGCTCGCCGGACGTGTGCCCGGTCTGCATCAGGTAGGCCGCCGTTTCATGGCCGTTGATGCCGTGGGTCATGCTGCGGATGAGGCAGTACTTGTCGGCCTGCTTGGCCAGCTCGGGAAACAGGGCGCCGAGCTGGATTCCGTCCACGTTGGTCGGGATCACCTTGTCGAACTCACCCAGGTATTCCCGGCCCGAGTCCGGTTTCGGATCCCACGTGTCGTTGTGCGACATGCCGCCCCATAGAAAGATCTGAATGACCGACTTGGCCTTGACTTTGGCCGGCGATTTGGCCGGCTCCGCCGCGGCCGCCAAGGCATGCGAGCCGAAGCGGTCGGCCAGCAGCATCCCCCCCGCGCCGTAGAGGCCCCGGCGCATCGCTTCACGTCGGGAGATTCGCGCACCGTTGTCCGAAATGCGGTTCGTGCTCATGTTCTCGATTTCCTTTCATCAATTCGAGTCTCTTCCCTACGGCGCTCGCGAATGAAAAGCTGTGAGTTGTGTGCGTCTAACGTTCTCTTCTAGGAGTTCCGCAAGAATCAGTGTCGATAAAGAAACTCCGTGTTGTTGATCAAGGCCCAGGTGACGTCGATCGCCGCTTCGTTCTTGGAGCGGGTAGACTCGACGTACTCCGCCACCGTCTTCAGTTCCTCGTCGGTCGGCCGGCGCGAAAGAACGGTCAGGTAAAGCTCCTCCACGATGTCCCCCGGTTTGCGGCCGGTAGCGAAGATCGCCTTGAGCTTGGGGCCTCGTTCAAGCTTCTGCTGAATATGGCTCGAATTCAGCATGTGCAGCCACTGGGGGGGGACGGGCTTGTTGTTGCGCTCGTTCTCCATGCCCGTGGCCCGCGCCGAACGTCCGAACAAGGTCAAAAAGGGACTGCTGATGCTCCCGTCCGCCACCGCAATCGCAGGCATGTCTTGCGGAATATAGGTAAAAGGCTCCGGGATGGCGCTGGTGTAAAGATCGGACGTGCCGGTGAACTTGTTGATGGCGTCGATCAACACCTCGGCCTCCAATCGGCGCAGCGGGTAGCTGGCAAAATTGGCCTCCGCTTGGGGGTCCTTGAACCGGGACATGGAGGAAAACTGATACGTGGTGGAGGTCAGAATCATCCGGTAAAGGCCCTTCAGATCATAGTCGCTCGCGATGAACTCCTTCTCCAGATAGGCGAGAAGTTCGGGATTGCTCGGCGGATTGTCCTCGCGAATGTCGTCCGGCTCGTGGATGATGCCGCGCCCCAGCAGCCACGCCCAAACGCGGTTCACGATGCTCCGCGTGAACCAAGGGTTCTCCGCCCGTATCAGCCAATCGGCGAAGACCTCCCGGGGATCCCGGTCGGGCGGCAACTGGATCTCGGTTCCGTCGGGAAAGACCGCCGTCAGTGTTTCGCTGTTGGTCGGCGGCGCGGTCTCTTCTTCCGACGCGTCGCCGGTGACCTCTGTCGACGTGGTGACCTTGGCGTGTCCCGGCGCGATGTTGCCGGGCACGGCGCAGCAGTGGAGAGGGTCCCAAAAAACGTTTTCCTCCTTCCACTCGCTGGTGGGCTTGTAACCGACCTGCGAGAAGAAGACCGCCGTGCCCGGTAAACGGTCTTTCGGCCAAGAATCGGTTCGCGATCCCATGAACGTCAAGGCCACGGCGGTGGCGATGTTTTCCGGAGTCTTGCTCTGGATGGCGCGGTAGAAATTGACCGGGCCCACGCGGAAATTGCTGCCGCTGGAAGTGAGCATCTCCCGGACGAATTGGTCATACGGCTTGTTCTCTGCGATGGACGCCCGGACCCACCGATGATACGCCTGCGCCGCATTGGGCCAGAGATTGACGGGGAATTCCGCCTTGATTCGGAGGATGTCGCTCCATTTCATGGACCAGTAATCCACAAACTCATCCCGCTCCAGCAGACGATCGATCAAGGCACCGCGTTTGTTCTTCGTGTCCGGATCCTCGATGAACCCCCTGGCCTCTTCCGCGGTGGGCAGCGTGCCGATCACGCCCAGATAAGCGCGACGGACAAACACCGCGTCGGAGCAGAGGACGGGCTGGACGTCCAACGACGCCAACTTGGAAAAGACGATCTTATCAAGCCGGCTCGCAGGCTTCGCCGGGGCAGAACTCTCAAAAACGTTCGCCGCCTTCTCGGGTGTCGCGGCTCCGCCCGCGACGGCCAAGACGACAACCGTCAAAGCTAATGATGTCTTCCTCATGCGTTTTCAACTCCGGAAGGGGATCACCCTATTACGCTCAGCGCCCAAACGACATCGCACATTCGATCCGAGATTCCCCATTGGCAGTGCGCCCGAAGCCGATCCAGGCTCGCGTACCAGCCATCTTACCAAAGCGCCCCCTACCAATGTCTAGGGCCCGAGGCGGTTCTCTGTGATTGGCAGCCATCTTCGTTCGCCTCCACAAACGGATCACGAAAAGCCGTAATCCTGGGGGGGCCGCTAAAGGGTAGTCCCCGAAAAAGGGGGCAGACTACCGGGCTTCCAGGCAGGACAGGGGGGGCCGTCCGGGGAATGTCGCTCTTGAGGGGACATAGCTCCCTCGTTTCAGTAAACCCTGAACGGCGATAGAAGTTTCGCATTTGCCTTAGGAACAGCGAATTTCCTGCCGGCAAGCGCCGCCAGTCGCCGGTTGCCGAGCCGGACGTGCGGTTGGAGACATTGAAGCTCGGCGCGAGCCAACTCGTCCCCATCCTCCAGCGGTGTTTCTCGCCATTGGCCCCCTCGCCCCCTCCGGGGGGGGTCGGCCACAACCTCTCTCGTTCCTGCCTCGACGCGGGAACGCGCCGCCGGGCCCTTGACTGCCCCGAATTGTGAACATAGAATCACAATGGGAGGCAAGCCATGAGCGACCAGAAACTGGATACCGAAATCCGCAAGGAACAGATCGCCGAAGCGGCGTTGGGGCTGTTGGCCAGCCAGGGGTTGGGGCGGCTGAGCATCGCCGCGGTCGCCCGGCGCGTCGGGCTGGTGCCTTCGGGGATCTATCGCCACTTTGCTGGCAAGGACGAGATGCTCGAAGCGGTCCTCGGGCTGTTGGAGCGGCGGATCGGCGAGATCCTCCAGACGGCCGAACAGGCGACCCCCGACCCCGTGGAACGGCTCCGCAAGGTGCTGATGGGGCACGTCCGGTTTATCCGGGAAGGCCGGGCGATTCCGCGAATGATCTTCGCCGACGACGGGGCCAAGTTCTCCCCCACACTCCGGTCGCGAGTCCTCGCAATCTTGCAGGGATACATGGGACGCGTGGCCGAGTTCATCCTGCAAGGGCAGCAGCAGGGCAGCATCCGCCCGGAACTCGACCCCCAGACGCTCGCGATGATGTTTTTCGGGATCGTGGTGCCGGCAGGCATCCTCTGGCACCTGACCGATGGGGGCTTCGACGTAACCAAACATGCCGAGCGGGCGTGGCAGGTCTTTTCCCAGGCGATCCAACCGTCCAAGACGTAGACTTCCCTGAAAACCACGTGAATGCCAATTCACAATCGTCGGGTGTGAATGACGGTTCACCAGGAGAGCGGCAATGACCATCAAGAAGGCCGTCGGCGTTGCAGTTGCCCTCGTTGCGATTGCCGCCGGCGCGTCGGGGTACTGGCTCTTCGCCAATCGGGCCGGGAACCATCAGGGCGCGATTCGCGTCTCGGGGAACATCGAGATCACCGACGCCGAACTGAGCTTCAAGATCCCCGGGCGGGTCGAACAGCGACTGGTCGACGAGGGACACTTCGTCGAACGGGGCCAGCCGGTGGCGGATCTCGAGCGATCCGACCTGGAGCAGGAAGTCGCCATGCGGCACGCCGACCTGGAAGCCGCCAAGGCCGCCTGGGAGGAGTTGAACAACGGGTCCCGACCGGAGGAGAAGAAGGCGGCCCATGCGGCCGTCGATGCCGCCGAGGCCACCTGGCTCGACCTCAAGGCCGGAAGCCGCGACGAGGAAATCGAAGCGGCCAAGGCCGAACTGGCCGAGGCCCAAGCGCAGTTCGATCAATGGGAAAGCGACTACGCGCGGACGTCGGAACTGGTGGAGAGGAACGCGATTTCCCGCCAAGACTACGATCGCGTGCGGGCATCGCACAAGGCCGCCGAGGAAAGAGTCAAAGCGGCCACCCAGAGGCTCGCACTGGCCCGAGCGGGCTACCGACAGCACCGCATCGAGCAGGCGGAGGCTGCGAAGCGCCAGGCCGAGGCCGAGCTGGCCCTCGTGCTGGAAGGCCCCCGCGCGGAGAAGATCGCGCAGGCCACGGCTCGGCGAAAACAGGCCGAGGCCGCGCTGCGCCTGGCTGAAACGAAGCTGGGCTACGCGCGGCTGGTCTCGCCGATGAACGGCGTGGTGCTCTCCAAGAACGTGGAGCCCGGCGAGTACGTCGCCCCCGGCACGCCCGTGGTCACCGTCGGCGATCTGGAGCACCCTTGGCTGCGGGCCTACATCAACGAGACGGATCTGGGCCGCGTGAAGCACGGCCAGAAGGTCCGCCTGACCACCGACACCTATCCGGGCAAGGTCTACGAAGGACGCATCTCCTTCATCGCCTCGGAAGCGGAGTTTACGCCCAAGAACGTGCAGACGCAGAAGGAGCGTGTCAAGCTCGTCTACCGGATCAAGATCGACGTGGCCAATCCCGAGTCGGAGCTGAAGCCCGGCATGCCGGCCGACGCCGAAATCCTCCTGGGCACCGACGAGAATCCCTGATGGAAGCCATCCGAGCCGAACACCTGACGAAGAAGTTCGGGGACTTCGCGGCCGTCGACGACCTGTCGCTGACCGTCTCGGAAGGCGAGATCTTCGGTCTCGTCGGGCCGGACGGAGCGGGCAAGACGACGACGATGCGGCTTCTCACGTCGATCATGGAGCCCACCTCGGGCGAGGCGTGGGTGGCCGGCGCCCACGTCGTTCGGGAAGCGGAGACCGTGAAAGAGCGCATCGGCTACGTGAGCCAGCGATTCGGCCTCTACCCGGACCTGACCGTCCAGGAGAACATCGACTTCTACGCCGACGTCTACGACGTTCCCCGCAAGGGCAGAAAAGAGAGAATCGACCGCTTGCTGGCGTTCAGCAACTTGGGGCCCTTCAGGCGGCGGCTGGCCGGGAACCTCTCCGGGGGCATGAAGCAGAAGCTCGGCCTCGCCTGCGCCCTGGTGCACACGCCCAAGGTCCTCTTTCTCGACGAGCCGACCAACGGCGTCGACCCCGTCTCCCGCCGCGACTTCTGGCGAATCCTCTACCAACTGCTCCGCGAGAACGTGGCGATCTTCGTCTCCACCGCGTATCTCGACGAGGCCGAGCGGGCCAATCGCATCGGGCTCATCAGCCACGGCAAGCTATTGGCCTGCGGAACCCCGGAAGAAGTCAAGCAGCTCATGCGGGGAACCGTGCTGGAGATCCGCTGCCGGGAGCCGCGCCGTGCCGTGGCCACGTTGCGGGAGAAGCTTCCGGCCGATTCGGTGGGCCTGTTCGGCGACCGCGTGCACGTGGTCACCGGCTCGCCGCAGACGACGACCGACCGCGCCGTAGCGATCCTCAGCGACGCGGGCTTCCCCGTCTCCGGAATCCGCACCGTGGAACCGTCGCTGGAAGACGTGTTCGTCTCCGTGCTCGTCGGGCGAGAAGGGGACGGGCGATG
>Ga0307378_10006094_pt1 | contig 16616 bp, 19 predicted proteins | sample UN1MG_FD_202238 | JGI IMG/M metagenome (GOLD analysis project Ga0307378, IMG submission 202238) | Soil microbial communities from Risofladan, Vaasa, Finland - UN-1 | ecosystem: Environmental > Terrestrial > Soil > Coastal area > Acid sulfate soil | place: Finland: Risofladan, Vaasa | collected... | reverse complement strand
CTACACGCCTTCCTGCATTTTCTGCATGAGATACGTGAACTCAGGATTAGTCTCGGACTCGAGTCGAGCTATCCTCGTGTCTGGTGTGAATGCAAGTCTGATCTTATCGCCTGACAGCTTGTTCACAGCTCCGATGAAGTAGCTGGTAGACAGGCAGATCGTCTCAGTAGCGAGCCCTTTCGCTATCGGATCGCACTTAATCCAACCACTCGACGCTTCCAGGTCGGCGACACCCTTGCTTGACACCGCTATGTGGCTGGCACCCTCCTTGATCTCGTACCTGCTCCGTTCCTTGTTGGCGGCCGACACGTGGTCAAGCACTTCCACCACACTATCCTTGTGTATGACAACGCTGACATCCACGGACTTGGACATGATCTTGTTGAAGTCAGGATACTTGTCGCGTTTCTTGATGTCTATTCCCATGAGCCTCACCCAAGTGTTGCCCGACAGGAACGTGATATGCATATCGTCTGTATCCTCGACCATTGAAATAGTCTCCCCGGCGAGCATATCCATCACTGGTGTGAGTAGGTTGAGGTCGACAAGTATCTTGCGTTTGGGGGTCGCCAGCTCGAAGTCAGACTTCTTCGACGACACAACGGCACATCTCCTCCCATTGGAGCCAAAGAAATACAGCTTGTCGCCACCGTCATCAATCCCAACATGGTTGTAGACTTCATTGGCGTCGCCAGTCTCTACTGCGAAAGCAACCGTCTTTATCGGGGCACTGAACATCTCGGCTTTGCCCTTCATCGTTACAGGCGACTCCTGGAACGGCACCACCTCGAAGTCAGTCGTCGGGAAGGTCTTGACGTTGTGCTTGAGGTTAGCCTCGGAATTGGAGAACCACACAACTATCTTACCATTGTTCTGAACCACCACTGTCGGAGGCTTCTTGCTCTTTTTCTTAGTATTATCAACCTCATCCTCAGCAAGGGGAATGAACTCAATCGCCACCTTGTACTTCGACTTACCTTTATTGACCACAGTCTGCAGGGTTCTAATGGGTACGCAAAGCTCCCCCTCGTTCTCGACAACAACGCTGGTGCCATCCACAGGTACGATGAACTTAGTAGCAGCCTGGCTCACTGTGGACTCGAATGACACCTGCTCCTTGGACGCTACGATCTTGATACAACCTCTTGTGGGATCCGCCACTCTTGTGTTCTCGCTTTGCCCCTCCGCTGTCATCGCTGCGTAACCACCTCTAACCAATGCCTTGCTGAGAACTGGCTGATCTATTATTACTTTGAACATTCTGCAATCTCCTATTTGATGTTTTGTACAAGTAACATCATTATACAAATAGATGACTTTTGCAAGAAAAAAAGAGGCGGACCTTTGGAAGTCCGCCAGGAAGAATGCCTTTGCATGCCTCATGCGAATAGTGGTATAGAGCTTCTACCAGCCTCAGTTTTTAGATCGTCAGCCTTTTTCCTGATGCGCAGAAGGGCATTGTCTATACTCTTCTCGTTGCATTTTTCGCTGTGTTTCCTGGATATGTTCTGTGCCGAGTCCCTGTACGAGTTATCTTCCAGGTATTCCCTCAGCACCACCTTCTCGAACTTGCTGAGTTTCTCATGGATCATATTAACCGTGCACTGTATTGTCTCCTCCCTGCACATTCTCTCCGAGGGAGCTTCTTGAGGGACAACACCAACAACCACATTAGACAGCAAGCATGAGTCGTCATCCTCGCCGAACCCCATGGGGTTGTGGTCAAGCGATATGGCTGTGTTTATCGGTATATCCTTGCACCGGTGCCTGGAGGCGTGCAGGATCGTTATGAGATGGCGGTTGATGCACATCTTCGCAAAATTCAAAAATGACATCCCCTTACCCCTCCGGAATGATGGTATTGCCTTTCTGAACAGTGCTATGAGTGCTTCCTCATACATGTCACTCTCGTCATTCCCCATCACAAAAGAATACTTCTTGAATACCAATCCTAACACGTACTTATTTATGTAAAACACGATCTTGTTGAAGAGGAGGTTAAATTCTTTCTTGCTGATGTTCTTTCTTTGCAGCTTGATGGCGATGCTGTCCAACTCATCTTGAACATCTATGGGAGCTCCGACAAGAGGGTTGTCCATCTCCAGTGGATCAAATATACTCCTGATTGACTTTGACGACAAGGTATCCTCTTCAATATCCGGTTCATTCCCTAATTGAGCTTCCTCCTTGTGCCCGACAACCTCTTTGCCTACACCCTCCTCGTCATCAGCGTAGTCGTCCTCCAAAATAGCAATATGAATACTCCCCGCGACATCCGCATCGACATCCAACCGCTCGGGTAAGTCATGACAGGGGACTATGGAGTCGTCTTCCACCGACGACGGCTTACGCCACTGCTTCGTGAATATCTTTGCAACAGCCTCGTTGGCAGCACGCTGAATAAGGAGTGTCTTGTCAGTTGGTCTATTTGACTTGGACGAAGGAACAACCCTTGCCATACAACCCAACGACTGCTTCACCCTGCGGGAAGGGGTCTTTTTGACAGACCCGGATCCTGCGAGCTTCCTGCCAGGTTTTGTGCTGGCTTTCTTACCTGAACGCAACGGCATACTCTTCTCCTCCTTTGTGGAGGATACTGCCGCTTCGTCGTCGTGTTATCTACTATGCTTCTACTGTGACACAGGCGTTCCAGCCAACACATTGTTGACGGGGCTGGTAGCCGGTCGTTCGTCAGATTGTATGATGAGGATGCAATTTATCAAGGCAGCGTCCAACACCAACCTCTCGTTCATGTTCACTGTTATGTCCCTCTCAATCTTATTGAGGGAACCCACTATTCGTACCAAAGTCCTCTGTGAAATCTTCTCAGCCAGCGTTACAAGCAACTTCTTCTCTTCAAGGTCGGCCTGAACCAGGACATCACCAACGCCACCTTTGATGTGAAGCAAATCAGCCAGAACATTGGAGAGCTCCATGAGTACCGCTTTGGGATCAACTCCTGCAAGATAACACTCGTTCGAAGCTAGAAGCGCACCAGACACATTCTTATCCAGTATCATCTTGGTGATGGAGTAGATAAGCCGACCCTCGGGTTGCCCATAATAAGTATTGATGTCTGTGATCCCCACCTTGTTGTCGGTGGCAATGGATATCTGCTCAAGGATGCCATATGCGTCACGCATACTACCTTTTGCCATCTTAGCTATCCTCAGATCAACACCAGTCTCAAGTTGGATTTTCTCGTGCTCAGCAACAACCTTGATCCTGTCAGCTATGTCTTGGGCGTCAATCCTCTTGAGTTGGTGCCGCTGACACCTCGACACTACAGTCCCTAGAAGCTTCTGGGGATCAGTCGTGCAGAGTATAAACATCACATATGGCGGGGGCTCTTCCAACACTTTCAGGAGGGCGTTGTTAGCCGCTGGAGTAAGCTGGTGTGCTTCGTCGATGATGTAAACCTTCATTTTGAGCGTGTTTGGGGCGTAGCTCGTGGACTTCTTGAGTTCCCTGACCTCATCAACGCCACCCTCGCTGGCGGCATCTATCTCGTAAACGTCAATGAAATTTCCGGCGTGAATGCCCCTGCACGACCTACATTTACCACAAGCAACTTCCGTATTAGGCTTGCGCTCAGGACACGTCACGAGAGCAGCTATGATCCGTGCAACCGTTGTCTTGCCGGTGCCTTTAGGTCCAGTGAGAAGATAGGCGTGCGCAAAACGCTCCTTCTTGGCAGCCTTCAGGAGAGACTGTACAACAACCCTTTGACCAACGACCGTTTGGAGCTGTGTTGGTCTGAACTTCCTATAGAATGACTCTTCAGCCATGATTTTTTCTCCTAATAATTGTCTCTATGAACATGCTTACAGATTTCATCCTCATGGCGACATTATACAACATATCGTTTCTACAAGTCAACAAAAAGTGAGAAAAAAAGAGGATTTCTTCTAATTTTTGCAGAATACTAACTGAGTTTGGTGTCTGAAAACACAGAGAAGGATACCCTTAACTACCAGCTAAAGCAACACCCAATCCCTTCAGAGTTAGAGTGATAGCTTCCTGGAAGTTACTCAAGTCACCCTTGTTGAACACCACGCCGTCGGGATCAAACAACAAATCAGCTTTCGGGACGGGAGGTCTCAATATCTCGACAATGAATCCTCCTTGAGATTTGATGAAATGATACTCGTTCAGGAAATAGACATCGTCGAACACCAGTGTTTCGGCGTCCTTGGGGATCAGCTTGATAGCTAGATTAAGCCAGTAGTCCTCTGTGACTTGCCGACCCGATCGGCATACCCCGTCAAGGATGTCCTTGCCGGGCTTTCCCCTGTCCCCATCCCAACCACATTGCGTCCTGGCGATCTTCTCTATGGGAGTAGAGAAACTGACAAGATGAAAACCACGCTCAACTAGGAACCCTGCAGCTGTCGTTTTGCCGACACCTGGCTCGCCCCATTTTCCTCCACAAAATCCTACAATGGTTCTCACTTTAGTTCCTTCTCGTGGCGGTAACAGCCGGCAGTATTTTCAACTCTTCCCGCATGACCGTATCCACCATTTTCAACAAGTTCTCTATCGAACCATTGTTGGGAAAAATGAAGTCAGCAGATATGTTCTGACTCTCAGTCTCGTGCCCGGCAAGTCCAACGGGACCGGTGGAATCTCGTACAACCTTGAAGATCACAGCTCCGAACTTCTGCTTCAGCAAATCTCGTTCATTGGGCATCCTTATGTCATGTATGACGATATTCGGAATAAATGGCATAAACTCCAAATTGTCAAGTCTCAGTCGCAACCTCTTTTCCATCGCCTTAACAAAAACCAAAGTATCCATCTCTCTCATTTTGGTGGCGACCGTCTGCATCATTGACCTGACCGTCCATCCTGGCCAATCCACTAAAGGATTCTCACGCCCAGCTTCGTCCAGGGCTATCTTTTCGTCGATCATGAACACATCCGAGAGCACCTTTACTATTGGAGTTGAGAACTTATCCTCAGTGAAGCTGTACCGAGTCATGATGTGACTTGCGATGGTTCCTTTTCCACTCCGAGCTTTCCCAGCGATTCCTATGATCATGATCTCTCCTTATCCTTTACGATCCATTATACACGGAGTAAAGGGTTCCAGGACAAAATGCGGGAAATACATAGGTGGACGCAACCCGTATGACAGGCTTCGTATCAAAATAACATGTTGTTTGACACTTTCCTGTCACAAAGTCCTAATGGCAAAAAACACGACAAAGCAATCTGGAATGTAAAATGACCACGATACGCATGGGTTATCTAGGATTAGCAACCATCGATGGTACTCCCTACTTTCTGACGGGATCGAGTATGAACGCCGTCCAGTCAGTTAATACTCCAAGATTAGTGGTAGGTGCCTATGTTCCCACAGGATACCACTGGAACAAGGTTGAAGTAGGCGGCAACTTCTCAGGTCCCTTACACGAAAACGCCAGTGACCTATCGGCATTAGCACTCGACAGGGCCGAAGGCGACCATATGGCTAATAGCATCGCAGTTGGTATAGCATTTTTCGGACCCGGCTCATCATCAGGTAAGCATTTTACTGGATGTAACGTCAACACCCTAACAATAACCGCTACAGCTGGCGATGTAATCAACTTCACAATAGATTTCGTTGGCATGTATCCGCCGACAGACTTCTCATCCTCATATGAGGGTATAGCATGCGCCAAGCTACTCACTTGGGACAGGTTGGCAATTGGGCATGACGGTGGCGACCCGGCACAGTCCTTCACTATGACCATCAATAACAATCTCGAAAGACAGTACAACCTTGATGGAGGCGGCGATGGCTATGAACTCTATCCAATAGATATCACGGCGGGAATGAGAGAGATCACCGGGACAATAGTAATGTACGCCATGAGCGGGATGCCAGATTTTGGACCAGGACTAACGAACGTCAGTGTCAATGTTGACGGAGTGATGTCATTCGATATTCCGGCCCTAATGCATAGACCGGAGGGGTCTGCCGCCCCCAGTAGTGCCGCTACCTATGCGTTGAACTTTACGTCGGTGTGTAAAGTGTAACATGGCGATTACATCGGAATCGTCTCATCATCAAAAGAAGACTGACCCGTCGCTAACTCCATGAAATGGCAGTGTGCTTATGAATCGTCCTGTGTTAGCATTATCAGAAGCCACTGGGAATACTACTCTTACACCAGTACCGACGCCCCCAAGGGTAAATATTACTGATCCAGGTCCTACGATTGTTCCTCCACTCCTATTTAATCCTATACTCCCACTGACCTCCTGCATACCTATCCTTAGCGTCTTTGGATACAAATCTCCACTTTGGTTCGATCCAGCTGTGTATATTGGAATAACCGGATTCGACACGGTGAGCGAGAAGGAATATACCCCTGCTGCTGCACCAGAGCCCGCTGAAACCCCTACATTAATCATGTCCCATGTCAGAAGCTGATCGCATGGAGGCGGGGTAGCTCCCCCACCACCTCCCAAGCTCATGCCCACTATTTCGCACGAGTACGAACATACGTCCCCACCCGTGGCATTGATAGTCAGGTTTGAGATAACAGCGTCTGTTATGGAGGCTCCTGCACCCGAACAAAAATTGAAATTAGCGTTACCTCCACCGCCACCCGCAATAGCATTTTTCAGAAGTGCATTAATCCCTCCGTCAGCTGCCACTGGTCCAGAAGCATTCCCCTTCGGCAATTTCGGTGACCACCTATATATCTTTTTTTGAATGTGATCTGCACCAGATCCCGGCATGCCACCCTTTGAGTCCCCGGATCCAACGTCAGTCAAACCATAGACATGATCATAGACTAAAGGCTTAACATCTGTGGACGCCGACATGTCAGTGCAAAACAAGGCACTTCCCCCAAAGTTGAAGGTGCCCATGTACGTCATCCTGATGATTGCCACTCTATTCCTCCTTGGGTGATCCGACCTTCTTACCCTTATCCTTCTCTTCCCTTTCTATGAACTTATACGTTGGATATCCGCTGCATCCAACGAAAGCCCCGAAACTGGATGTTCTTTGTACGAGGGACTTCCCACACTTAGGGCATTTTCTACCCACCTCTTTGGCTGGAGCCTTCTTCTCTTTGGGTTTGAAAACACCATCATCGCCCTTGACATAGATAACTTTGCAATCTGGGTACCTGCTACATGAGAAATACATCCCGAACCTACCGGATTTCTCCGTGATCTCACCTTCCTTGCAGGCTGGACACTTGACACCCGTGCCCTTTTCTGGACGCTTAACATCCTTTGCATCCTTTATTTCGTCAGAAAGCTTGTCATAAACCTTTGACACAACATCTACGAATTTTGCCTTCCCTTGAGTTATGTTGTCCAGCTCATCCTCAAGTGCAGCCGTGAACTGTATGTCCATGAAGAAGTCTTTGAAAGCTAACGAGAGAAAGTTGTTCAGGTTAACGCCAATCGGCAAGGGTACGATAGCCGTCTTGTCGTGCGACACATAGTTCTTGCTCTCTAGGGTTCTGATTATCGAAGCCCAAGTGGACGGGCGCCCAACCCCTTCTTTCTCCATCTTCTTTACAAGAGACCCGTCGTTGTAGCGATCCGGGGGCTCCGTCTTCTTCTCAGTCATCTTGGAGTCGTCGAGCGTAAGTTTCTCGCCCTTCTCCGCCTGTGGAAGAGTCTGCTCATCTATTTTGATGTGTTTCCACACCTTGGAAAACCCGTCGAAAGCTATGCTCTGCCCCGTGGCAACCAGCTTTTCCCCACAGCTTGCTTTTACGGTGTAGGTTACGGCGTTCACCAACATCGGCGCCATCTGGCAGGCTATAAACCTGTCCCTTATGAGTCGGTAGAGCTTTTGCTCGTCATCATCGATGTCGAAACCTTCGTCTTCAATATGTGTGGGGCGTATACACTCGTGTGCCTCCTGTGCGGCAACCTTACTCTTCTTGGCATAGACGTTCGGCTTTGACGGCAAATACTTGTCACCATGCTCTGACTTTACAAATCCCCTGACAGCGTCCATAGCCTCCTGGGCGATTGAGAATGAGTCTGTCCTATGGTATGATATCTTGCCGGCCTCGAATAACTTCTGGGCCATACTCATAGTTCTGTCCGCTTTCCATTTCATGATACTGGACGCAGCTACCTGGAGCGAGTTGGTGTCAAAAGGTGGATTGGGGTTGTTCTTCCTCTGAGTCTTTTCGACGTTAGCCAGGTCGAATGTAGACTTCTTTATCCCCTCAAAAGCCTTCGTCGCCTTACTCTTGTCTAGGAATCTGTTCTCCTTGTTATCGGGAACTAACACCTTCGCCCAAAACGAACCATTCGTGCATTTCAACAGGGCGTCCACTAACCAGTAGGTGACAGGCTTAAAGTCATCTATTTCCTTCTGCCTGTCGCAGATCAACTTGAGTGCTATAGACTGAACTCTCCCGGCACTTGTTCCCTTCCCGACAGCCCGCCAGGCACACGGAGAGCATTTATAGCCTATCAACCTGTCCAGAACCTGCCTCGCCTTCTGGGCGTTGACCAGGTTCATGTCTATATCCCTAGCTTTGGCTATGGCATCCATTATTGCTTTCTTGGTAATTTCCGTGTAAGTAATACGCTGACACTTCTTCCTCGACGAAGCATCAAGCAGGTCAAATACATGATTGGCAATAGCCTCACCCTCACGGTCGGGGTCGGCAGCTAGATATATCCTCTCTGCCTTCTTGGCTATATCTCTAATGGTTCGTACAGCGTCAGCCTTGCCGTTAGATATCTTGTATGTCGGCTCAAAGCCATGCTCCACATCTATGTTGAGTCCATCTGGCGGTATTTCCCTGATATGCCCCATCGTAGCTTCAGCCTGATACCCTTCGCCTAGGAGATGTCTAATGTGCCTCGCCTTTGTCGGACTCTCAACTACTATCAGTTTCAAAATAGTACCTCCACTACTTTTGGTTCCGTCTTTAGAGTTCCACCAGACCTTGCAAGCTTTTTGAGAGTACAATGGTCTTCCCAGCGATCCCGAAACTCCTTAGTCTTAACGAACCATGCGAGCCATCGTCTGTTGATCACCGCAGAGCTGACATCGATATGGTTGGGGTTACGGATCATCTCGCTACACCGCTCCCCCCTGTGTAGGTGTCTCGATGGCTTAAAGAAGAACGCTTCCTCTTTTTTATTGTTTTCCACTTCCTCCTCGGTCATAAACGAAGAGTGGGAGTCGAAAGCCCCGAATATCTCGATTGTTTTCTTCGCCGCCAACAGAATGACGTTCTCGAACGTCCCTGCCCTCACCCTCACTCCCTCGTACCTTGTCCAGTTTTTCAGATCCATCCATCCCTTTTTCGACCCAAGACTTCCTGTGTAGACACAAAACGGAATATCCAAGCCATACACGATTTTGTCCACTTCCCTATCAATCCTAGCGTCTACAGAACGCTCATCTCGATTAAGGGCGTAGACAAACAGGCAACCTTGGACATATCCCGGGAGAGCATGCTCGTCAAATGCAGGATGGGCATTCATGAAGTCGAGAGCACGCCACGCACGATCCTTCTTGGACTTTTTAGCTGTCATACGGATCATTATACCACGAAAGACAAACTATGCAACACCGCTCATCTTCTTTATGAAGCAGATGTACGGGAAAAACATGACAGCCTCGATTCCCACATCAAACTCAGTGAGCGGTCTACCAGCCCTAGAAGCCCTTCTGGCAACCCGGGCGATCCTCGCCGCCTTATTCCCATACATCATCGCCCCGTTCACATTCAACTTATCAACCATGGTTTTGAGATAATCTATACACCTGACGGGGGACTGGGCGATATAATTGGCAGCGTATGAGCACTGCAAATCCTCGATCACATAGAAACCGCCGGGCTTAACAAGGCGAAAAGCCATATCCAGGCTGGCTATCTGGTGAGCCGACATGTGACTTCCGTCATCAATCAGTATGTCCACCATCCCAACTTGTGATTCCACGCTTTTCCAAAGGGACGGATCATCTTGACCACCTATGAATATCTTTATCCTATCTTCCTCTAATGACTTGCACCGGGGCGTAATGTCCACCCCGAACACTTGAGCGTTCGGAAAATACTCCTTCCACATCCTGAGCGAACACCCCCTCTTTACGCCTATTTCGAGAAGCTTCAGTGGTGAGTTCCGGAGACCACCGAACAGCATCTCGTAGTACTGCGTGTAGGAGTGTCCATTTGAACACTTGTCCGTGCTGTATTTCTTCGCTATTTCATCCAAAGTCATGACGGGGATCCATTCCATCCAAAAATGCGTGGCAAATGCTGCGGATGCACAAAATCAACGTCTTTCTCCTTCACCATAACCGAACACACGAGGGTTACCTTTTTGTGCCCCTCTTTGTAGGGCACCCTCTTTCTCAGCTCCAACAACACCATCCTATATCCCAAGTCTGACGACAAGTTCTTAAAAAAAGACTCATCGTAGCGGTACTGACAATGCCTGGGGCATGTGCCGACAAGTGGAACGGCATGCACCATCACCCCTCCAGGACGACAGAAATTATGGATATTGAGAAAGACGAAATACTGGTCGCTCACATGCTCAGAGGTGCCATAGTTCGTCACCATGTCAAAATGGTTCTTCCCTTGATCTATGGGTTGAGCCAGATTGCATTTGAGTGCGCCATCCTTCCCATTCAAGTCTAACGACACGTGCTCAGAGACACCCTTAGAGAGCAAATAGTTCTTAGCCGGTCCTGGAGGCAATCCCCTGCCCATCACCTGATTGCCAAGCTCACAGACCTTAGTGCCCGTGAAGGTCATACCTATTGACCCCAAAGCCACGTCCATCAGATCTACCCACTCCAGCAATATCATTAAGATCATCCCTTCTGCTCAAAGCCCTATGCGGTAGTTCTCGATTTTACGGCGATTTTCCTACCAATAATGCTGGCTTTATTTCGAAGACAGGAGTCCATTCATGACTAGCTGGATCCCATTTATACAACTCTCGGTCACCATTGATCGGATCTAGCTCGAAAATATAATCGTTGGGCGAACCATACACTTTACGCATCTCGTTGATGTCGGGGTGTGGTCCATGATGCATGCCGAAGCTGCCAGGTTCGTACTCCTGACCAATAGAATACATCTTGGTTGGCCTATCTGAGGCTCTATTATAGCAATCTCCGTTAGCTTTGCACTTCTCATCTTCATACGGCGCCGCAACACGCCTGTAGAGTTCCAACTTACAGCATTCCAGCATCCCAATCATGCGATTGATGTCGGCGTACTGGAGCTTGGGAAGGCAGGACATGATAAGCCGGGTGATGCAGTAGTTAAGTACACCCTCGATATGGGCTGAGTCGGTTTCCATCGCAGTCTTAGCCAGTCTCACGACGGCCTCATCAATCATCTTTCTTTTCTGCTTATCTATATATGGCATATTTGTCTCCTTTAACCATCGCACAACCCCTTCCAACATTTCCATTTTTCAGAATCAACGATAGACTTATAACCAAAATGGACATCACCTATTATGGGGGCGTCCAGGCAGGCGCATTGTCTAACTTTACCATCCCACTGTACGAACGGCAAGGTGCTGTTACACCTCGGCTCGCCCCAGTCGCATCTTCCCGACTTGATCGGACCTCTCCCCTTGTTGACGTTCCTGATAGCTTTTACCCAACCATCAGTGTGCAGCTTCTTGAAGGCGTCCACCACCTCCTGGGAGACTGGCTCGTGCCATTTGTCTTGCGACAGACAAGCCTTGATGTCGCCATTTCGAACCATCTCGGCTAACTTGAGAGCATGCTCTTTTCTCTTGCCATTGGTGGCGAGCCACACTCGACCTCTGCCCCGAGCCTTGATAGCTAAATCAAGCATCTCCCAAAACTGGGGATGGCATGTTGGCTCACCACCTCCAATATTGAAGAGAGCACTAGGCTCGTATTTCAACGAAGCCTTGAAGACCTCAATGTCCATGAACTCACGACGATGAGGTCCTGAGTCATAACAGCAATGGGGACACCGTTGATTGCAGAACAAGGTGATCTGCGCATATATCTTTGTCACGACAGGTGCCGCAAGCATCTTGTCAATCTCCTGTGTCACACCGCCAAGACTCCCTATGCGTCGAGCATGACGTGGACAAATCCCTCTCGTTGTTGACAGGGGTTGCGCTCAGGTATGCCATCAAGCTGTTTATCGCCTTCGCGCCTTATCTGCCAGCCCTTCTCGGTACCGCAAGGGTTATTGCTGTCTGCGAATTGCTTTACTTGGTCATCCGTCCAGACGACCGGCACACACACCTGCATATCCAACGCCCCCATTCTTGTGACTTTTGGCTCCATAGTTTTCTCCTTAGTTATCTCTTGAAAATATCACTGTGCCCATCTTAGTCGCTGTGAATTTGTTTATGCAATTAAACCCCTTTTTCAATCATTTCGTACAGCTCTGCCTCGCCGATCATCTTCACCCCAGCAGCCCGTGCCTTGTCCACCTTACTCCCCGGCTCCTCGCCGACCACCAGGAAATCCAGGTTCTTGCTTACAGAGCTCTTCAGAACGCCCCCAGATGCCTTTATAGCGGCTTCCACGTCGTTCCTGCCCTTGGACAAGGCACCTGTGATCAAGAACGATTTACCCCCCAATGTGGCTGTTCCTGAGGCATTCTGAGAAGGATATTCGACTTTGACCCTGCTCATGAGCTGTCCAACGACCTCTTTGCCCCTTTTAACCCCCTTGAGAAGAGCTTCTGTCTTCGCCGGTCCAATTCCCTTGACGGATGCCAGACTAGCTTTGAGATCATCCTCTGACCCAGTCAGGATCATGTCCATCCAAAACTTGTCGTCCTTCCTACTATTCTGGAACAGAAGCTCGAACATCCTTTCACCCCAGCAAGCTATACCCATGCAAGCCAATAGCTTCTGTGGGGTGGTTGTCACGCAAGACAAAACTTCCACCCAATTCTCCGCCTCGCCCTGCCCGAAGCCAGCCATCGTGAGCTGGTTCACGTTAAGTCCAAAGATATCCCAAGGTTCCTTGAGTAACCCCTTCTCTTCCATCTGGCTAAGAGTCGCCTCCGCCAATCCCTTCACATTGAGCTTCACGAGGATGTGTCTGATGTATTTGATGAACTGAGCGGGGCACCCATCGTTCCTGCAAACAATATCTACACCCTCCCTTGACAGATCACCACCGCAAGAAGGACACTCGTGAGGGGTATTCCTGATCCTGGTGATTGCCCTATCCAGCACACTCGACAGTTGCGGTATGATCTCATTCGCCTTGATGAACTCTATCCTGTCACCGACTCCAACATCTGTGTTCTCCAGCCATTCGATGTTGTTCATGGTAATCCTGGACACAGTACTCCCACATATCTCTGTAGGCTCTATCACGGCGACTGGAACAACTCGACCTTGCCGGGTAGTAGTCCATTCGATACCGGTTACTTTGGAGACGGCCTTTTCGTCCGCAAACTTATAGGCCAACGCTCCCTTCGGATACTTGCCCGTCACGCCGGCGGCTTCGTACTCCGCAAAACTGTCAAGAATAATGACCACTCCGTCTGTCTCGTAAGGCCAGTCCATTATGTGATATGCCTCAATCTTGTGCTCGACTGCAGGAGTCCCGAACTGATACATATCCACAGTTTCAAATGGACATATCTTAAAGCCTTGGCTCTCTAGGAAATTCATTGCCTCAGTCTGCGTTACAACCCCCTCGCCAGCGGGGAATATCGCTTTGTACGCCACGAATCGGACGTTTCTCTCGGCAGTCACTTTGGCGTCCTTCTGCCTGACAGCCCCAGCGGCGGCGTTCCTCGGGTTGACCATACCCTCTGGCTTTCCACCATAGCCGGGTTGATCCATCGTCCCATAGAAGTCCACCTTGTATATGACCCCCTCACCACGGATTTCCACCACGCCCTCGTACGATATATTCTGCGGGATATCCTTGATGTACTTGGCGTTGGCTATGACATTCTCCCCCTGGTAACCATTCCCCCGGGTCGCAGCGAGGGTCAGCTTGCCACTCTCATATCTGAGCGTGAGGGACAGCCCATCAACTTTGGGCATCCAGACCACCTTCTTGTCTCCGAACTTCGCTACGATTTCCCCTGACGTGTGGCATTTAGGGAGTGAGGCTACGAGCGTAGTGTGTTTCACTGGCTCGCCGAACGTGGTGTTGCCTATCTCCTCAGTCAGAACGGACGATTCCGGAGCGAGTTTCTGAAGCTCTGCCTTTAAAGTATCATATTCAACGTCAGATATCTCTGGACTATCCTGATCGTAGTAAAGCTGATTGTGTCGCCTGATCTGGTCTTCCAAGTCCTGGATTTTTGATGTATCTGCCATTTTCTATCTCCTATTTCGTAGTATGAACATAATGTATTGATAGTCTAAAGTCAAGAACAAATAATTACCAACCGTTCCATTTCGGAACTACCAAGGCTCGACGCACAAGGTAGCGCATCGAGCCTAGCGGCACATGATGCGTGACTGGACCAACTATCCATTGTTTTGTTTCAAAATCGGGTGCTATCGAAAATACATCGCTGGTGTTACGGTGTGTGTTAATATCTATGCTGAAAAACAGGTTAATAAAAAGGTAAGTAGCACGATTCAAATCAGAACTCTCTATAAAACCAATCTCGTTCAGCACCTCCTCCATCACCGGACAAGAAACTTGCTTTTCCATCTGCTCCACACAACTCCTACGTAGACGAATTAGTGGATGTATTTTGGCAGGAGGGTGAACTCTGAAAATCTCTCTCAAGCTTCTACCAAAGTGTTTGACGAAGAAATCCATTTAGCCCTTGATGTTTGCAAGACAGCACTTCTTGTATTTTCTGCCGCTTCCGCAAGGACAAGGGTCGTTCCGACCAACCTTCGCCAACCCCGCTGACTCAACTGGGGCGCCAGCAATCTCTTGGACGCCCTCTTTGGACGGCAAGACCACGCCGAATAGGTGATCGCACTCGTGTTGAGCCGCTATACTTATGAAGCTACCCAGAGCCTCGATTGGCTGGTTATGGTTGAACACGATCGTCTGAGCCACTAGCCTGCTATCGATGGGGGCACTGGAACTCTTATGAGGCGAATGATATGGATTGGTCCCAATACATTCCATCGGAAGGGCGTTTTGCCCCGAAGGCCAAACTGCGAAGTTCTCAATCTTGAATATCGTGAATCTGGGGACGTTGAACCTCCGACCCGGGAAGCTCATGCACCCCTCTTCTGTACTTACGAACAGTCCATCAGTCGCTATCACTGACGGATTTATCAAATCTATCTTCACACCGGGCAACCTGATGATCGCCACGGCACAATCTATGCCGACCTGGTTGGCGGCGAGTCCGATACAATTCATCTTACTGAGCATACACTGCTCCAGCTCCTCAACAACCCGCAGGGCTGTCTTGGCGTCGGGGCACGGCTTGCACCTTACTCTAAGTATCGGATTATCGCCTCCAACCAGGAATGACATATCATACCTCGTCGGGATTTTCTTCAGGCGCACTTCCATCCTGCTCGTTCTCCGGCTTGAGATGGAGCCTGACAGATAGAGACTCTTTGAACGGGAACAGCTCACCATCCAGCAGGTCGGGCAGGCTCTCCCGCTCGAACCAGCTCAAACCAACGGCGTCGAGCACAAGTTCGAAATCCTCCACGTCATGCTTAACAAGACCACTCTCATCTGGACCTGGTATATGCACCAACTCATGGAAGATCACCCATTGCCGCCTGGCATTGCTCCAAGCGTGCCAGTCACTGAAGTACACCTCGATGAAGTACTTCACCTTGCCACGAAGCTGTCGTATGAGAGCTTTGTAGGCTGGCGTGATTCTCGTGATCTTGGCGAGCTTCCGCATGGTCTTCGGCCGCTCCTTGTTTGTTACCCCGAGTACAACCACCTGTTCCGGGATCACAGCCCACAGTACCTTTGGATACCGCTGCTGGAGCTTGACGACTATCTCACTCGCTTCTTCGACCACCGAATACTCCTTTTCCTCTCTAACTGGCTTTTCCGTAGGCATTACTACCTCCCTTTGTTGTGTTGACTCCACACATCTTACACGATCACCAACAACCGAATCACACCACACGGCGGTTCGGCAACATCATTGTTTGTACATTCCACTGTTCCACTGCAACATGGACACTATTCCGTATAGAGAAAAACGTACGGTTGTTCAGGACTTTAACAACATCATTCCATACATCTAGGCTTACACCGCTTACACCAAACACGATTTGGTGTTCCAAGTGCATCACTAAACCCTCAGATATGTCGAATCCTTCATACATAGATGCATAGATGTTTTTTCTTCTTGAACTTCTTAACATGACACTTATCCTGACTTGAGTTATGGATATCTAATTGCAACACTTGTCACACCGTTACTCTTCGCCAACTCGATCATCTGTGCAAGCATAATGTCATCATATGGCTTGACAGACTTCGCCTCCTTCTGCAGGACGGTGTCTGTTGCCCTGAACTGCTGCAAAACCCATCTTGCACCACGGGGGATGTGCTTAGACAATGAATCTATCACATCCAAGGATACTATGGAAGGGTAAAGTGTTGTCCTAATCTCATAATCAATCTCGTTACGGTGTGACTCCAACAAACCCAAAGACTGCTTTACCAACTCGGCGTAACCGATCCCAAGACCCCTTTCCAC
>Ga0307378_10006093_pt1 | contig 16618 bp, 11 predicted proteins | sample UN1MG_FD_202238 | JGI IMG/M metagenome (GOLD analysis project Ga0307378, IMG submission 202238) | Soil microbial communities from Risofladan, Vaasa, Finland - UN-1 | ecosystem: Environmental > Terrestrial > Soil > Coastal area > Acid sulfate soil | place: Finland: Risofladan, Vaasa | collected... | reverse complement strand
GGACACGGTGTGCCGGAAGTAATGCTTGCAGTTGCCTCCGCGGGAGGGAGAATACGACCGAGAGTAGCCATAATAAAAACGTTGGCTTCTTCAATCTGCATTGGATCAGGAGGATCGGTAGGGAGGGAAGGCCCCATCGTTCAGATCGGTTCCACTCTGGGATCGAGTCTGGGACAGCTCTTCAGGCTCTCAGAGGAAAAGATAAAGATTTTAGTCGCGTGCGGTGCTGCCGGAGGAATAGCTGCTACATTCAATGCTCCACTGGCTGGAATATTTTTTGCCCTTGAAGTAATCCTTGGCGAATATGGTCTCAAATTTTTCTCTTCAGTTGTTCTGTCCTCTGTTACCGCAACTGTCATATCCAGAACATTTCTCGGAAATTATCCTGCCTTTATGGTTCCTTCCTACACCCTGGCGAGTGTATGGGAAATCCCCCTTTATTTTATTTTTGGGTTCATAGCTGCTTTTGCAGCTCTTCTCTATATAAAGTCGGTTTATAAAAGTGAAGACATTTTCAATGCATGGGGGGTCCCTGAATACGTAAAACCTGCAATTGGGGGATTAGGGGTTGGTTTGATAGGTTTGTATTTTCCCCAGATCTTCGGTGTAGGATATGAAACCATAGAACTGGCGTTATACGGAAAGATCGGATTAGTCCTCGTCAGTGCACTTATTTTGATAAAAATTCTTGCAACCTCTTTAACACTTGGTTCTGGCGGCTCTGGTGGAGTTTTTGCACCGGCGTTGTTTATCGGGGCAATGCTTGGAGAGTCTTACGGCAAATTAACCGAGGCCATAATACCTTCGATAGCTATCCCAAGCGGAGCATGTGCTTTAGTTGGAATGGGAGCAGTTTTTTCTGGTGCATCCCATGCTCCGATATCAGCAATCCTCATTATGTTTGAAATGACAGGGAATTATCTGATCATTTTACCGCTTATGATTACTTGTATTACCTCCACAGTTGTTGTAAGGAGATTCTCGAAAGAGTCAATCTACACATTAAAACTAACAAGGAGGGGAATAGATATCGATGAATTGAGGAAATCTGACCTCATGAGTGCGATAACAGTTTCTGACGCCATGGTCAAGCAGGTGATTACGTTTCAAGAAAGTGTTGCGGTAAAAGACGCTGAAATGAATATCCGATCAGATGCCTCCTACCGCCACAGGGGATTTCCTGTTCTCAACCAAGAGGGCAATCTCGTTGGTATAGTTACCACTAAGGATATTCTCGAAGCCATTTCCGAAGGGAAGATGGAGATGCCTATCAAAGAGATCATAACTAAAGACATCACCACCTGCTACCCAAATGAGAATTTAAAAACAGCACTACAGAAATTGGGAGAAAAGGACGTGGGAAGAATCCCGGTTGTTGAACGAGAGAATCCGCAACGTTTAGTAGGACTCATAACCCGTGAAAATATTATCGCAGCCTACCATGAGGCTTCGCTCGGTGGAAAAGAAAAAAATTATTGAAACGGGTACGCAATGAACAAAACAATGACAAACATTGCTCTTTTGATTCTATGCCTCGTATGCGCCTCTTGTGTCCCCTCAGAAAAATACGATAGTAAAAAAACTGTAATAGTATTTAAACACGGAAAGATTGCCGGAGATCCGGCGCAATTCGAGCGCCTTATCGGGAAATTTGAGGCTGAAAATCCTGGAATTATTGTGAAAGATGAAGTACTGCCTGCTTCAACCGATGAGCAGCATCAATTCTATGTGATTAACCTCGAGGGAAAAAGTTCTGATTTTGATGTCCTGAGCATGGACGTGATATGGGTTCAGGAGTTCGCGAGAGCCGGTTGGCTAAGGGATGTGACCGGACTGCTTCCGGAGGACGAAAGAGATGAGTTTTTCCCGGGTCCACTTCAGGCTGTTGCATACAAGGGGATTGTTTACGCCATTCCCTGGTACATTGACGCAGGGATTCTCTATTACCGGAAGGATCTTCTCATGAAATATGGTTTTTCTCCGCCGGAAAAATGGGATGAACTCATTGCAGTGGCCAGATATATCATTCCAAGGGAACCAGAACTTTATGGCTTTATCTGGCAGGGCAAACAATATGAAGGACTGGTCTGCAACGTTCTCGAATATTTCTGGGGGAACGGCGGAGACGTTTTTAATGAGGCAAAAGTAGTTATCGACAGTTCCGAAAACATACATGCACTCGCTTTTATGCGGGATCTCATCGTGAAATACGGGGTGACACCGGCACTCGTAACAACCGCGATAGAAGAACCGACGAGACACATTTTCGGAAACGGCAAGGCTCTCTTCATGAGGAACTGGCCTTATGCTTGGAATATCTTCGAGAGGCATGGTTCTCCTGTCAAGGGAAAGGTTGGTGTGACCCGTCTTCCCTCATTTAAGGAAGGCGTGTCCGCTTCCACTCTCGGCGGATGGCAGCTCGGGATAAACCGGTTTTCACAGCATCCGGAAGAAGCCGAAAAACTGCTTTGCTTTCTTACCTCACCGGAAGTGCAGAAGTTACTTGCCATCAGCATCGGATATAAACCGACGAGAAAGGCACTCTATAAAGATAAAGATCTGCTGAGAGAACAGCCGTTTATTGCCGGTCTTTACGATGTTTTTATGAATGCAAAACCGAGACCGGTTTCCCCCTATTATATGATGTTAACGCAAGTGATGCAGCCGGAATTCAGCGCAGCGCTTACCGGGATCAAGACTCCTGAGATGGCGTTGATTTCGGCCCGAAAACAGATTGAACATATTATAAAGTCAGGGGAACAATGAAGCGAGAAGGAGGAAACAGATTTGTTTTGCCAGCGCTTGCGCTCTTGTCGGTTATTACAATATACCCAATACTCTATGTCATTTATTTGAGCGCGCACCGAAAACTTTTAATCTTCAATATCTCACGCTTTATCGGCTTTGAGAATTATCAGTTCCTCCTGAGAGATGACAGGTTCTGGAACGCACTGAAAAACACGTTCTACTTCACTGGAGTATCTGTTTCACTGGAAGTGTTCCTTGGTCTTTGCATTGCCATACTCCTCAACAGACCTTTTAGAGGAAAAGGACTTGCAAGAGCTGTCATGCTTATCCCCTGGGCCATTCCAACGGTTGTTTCTGCACGGATGTGGGAGTGGATGTATAACACAGATTTCGGCCTTTTGAATTATCTGCTCGGTATCAAGATAAACTGGCTCGGAAGTCCCTTCTGGGCTCTCAATGCAGCAATTTTTATGGATGTTTGGAAAACAACTCCTTTTGTCGCAATCCTTCTCATCGCCGGGCTCCAGGTTATCCCAGGGGAACTCTATCAGGCAGCGCGGGTGGATGGCGCTGGGAGCTGGCAGATCTTCAGAAAGATTACTATGCCACTCTTGAGGCCGGCCATCCTCATTGTTCTTCTTTTTAGAACACTTGACGCTTTCCGGGTCTTTGATGCGATTTATGTGCTCACCGGCGGAGGACCTGCAAATACAACAGAAACACTTTCTGTGTATGCATACAAGGTTTTGTTCCAAACGCTTCAGTTTGGGTACGGTTCCACGCTTTCAGTTGTAGTTTTTTTATGTGTGGGGATTATGAGTATTGTCTATATAAACCTTCTGAGCAGGGACAGGCGAATATGAGAAGAGCCGGTTTTTATATTTTGTTGCTTTTGGTATGCATTTACTGTGCAGGGCCGCTGATCTGGCAATTTATTACGAGTCTGAAGCCGGATTCTGAACTGACAAAGATTCCACCTCTTTTTACCGGTTCCCCGACCATGATTCATTATCTATCGATTTTCAAGGGACACCCATTCTTACGAATTATTTTGAATAGCGCTGTTGTCGCGTCATCAACTACTCTCTTTTCCCTGATGATCGGATCTCTCTGCGCTTTTGGACTCGCAAAGCTGAGAATCAGATATAAGGCACTAATTCTCGGATTTATCCTCTCGGTCTCTATGTTTCCTCCAATCGCAACGGTAAGTCCTCTTTACATCATCATTCGTGCCCTCGATCTTCGGGATACCTGGTGGGCGCTTATCATTACATACACAACGTTTTCCTTACCCCTGTCAGTCTGGATTCTCACGAATTTCTTTAAAGAGATACCTGATGAAATATATCTCTCGTCACGGGTTGACGGGTGTACTCCTTTCCAGGCATTCTACCGGATAATACTTCCCTTATCAGCGCCGGCTTTTCTTACAACAGCTATACTGGTGTTTATATTCTCCTGGAACGAGTTTCTTTTTGCCCTGACATTTACTTCTACCACGGCTTCCAGGACAATCCCGGTGGCAGTCGCATTATTCCCGGGTCTTCATGAAATACCCTGGGGCGATATTGCAGCGGCGTCTATAATAGTAACTATCCCGCTCGTAGTCCTCGTATTTGTATTCCAGAGAAGGATTACCGAGGGACTTACTTCGGGAGCTGTAAAAGGATGAGGTATGGCTAACATTTCCTTGCAAGGGGTGAAAAAGAGTTTTAAAAACTCTGTCGTTATCAAGGGACTCGACCTTGTAATCAACAAAGGTGAGTTTTTTACATTCGTCGGTCCGAGTGGCTGTGGGAAATCAACATTACTGAATATGATAGCGGGACTCGAAGATGTCACTGACGGAAATATATATTTTGACGATATACTTGTCAATAATCTTACACCCCGTGAAAGAGACGTAGCGATGGTATTTCAAAGCTATGCCCTTTATCCACATATGACTGTATATGAAAACATTGCGTTCCCTCTCCGGATGAAAAAAGTTGGAAGACAGACGATCGACCGTGATGTCAATCGCGTTGCCCAACTCCTTGGCCTTGCTGATCTTCTTGACAGAAAGCCGAAAGAATTGTCCGGAGGACAAAGGCAGAGGGTAGCGCTGGGAAGGGCCATAATCAGAAAGCCGAAAGTTTTTCTGATGGACGAGCCTCTGTCGAATCTCGATGCGAGACTGAGGATCGATATGAGAACAGAATTGAAGAGACTCCATCAGGAACTGCGGATAACCACTGTCTATGTAACGCATGATCAGGAAGAGGCCATGAGCCTTTCGGACAGAATCGCTGTCATCTATCAGGGAGAGATTCAGCAGTGTGGATCGTCATATGATATATACACAAAACCGGAAAATACCTTTGTCGGAGGATTTATCGGAATCCCGCCGATGAATTTTATGCATGGAACCGTAGCGGGAACCAATCCTTTTCGGATGGAAGTTAACGGATTGATTCTTTCTCCTCAGGTAGGGCGCCTTCCTTCCAGAAGTCGGGTGATTGCGGGGGTGAGGCCAGAGGACATTACGGTTTCATATAATAAAATGGAGGAGTCTCTTGAGGTTATTGTGAGGATCATTGAGCCGGCCGGGTCATATAACTGGGTTGATGTTGAGTGGAACACCATGAGGGTGAAAGGCAAAGCTTCAGTGATCAGTAGTTTAAGCGCGGGAAGAAAGGCTTTTATGAAAATTCCAGTCGGCAAGATGCTTATTTTTGATGCAGATTCAGGGGAAAGACTTTAAGGAAATCTGTAATATACTCCATGTCAAATATGTACATCGCAATGATACATATTTGACAAAAAATAATTAGTTTGATAAAAATAAAGATGCAAATAAATTCTCTTTATCATCGTGGGATCAAATTTTGGGGGTTCGATATTTCCCCTCCTGCATTTTTCCTCGTTATTTTTGAGTCCTAAATAAAAAAGTTTTTGTTACAGAAATTCTCCAAGAGTAAAAAAGGGGTTTCATCTGCTCTTGGAACTTGGAAGTTCGCTTCTTCTCATGACAGATAAAACTCTCTTGCTCGCCGTGCTTTTGTTTGTTACATCCCAGCATATGTGACAAACTGAAGAAATGGACTTCCCGGAAACCGTATCGATGAGAAATAGAAAAAAGAAGGGAGAAAAGCATGAAAACAGTTGAGTATGGCAATACGGTCAGGATTCATTATACTGCTAAATTAGAGGATGACAGAATATTGACAACTACCAGAAACACGGACCCTTTACAATTTACTGTCGGCGCAGATCATGTAATAAGAGATATTGAACAGGCGGTGATTAGCATGCAGATAGGTGAATCCAAACATATTGCGATCCCCGGAAACAGCTTATTTGGACCATGCCGTGAGAATAACTTTATTGAATTTCGTCGAGAGGAACTCCCACAGTATACATTAACGATCGGGAGTCGCATAAAAATACCTGGTCAGCGGTTTTCGGTAAAGGTGACCAATATCTCAGAATCAACGGTAACCGTGGATGCAAACCATCCCCTCTGCGGAACAGAGTTGTTGTTCGACATCACCCTCTTAGCAATTTTGTAATCTCTCCTCACAAGGACTGTAGAATGTATTTATTGAGGAGGCTAAGCATGAAATTAATATCCATAATGTTTTATGTGACATGCGCTGTTCTGATTTTTACTGTCGACTATTCTTCCGCAATATGTATAAAGGCAGCTAAGGCAAATATGCGGAGCGGGCCCGGGAAAGATTATGAGATAATCTGGCAAGCCTATAGGTTTATGCCTTTTGAGATAGTTGGGACATCTCTTTCAGGTGATTGGTATGCTGTTCGTGACATGGACGGAGATGTCGGCTGGATACATAAAAAACCGGTAACCAGTAAATATCGTTGTGCTGTCGTGAAATCACAGATTGTGAATATGAGGAAAGGACCCGGAACAAAATATGCAAAAGTATTTTCAGAACCGGCACAACGATATGATTCGTTTAGAATTATCCAGAGACAGGGTGTATGGATGAAGGTAAAGGATGAGTGGAATAATGTTGGATGGATTCACAGGGATTATCTCTGGGTTCGTTGACTTTGCCTCAAAATGTCATAAACAAACGAAAGTTATGTATGCGGGACCTTATTGCAGCTGAGAAATTTTACGGCACGAAGAAAAAAAAGATTGCTATTCTGATTTTGGCGATTATTATACTTCTTGCAGGGCTGATGGTATTCCCAGGTAATCTTTCCGCGCCCAAGAATGCGCGAATAAAAAAAGAAATTCAAACACTTATGACCGCGTACAATGCCTTATACCAGAAAAAGGATGTCGAAGGGATTATGGCATTGTATTCCAATGATCCTGACATCATAATGCTCGGTGCCGGAAAGAGAGGCCACTCTATTGGACATAAAGCAATACGGGAAGCATATCAAAGGGAGTTCTCAGCGTTCAGTGAGATTAAATCTGTTGAATGTAAAACCTTATCTATTTTTATTGCAGGAGACATTGTTACTCTTGCAGCAGAAAGATACCTGACTGCCTTAAAAGGCAGTGAAGTTGTAAACATTGCAGGCGGACTTACGGCTGTTATGAAAAACAGTAACGGAAGCTGGTTTTTCATACAGACGCACTTCTCTTGGCCATATGAACATATGAGTCTCGAGCATTCTGTGGACGCAATGAAAAGCATTATCGGAAAGTGACACGACGCAACAAAAGATAGAATCAATACATTAGTGTATGTCCATCGCATCAAGAGTGGCTGAAACTATCCTCATGAATACATATACTCAAAAGACATTAGTGCTCTGAAAAGAGTATACTTGTAATCCTAAAAAGTTTTCATTAAACCATTTACCACAAGGGAATAATAATGCCGGAAGCTGAAAAAGCGGGCTATCAATTTGGAACCTTCAAGGGGGTATTCACACCAAATATTCTCACGATACTTGGCGTCATCATGTATCTCCGTTTCGGCTGGGTGATTGGGAACGCAGGATTAATCCCAACTCTTATCATAGTCACAATTTCGACATCGGTTACCTTCTTGACGGCCTTATCTGTTTCGACGTTGGCGACGAATATGAAAATCAAAGCCGGGGGGGCCTACTATATCATTTCGAGGGCTCTCGGTATTGAAACTGGGGCGTCAATTGGCCTGCCTTTGTATTTAGCACAGACATTAGGGATATCGTTTTACATCGTCGGTTTTGCTGAATCAGTAATTCAAATGATTCCTTACGTTGGCATCCATATAAAAATGATCGGGATTGTAACCCTCATAGTGCTGACAATTATTACGTTGAAATCAACAGATATTGCCTTGAAAACTCAATATATCATCCTTGCTCTCATTGCTTTATCACTCATATCATTCTTCGCAGGATCCGGGGAGAGGGTTTTACCGCTTTCTCCCGATATCATTGTGCCCAAGAAGGAGAAATTCTGGACAGTATTTGCAGTATTCTTTCCTGCGGTAACAGGAATCATGTCCGGTTTGTCGATGTCAGGAGATTTGAAGAAACCTGAGAAATCAATCCCTTGGGGGACGCTCGCTGCTATCACATGCAGTTATGCCATTTATATGGCCATTCCTCTATTTTTTATCAAATATATTACTGATCAGAGAATTTTTCTCACTGATTTTATGATCATGTACAGGGTCGCACGTTGGGGACCCTTTATTCTTGCCGGACTCTGGGGAGCTGCACTCTCAAGTGCTTTAGCCTCCATTTTAAGCGCACCACGCACTCTGCAGGCAATGGCAAAAGACAATATTGTTTTTCGTTTTCTCGGATACGGATTCGGGAAAAACCAGGAACCCAGAATTGCGGTAGTGATATCTTTTTTGATTGCGCTAACCGGTATTCTGGCCGGTGATCTCAATGTGATTGCTTCTGTCCTGTCCATGTTTTTCCTCACAACCTATGGGCTGCTTAATCTCTCTGCGGGCTTTGGGAGACTTATTAACAGTCCTTCATGGCGTCCTTCATTCCGGTTGCATTGGGGATTTTCCTTTATCGGAGCCTTTGGATGCTTTGCCTGTATGTTCATGATAAATCCAGGTGCCACATTTGCTGCACTCTTTATTTCAACAGGTATATATGCTATAACGAAGCGCAGGCGTCTGAAGGCAAGCTGGGGAGATATGAAATATGGCATCCTCATGCTCATGATACAATTTGGATTATATAGGCTCTCTTCAAAAAAACCGAATATTGAGACATGGCGACCCCATATTCTCGTATTAAGCGGATCGCCCAGAACACGCTGGTATTTGATAGAAATAGCCAATGCCATTTCCCATGGGTATGGGTTATTAACAGTTGCTGCAGTCCTTCCCGAAAAGCATATCTCCTACGAGAGAAAAGAGAATATGGAAAGAACAATACGCAGCTATCTAAAGAATATTTTCAGAAAGACTGAAGAACTTCCTTATGTCGCATATGTATTGTCCGCTGAAGATATTGAATTTAAAAGAATATTTGCGTCTTTTTAAATGTTGCAATACGACTACAATTATGATATATTATAACCACAATTAAATAATAATAGGGTTATAATAATCATTCAGAAACATGGTTGAAGGAAGAAAAAGAATTATTATCGAAAAGGTTCAGCCGGAGATTGACTATGGTGTTTTTCCGATCAAAAGGGTTGTTGGAGAAAAAGTCATTGTGGAAGCTGATATTTATACTGACGGACACGACTCTGTTTCTGCACGGCTTCGCTACAAGGGTTCGAAGAAGCATAGATGGAACGAAGTCCCTATGCGGTTTATCGGAAACGACCGGTGGAGAGGGGAGTTTTCTGTCGAAGAAGTCGGCATCTACTATTACACAGTTCAAGGATGGGTCGACCATTTTAGAACTTGGCAACGGGATCTGAAAAAGAAATTCGATTCAGGTCAGGACGTAACAGGTGATTTCCTCATAGGGACCGCAATTATCGAGAGCACCGCTGAAAAGACATCCCACAAGAATGATCGGAAAAGACTCCTTACCTTTGCCGGTCTTTTCAAAAGTGGAACTGATACAGAAGCACTCGTCGCAGCTGTTTTTGATACCGATCTCGGGGACCTGATTGACAGATACGATGACAGGCGGTTTTCTTCAGCATACGGCAAAGAACTCAAGGTCGTTGTGGACAGACCCAAGGCGCTCTTCAGTTCATGGTATGAACTTTTCCCGCGTTCATGTAACGCTCAGGATACAAAACACGGCACTTTCCGTGATTGTGAGGCATTACTTCCTGAAATAGCAGAAATGGGGTTTGATGTGCTCTATTTCCCCCCGATTCATCCAATAGGAGAGACGATGAGAAAAGGGAAAAACAATACTCTCGTCGTCGGATCAGATGAAGTCGGAAGTCCGTGGGCGATTGGCTCAAGCAAGGGAGGACATAAGGCTGTGCATCCTGACCTTGGAACCATAGAGGATTTTCAGAGATTTATCACAAAAGCAAAAGAATATGGCATTGAAATGGCAATGGATCTTGCACTGCAGTGTTCGCCTGACCATCCCTATGTAAAAGAGCACCCTGAATGGTTTCGATGGCGTCCCGATGGCACGGTTCAGTATGCAGAAAATCCACCTAAGAAATATGAAGACATCATCCCGCTGAATTTTGAGACAGAGCAGTGGCAAGCGTTATGGAATGAGATGAAAAGCATTGTTATCTTCTGGATCGAAAAGGGCATACGGATATTCAGGGTGGACAATCCTCATGCAAAGCCTTTTGCATTCTGGCAATGGCTTATACAAGAAGTGAAAACTGAATATCCTGATATCATTTTTCTCTCGGAGGCATTTACGAGACCAAAGGTAATGTACCGCCTTGCAAAGCTTGGGTTCACACAGTCATATACCTACTTCACCTGGAGAAACACGAAATGGGAACTTATGCAGTATATTCAGGAACTTTCAACGACTGATGTCAAGGAATACTTCAGACCTAATTTCTGGCCTAATACGCCTGATATCCTGCCGGAACATCTCCAGTTTGGGGGCAGGAATGCTTTCATGATGAGACTTGTTCTGGCCGCAACGCTTTCATCAAATTATGGCATTTACGGACCGGCATTTGAAAATATCGTTAACGAAGCAGTCTCCGGGAAAGAGGAATATCTCAATTCCGAAAAATACGAGATAAAAATGTGGGACCGGAACAGAGAGGGAAATTTAAAGGATTTCATAGCACGGGTGAACAGAATCAGGAAGGAAAACCCTGCACTGCAGAAGACGTATAACATTGCCTGTTATGAAGTTGATAATGAAAATCTCCTCTGTTTTGGAAAAGTGAGCGATGATCTTGCAAACATCGTTCTTGTCGTGGTAAATCTTGATCCATTCCACAAACACTCCGGATGGGTAAAGATACCAATCCAGGATTTTGGTATTGATCCAACTCAGCCCTATCTTGTTCATGATTTGCTGGGTGATGAGAAATACATTTGGCAGGGTGATCGAAATTATGTTGAAATTAATCCCTATGCCTCTCCTGCCTATATTTTCAGGATAAGAAAAAGGATGAAAAAAGAGGTAGATTTCGACTACTTTGTGTGAGGAGGTTCATGCCCGGCAAAAACATTTTTTATGATGATGAGAATTCTCTCTGGTATAAAGACGCTGTAATTTATCAGCTCCATGTAAGATCCTTTTATGACAGCGCCGATGACGGTGTTGGTGATTTTCGCGGGCTCATTAAGAAACTCGACTACCTTGAAAATCTCGGGATCACCGTAATCTGGCTGCTTCCTTTTTATCCGTCTCCCCTGAGGGATGATGGTTACGATATCGCGGACTATTACAGCATCAATCCGGACTACGGGACTCTGAGGGACTTCCGGGAATTATTGAAAGAGGCTCACAAAAGGGGGATGCGAATCATCACAGAACTTGTGCTGAACCATACCTCTGACCAGCATGCCTGGTTTCAGAGGGCACGAACTGCAAAACCCGGTTCTGCCTGGAGAAATTTTTACGTATGGAGTGATACCCCTGAACAGTACAAGGATGCCAGGATTATCTTTCTCGATTTCGAACCTTCCAACTGGACATGGGATCCTATTGCAAAGGCATACTACTGGCACAGATTCTATTCCCATCAGCCTGATCTGAACTTCGACAACCCCCATGTGCAGAAATCAATGCTGCGCATACTCGATTTCTGGATTGACATGGGGGTTGACGGGCTGAGGCTCGATGCTGTCCCCTATCTGTTCGAGCGAGAGGGGACAAACTGTGAAAACCTTCCTGAAACGCACCAGTATCTGAAGAAACTCCGGAAACACGTCGACAGAAAATTCAGAAACAGGATGCTTCTTGCTGAGGCCAATCAATGGCCAGAGGACGCCGCAGCGTATTTCGGGAAAGGTGATGAATGTCACATGGCTTTTCATTTCCCTGTTATGCCGAGAATATTCATGGCCATGCAGATGGAAGACAGGTTCCCAATCGTTGATATCCTCGGACAGACGCCGAATATCCCTTTCACCTGCCAGTGGGCGATGTTTTTAAGGAACCACGATGAACTCACCCTCGAGATGGTTACCGATGAGGAGAGGGACTACATGTACAGGGTTTATGCCCAGGATCCGAAAGCGAGAATCAACCTCGGGATCAGGCGGAGGCTTGCTCCACTCGTGGGAAATAACCGGAGGAGGATTGAACTGATGAATATCCTTCTCTTTTCTCTCCCCGGCACTCCGATCATCTATTACGGTGATGAAATAGGCATGGGAGACAATTACTATCTCGGTGACAGAAACGGCGTGAGGACGCCGATGCAGTGGAGCTCCGACAGAAATGCAGGGTTCTCAAAAGCCAATCCACAGAAGCTTTATCTTCCTATCATCATAGATCCTGAATATCACTTTGAGGCTGTCAATGCAGAGAATGAGGAACTGAATTCGTCTTCGCTCCTCTGGTGGATGCGGAGAGTAATAGCGATGCGGAAGAGGCTTCTATCTTTCGGCAGAGGGAGCATTAAGTTTATCCAGTCCGATAACCCCAAGGTTATTACCTTTATACGGCAGTACAAAGATGAAGCAGTGCTCGTTGTGGTCAACCTCTCAAGATTCTCTCAGGTAACAGCGCTTGAACTTTCAGAGTATGCGGGTTTTGTTCCTGAAGAAGCATTCAGCCAGAACAGGTTTCCTGTAATTAAGGAATCACCCTACATCTTAACCCTCGGGTTCCACGATTATTTCTGGTTCATCCTGAAAAAAGAGGAGGAAACACTAAAATTCGGAGACTTTTTCACCATTATTCCGGAACTCACCGTGGAAGGAGAATGGGAAAGAGTCTTTTATGGAAAGACAAAGGAAAAACTCGAAAAGGATATCCTGCCCGGGTATATTGTCGGGAGCAGGTGGTTTGGAGGAAAAGCCCGGAGACTTCAGAAAATCGAGATACAGGAAAATATTCCTGTGGGAAGGAATTCCGTAGACACCCAGATTCTTTTTCTCGAAGCAGGCTATAAGGAAGGTATCTCTGAAACATATCTTCTTCCTGTTTCTTTCTGCACCGGAGATAAGGCTAAAGAGATTATGGAGGAAAAACCTTTCGAAATTATTTCTCGCATACGGACGAATAGTGGAGAAGGCATACTCTTTGATGGCATATATCACAGTGATTTCCATAAGGAACTCCTCAATAGTATCGGGAAGAGAAAAACATTTAAAGGGAGAAGGGGCGAAATAATTTCCTATCCCGGAAAACAGTTCAGGAGAATCCTTGGAGAAAAAGAACTTCCCCTGTCTTCCCAGTTACTTAAGGTAGAGCAGAGCAACACCTCTTTTATATTTGAGAATACCTTCTTTCTGAAACTCTTCCGCCGCCTGGAAGCAGGAAAAAACCCCGATGTTGAGATGATCCAGTTCCTTACAGAAAACGCTGCGTTCACTCACATACCGCAGTTTGCCGGAGCTATTGAATATAGGAAACAGGGCTCTTCGGTCACTGTTACGATTGCCCACCTTCAGGGATTTGTGCCGAACCAAGGCGACGCATGGCAATTTTCACTGGATCAGATCAGCCAGTATTTTGAACATGTTCTGTCCAGCAAATCTGTAATCCAGGAAATTCCCTCTCCGCCTTCCTGCCTGTTTGGGAAGACCTCTGCGGAAATTACCCCTCTGCTCCAGGAACTGATCGGATGCTTCTATTTAGAGATGGTCTCGCTTCTTGGAAAGAGAACCGGAGAAATGCATCTTGCACAAACGTATCATGTCCGGGACCAAAAATTCACACCTGAACCTTTTTCTCTGCTCTACCAGAGATCAGTCTATCAGTCCATGCGGAATCTTATGATAAGGACTTTGCAGAAACTGAACGAACATCTCAGTCGGCTTCCCGAAGCTGCGCGGGCAGAAGCAACGGATCTTATGAACCGTAAACAGGAGATCGTGTCGGTATTCGAGAAACTGCTTACGAAAAAGATTTCGACCATGAAAATACGGTATCACGGTGATTATCATCTTGGGCAGGTCCTATTTACCGGCAATGATTTCGTGATCATAGATTTTGAAGGAGAACCGGCGCGTCCGCTTAGCGAGAGAAGGCTCAAACGTTCTCCGTTAAGGGATGTAGCGGGAATGATACGTTCATTCCACTATGCCATATATCATGTCCTGATGAAAAGCGCTTCCGTGAGGCCTGAGGATGTAAACTTTCTGGAGCCATGGTCAAACATCTGGTATACATGTATCAGTGGTATTTTTTTCAATTCATATTTTCAGACAGTGAAAAATGCACCATTTATTCCTAAAGAGCATGGGGAAATGGAAACACTCCTTCAGTGTTTTCTGTTGGAAAAGGCGGTTTATGAACTTGGTTACGAACTGAATAACAGGCCTGAATGGATAGGGATTCCTTTGAAGGGAATAGCGCATATTCTGGATACCGTGAAAGGAGGAGGAGAATGAAAGATAAATACGTGAAATATGGTGTCAGCCTTTTAACAGACCATGATATCTATCTCTTCAAAGAAGGAAATCACTTTACATTACATGAAAAACTTGGCGCCCACCGAATGAAAATTGAACGAAAGGAAGGCACCTTGTTCAGCGTATGGGCGCCGAACGCGCAAAAAGTCTCCGTAATGGGTGATTTTAATAATTGGAATAATAAATCTCATCAATTACAGCCGAGGGAAGACGGATCAGGAATCTGGGAAGGATTTATTCCAGGAATAGGCAAAGGGAATGCATATAAATACCATATTTTATCCCAACATAATAAATACAGGGCAGACAAGGGAGATCCCTTTGCCTTTTACCGTCAGTCTCCGCCGGAAACTGCTTCAGTGATATGGGATTTAGACTATACCTGGAATGACGGCGAGTGGATGCAGGAAAGACATGCACGGAATGCTCTGCATGCGCCTGTCTCTATTTATGAAGTTCACATCGGCTCATGGAGGCGTGTTCCTGAAGAAGGCAACAGACCTCTTACCTATCGTGAGACAGCCCATTATCTTGCAGATTATGTGAAAGAGATGGGATTTACCCATGTGGAATTTCTTCCGATTATGGAACACCCTTTTTATGGATCATGGGGCTATCAGACAGTCGGATATTTTGCACCTACGAGCAGATATGGAACTCCCCAGGATTTTATGTATCTGATTGATTATCTTCACCAAAATGGGATTGGCGTTATTTTAGACTGGGTGCCGTCACATTTTCCGGATGACATCCATGGTCTCGTGTATTTTGATGGGACACATCTCTATGAGCATTCCGACCCGAAAAAAGGATTCCATCCCGACTGGAACAGCTATATTTTTAATCATGGGAGATATGAGGTAAGAAACTTTCTCATCAGCAGTGCGCTTTTCTGGCTCGATAAGTATCATGCCGACGGCCTCCGGGTAGATGCGGTTGCTTCCATGCTTTACCTTGATTATGGAAGGAGAAATGGAGAATGGATACCGAATGAATATGGGGGCAACGAAAATATAGATGCAATTCATTTCCTGAAAAGATTCAATGAGATGGTGTATGAAAACTATCCTGATGTCCAGACCATTGCAGAGGAATCAACAGCATGGCCTATGGTTTCAAGGCCATCTTATGTAGGTGGGTTGGGCTTTGGCATGAAGTGGAATATGGGATGGATGCATGATACCCTTGATTATTTTTCTCAGGATTCGGTGTTCAGGAAGTATCATCATAACCGGCTCACCTTCAGCATCTGGTATGGCTTTTCAGAAAATTTTGTGCTCCCCCTTTCTCATGATGAGGTTGTCCACGGCAAAGGTTCTCTGTTTGGCAAGATGTCCGGAGATGAATGGCAGAAATATGCAAATTTGAGGTTGCTTTTCGGTTACATGTACGGGCATCCGGGGAAAAAGCTCCTCTTTATGGGGGGAGAGATTGCACAATGGAAAGAATGGAATCACGATGAGAGTCTCGAATGGCATGTACTCGATTATCACTTCCACCGGGGGGTACAGCACTGGGTTAAAGATCTGAATCATTTGTATAGAACAGAACCGGCCCTTCATGAAATGGATTTCAATCCTGAAGGATTTCAATGGATAGATTTTCACAATTGGGAAGAGAGCATTATAAGCTTTATCAGGAAAGGGAAAAATCCTGAAGATATACTCCTTGTCGTGTGCAATTTTACAACGGTCCCGAGATATAACTACAGGGTTGGTGTCCCAAAAGGAGGTTTCTGGAAAGAACTGCTGAACAGTGATGCAAAAATATACGGCGGGAGCGGTCATGGAAATACAGGAGGTGTTGAGGCTACTCCGATACCTTTTCATGGAAAATACTATTCCCTGTCTCTCATACTTCCTCCTCTCGGTATTGTTTATTTTAAATCCATGAGTCATGAAAAATGAGAATAGGTGCACACTATAATAGTTCAGGGGCATGTGAATTTACTGTATGGG
>Ga0307378_10006090_pt1 | contig 16620 bp, 13 predicted proteins | sample UN1MG_FD_202238 | JGI IMG/M metagenome (GOLD analysis project Ga0307378, IMG submission 202238) | Soil microbial communities from Risofladan, Vaasa, Finland - UN-1 | ecosystem: Environmental > Terrestrial > Soil > Coastal area > Acid sulfate soil | place: Finland: Risofladan, Vaasa | collected... | reverse complement strand
CTGCCAGTCCCTTTTTACCGTCGGCCGTCTCAAAAAGATGAGGTGTATTCCACGATGAATCCATCCCGCCGCTCCGCCACACTTCTTTTCCGTCCGCCTTGTTTATCCCGACAAGTTCCCCGCTCTCAACACTTGCATTGATAATGACCAGATCCTCATACAATATCGGCGAAGTCCCGCTGCCCCACCCGTGAGTTTTCGTCCCGACGCCGGTTCGCCAGATTTCTTTCCCGTCCTTGTCGAACTTCAAAACCCCGCTCTTCCCGAAAAAGACATAAATATACTCTCCGTCCGTCGCCGGCGTCGCAGCCGCATACCCATGGTCGCGCACGCTTTTAGACTCCGGCAGTGTCGGCTCGATTTTCGTGTCCCGAATTATTTTGCCCGTTTTACCCTCGACACAAACAACGTGAAGTGTCAAATCCTCCATCTTCCCCGATTCGCTCTCCATTCCGTATCCGCTGTAACACGTAACATAAATCCTGCCATCCAGTGCAATCGGGCTCGATGCCCCGTAACCCGGCAGCCCCGTCTTCCAAACCACGTTCTCCGTCTCGCTCCAGGTAACAGGCAAATCTTTTTCCTTGGAAATCCCCTGCCCCCCCGCACCTCGAAACTGCGGCCAGTCCACCGCTGATACAGCCTGAACTAAAAGCAAAACCAAAATTAATGATAGGGTATGACTCTCTTGTTTCTTAAACATAACTGAGCCTTTCAAATTTCTTGCCAAACAAACTATCGATGCTGTCTGCTTAACCGCTTTTTTACCGCGATTAAGCCGCTCAGCTACGTCGCCGAGCCGCTTCCAGCCTATTATACTCCATCCGCCCCCCGTATGCAATACGTTTCCGCCTGTCGTAAGGTTCTTGATTATTTGGCCCGTCCGCGGTATCATTATTGAATAAATTATTCTATGGTGAACGGCTGTGTTACGGAGAATCTATTATGCCTTATAATATCCGAATAGTAAGCACTTACCCCCCGCGAAGATGTGGAATTGGAACTTTTTCACGGAATCTCGCCAGCGCTCTCGAGAATTTTACCGGAGAGGTCGGCAGTATCAGAGTATCTGTCATTGACAGGGAAAATCTGCCTTACAATATTCCGGTTGACCTTATTATCGACCAGTACAATCCTCTATCCTGGAAGGAAGGCATTAAAGATATTCTGGCCAGGGCGGGCGAAAGTTCCAATCCTACCGTCGTTTTATTGCAGCACGAATACGGCCTGGACCCCGACGACAAGGGAAACGACGGTGATGGTACGAATTTTATCAAAATGGCCGAAACTTTTACGCAAAAAGGCCTGACAACTTTTGTCTATCTCCATACTGTTCTCGATGAGCCCGACCCGCATCAGAAAATGGTGTTGCAGGAATTAGCCAAACATAGTGACGGGCTTATCGTTACAACCGAAAGTGCCGTTAATATCCTCGAGTCAAAAACTTATGGCATAGAGAATTACAAACTCAAGCATATTGACCACGGCATCAGGATGCAGCAGCCTTCACAATATGACCGCCTGGCCATCAAGGAACAGCTTGGTTTCAGGAACTGTTTGCTGGTGACCACGCTTGGTTTATTATCACCCGACAAGGGAATTCAATATAGTATTCGCGGTTTCGGCAAATTCCTCGAAGAATCCATGACAAACACACAAAGAGAAAACATCCTCTATCTCATTGCCGGCCAGTTCCATCCCGAGTTTATGAAAAACGATAACGGCCGCGAATACGAACAATACCGGCAGGTCTTAAACGACGCTCTCGAACAATCCCGTTTAAGATGGTGCAGGGTTAAAGAGCTCGGCGCTTTCGATTTTAAAGACTACGATGTGGTTTTCCTCGATGCTTTTCTGGATGAAAGCACCCTGCTCAAGCTCTATGGCGCATCAAATGTTATGCTTTTGCCGTATCTTAATACCCAGCAAATCTCCAGCGGCATATTGGCCGATACCGTCGGCTCCGGAAGAGTGGCGGTCGTAACAAAGTCAAAATACGCCTTGGAATTGATTCATTCCAACAAACGCTGCCCCGATGGCGCCGTTATTGGAAGACATGCCAGAGGCATATTGATTGACCCGGGAGAAGTCTCTATTGAACAAATTGCCGAAGCCCTTGATTTACTTATTTTCAATCCGCAGAAGCGCATCCGAATGGAAAAACAGGCGCATCAGAGAGGATATCAGATGCGCTGGCAAAATACCGCCTGGGCGCTGCTCCAGTATATAGAATTTGTCCGTGAGGAAAAAGAGATTGTTACCGGCAGAGGTGTAAAGTTCCAAAGAGAAAAATTATCTAAATACCAGAAAGATTCTTGATTCACAAATCTGGACAAAAATCCTGATGGTGAAAAACAACTAAGCGGTTTTCGTCTCTAAAAAGCCGATTGATACCGACTGTAGCTCTAAATAAAGGATATCGCCCTTGTACTTTGCAATATTAATATTGGGTTTTGTTCTGGTCGTCAAGGGAGCGGATTTTCTTGTCGATGGAGGCTCGGCTCTGGCAAGGAGGCTCCATATCTCCGACCTTGCCGTTGGTTTGACTGTCATTGCCTTCGGAACCTCTTTACCGGAGTTGTTTGTAAATATTTTCGCCAGCGCCCGCGGAAATCCTGAAATTGCACTCGGCAATATACTCGGCAGCAACACCGCAAATATCCTGCTCATTCTGGGACTGTCCGCTGTTATTTTTCCCCTTCAGGTCAAAAAAGGAACCGTCTGGAAGGAAATACCATTCGGTCTTTTAGCGGTTTTAGTTCTTGCCGTCATGATGAACGACTCCTGGCTTGACAAAAAAAACTCCTCTCTCCTGACAAGAAGTGACGGCCTTGTACTCATCGCCTTTTTTGTCGTTTTTTTGTATTACTCCGCGGGCATCGCAAAAGAAGATGAGCGACTGTCGAAGGCATCCGTAAAATATTTCACACTGCCCGGGGCAATTGGACGGATTATTATCGGCCTTATTTTGCTTATTGGCGGCGGCAAGCTCATTGTCGATGGTGCCGTTTACATTGCGGGCAAATTCGGCCTTAGCGAGTCCCTCATCGGCCTTACTGTTGTAGCAATAGGGACGTCAATTCCGGAACTGGCCACTTCCGTTACGGCCGCGATAAAGAAAAACCCTGAAATTGCCGTCGGAAATGTGGTCGGCTCGAACATATTCAACATCTTTTTCATCCTGGGCATAAGCTCGATAATCAGGCCCCTCCCTGTTCACCCCAGGGCCGATATCGACCTTGCCGTCGTATTCGTTGCCACCGTTGTATTGTTTGTGTGCATGTTTACAGGCAAAAGACGAGTTTTAGATAGATGGGAAGGATGGCTTTTTATCGTATTTTATATTGGATATGTTATATTTCTTGTTGTGCAGGGTTAAACCCCAGTGCTTCAGGGGATATTGCCCTATGCATCTGCGGGACTCTGCCTTTTTTGCAGAGAAAGGCATTCGCATCTCTAAGGTTGTTCATAACTTCCAGCGTTTACGTTCACCCATAAGAACAACGTCTCGCAGCCCATGCGCTGTTCGAGCTGCCGCAAACCTCTTCTCGAACTCCGCCGACTGGATAACTTGGGCGATGGCGGATAATGCGTAAAGATGAAATGTCCTCTCGTCACGGCTGCCGACAATTACAAAAATCGTATGAATTTTTGGCTGCGACTCCGAAAAAACAACTCCTTCCTTACTGCGAACAAGCAGAATGTCGAATATATGCTTGCCCTCAAGTACTATGTGCGGAATTGCCAGGCCGCTGCTTATCACCGTGCTGCTTTCTTTTTCCCTCTCGACAAATAACTTGAGCAGAACCGAAGAATCCACATTTAAACGCCCCGAAAGGACTTTGGCGGCCGACTCGAAAAAGCTCTCCGCTGACATGCTTTTTTCTATATCGAGAACTTCACACTTCTCAATTATCTCATCAAAGCGGTCCCCAACTACTCCATCTCTTTCCCTGATGACTTCCTTAAGCTCGGACTCCAGACCGTGGCTTGTTAACTCCTTGGCGGTGATGCGTTCAATAAGGTGCAGCAGTGCATATTCTCTGTTGGCTTGAATTCGACCGTAAAACCAGTAAACAACAATACCGCATATTATCAGAAGGCAGCTTACCAAGAGGGCTTCCTTTCCCATCTCGAATATTAAAAAGCTAAAGCCTAAGATACCCCCGATTTGCAGCCATGGATATAACGGTGAGCGAAAACAGGGCCGATAATTCTGAAGTCGGCTTTCGCGCAATATTATCACAGATGTACAGGCAAGAATATTCGTCAATATAAGAACTATCGAGGCTGCTTCTACCAGCAGTTCAAGCTTAAGAAACAGGGAAACAATCACAAAAGCGCTCGTTAAAATTAGCGCATTACTCGGCGTTCTGAATCGGGCATTGATTTTGCCGAGAAATGCGGGAAGTAACTTGTCCCGGCTCAGCGGAACCAGTGACCTTGCAGCCGTCATAATCCCCGCGTTGGCTGTCGAGAGAAACGCCAGTATCGCCGCAATAGCCAAAGCTGTTTTGCCGCCAGGACCCATAAAAACTTCCGCACCGTCTGAAATGGGTGTAAGAGACTGACTCAGGTTATCGGCATCTACCACGCCTGTTGTCACAAAAACCATAAGTGTGTAAAGAACACTCACCACTAGCAGCGAAAGGATCATTCCAAGTGGTATGTCTCTGGCGGGATTTTTGATTTCTTCTGCGACACTGGCAATTTTCAAGAGCCCGGCATATGAGACAAATACAAAGCCCGTTGTGAAGAAGATGGAGGCTGTCCCTTTGGGCATAAACGGTGTGAAACGTTCCACTCTCACCTCTGGTAAACCTGTGGCAATATACAGAACCATCAGCACTAAAAGACCTGCTACCATAATAACCTGAGTCCTGCCTGCCTCTTTGATTCCAATCAGATTTATAAAAAGGAAAACCAGACAGAAGAAAACAGCTATTATGTGTATGTTCAGGTCGACAAGTAAAATAGTGAAAACGGACATGCCGATAAGAGCAAAAGCACTTTTCATTGATAACGAAAACCAGCTAAGCAATCCTGCAACTGTGCCTACACTCGGCCCCATACTCCGGATAACAGTAAAACAATCGCCCCCTGCCTTCGGCATTGCCGTTGTCATCTCAGCCAGACTCAGCATCCCCGGTATTGATAGAAGGCCGGCGAGAAAATAGCATATAATTACTGCAGGACCCGCTTTTGAATAAGCCAGTCCCGGAAGAATAAATATCCCGGAACTTATCATAGCGCCGGATGCTATGCAGAATACATGAATAAGACCGAGGTTTTTCTTAAGTTTCATAGCTGTCTCTTTTACCTCATATCCTAAGCTATTAAAACCAAAATCCAAAACTCTTTCAAAAATAAACTTGTCCCATCCTGTTTAACTCCCCCATATTGGTGCCTGCGTAAACTTCTCCTGTTCTACTAATAACCTGCTCTGCCCCCCTGCACCTTGGGTGCTGTGCCCTTGTGCCCTAGGTAACTGGGCCTCAGGTACAAGGTATTGCCCGCCCGCAATGCTGTGGGTTCTTCTCCCAAATGAGGGCAATGCCCGCAGATGTTTAGCACCTTAACCCCGAAGGGCGTTAGGGGGTGTGTCTATCGCAAACAATTCCCTGGGTCACGATGTCACTTATTAAGTGAGTTTACACAGAGCCTGAGATTTCACTCCTTAGTGAAATCGAAGCGAAGTGAGCACTGCGGGAAAGCTTCTAAAGTCTAACTATCCGCAGGGTTCGAACGACACAAAATCGTTGACATTCTATTCCCCCTAAACTAAATTGCTGACGAAAAAGATATGCGTAGTTGAAATTAAGAGTTTTGCTCAGATACAAAGTTAATTTGAGGAAATTGAGATTGCTGCATATCTTACGTACTTGCGAATGTCCTTAGTCCTTCCAGTGTTTTATATATCTTAGAAAAGACTGGTTCTTGGTTTCTACCCCTACTAGAGAAAGCTTTGCCAAACCTATTCAATTCGTTCTGAAAGGCTCCTTCTTCCTTATCGGAGGGATCCCAAACGCCAAGTTCCTGAAATTGCTTTTCCAACTTCTCCAGTGGCTGATCACTAAATGCTCCCAGATAGAGTAATTTAGCCCACAAGAAAGTATCATATTTACTATCGTTGAATAAGCTCAATTTCTTGAGAGATGTTGTGAACTCCGACAATGAAATCTCCCCGTTTCCTATCAGGTCGTACAAACCGCGATTGTTGATGGAAAGTGCGGTCATGAAAAATGTTCCAATTTGCCAACCCCATAGCAAATGAGTATTTGCTTTCACATTAGTTGAAAGAACATATGCTGTGATTCGAAAGAATTCGTGTATCTGGCGTGCATTCATGGAAAACGCTATGCAGAGTTCAACAATGTCATCTGTGCGAGATTGATCATGTTCGGCATAATAAAATCGGTTTTTCTTTCCAAATGCTTCTTCGCTTAGATATTCCTCTACAAGCTTTCGGCAAAAGTGCTCTGTCATAGGCTGGGATTTTACCGGCAGGTTCACATCCCTATGGGCAAACTTGCGATAGTACTCATCAAAAACAATATCCTGTCCAAACAGTGCCTTGGCCGATGAAGCCAATTGGTTTTTGTCAACTCCAATTACAAAAATAAGCCCCCTAATATCAAAGAAGTGCTTGATTGTCTCCAAGAATTCGATGGCATAAGTTGGCCTGCACCTGTCTAATTCATCTATGATCACCAAAATAGGATACTCAAACTTATCGGTAAGACCGCCAAGCAAATTCCTTAGTTTCTTGAAAAGCTGATGCCTTTCCTGATAGAGTTGAAAACAAACATGACCTAATTCTGTCTTAGCCGTACCTTCCTTAGATTCTGCGTATTGTCCTGCCTTGATTACATCGACCCCCGTAAACCTCTGCACAACATCGTTTCCAACAGACAACGCAAATTTACAGAGCTTTCCGGCCGTCTCCTTAATTGGTTCTATGTCTTCGCTTGGTTGCAGAATATCCAGTAGGTACGAGACGATTGCCAATAAGGGATCTCCTTGGAAATCAGAATCCCATGCGTTTAAGTACACAACCTTAAATGTATTATTATCAGACTTGAGTTTGTTGGCCCACATTTCAAAAAAAGTACTTTTCCCACTCCCAAATTCGCTATTCAGACTCAGAACGAAACTTTCTTCGACAAACTTAGATTCCACCTGAAGATATGTTGTGAGCTTCTCGGCAAATGGTTCCAAATCAAACTTATCAAAATTTGCAAACGTCTTAGTCATTTTAATCTCTACATGTGTGTGTCGATATTCTTTGAAAGTAAATTAACATAATCTGCGTAATCCGCGTCTAAATTTTACCCAAACCCGCACTTGCCGTCAAAGCAAATACCTTGAATTAATCCCACAATGCCTCAATGTAAACTCACAACGCCACAATGTAAAGCCGCAATTAGACAATATAAACTTAAAATGCCGCATTGTAAACCAGCTACTCCGCAGATTTAAGTTGTTTTCCTACTTCAAAAGTTCGTTATCAATTGCTGTATTTAGTCTTTGGAGTAGCTCCTTTATTTCATAATGGGATTTTTTTAGATCTGTGGCATATTCAACACACGAATTCAGAAAAGCCTTTGCTCGATTGACATGTAAGGGATTTTTAGTTTCTGCTGCGACCCAGTCCCAGTGTTCATGTTGCCCAACAATGTGATTGTTATATCTATAAGAATCCACAACCCCCTTTGCTGCTGCATATGTCAGAATTACGAGTCCCCTTAAATCCTCATTCTGAATTTCTCCAATAAGATGTGCATTTGATTGATAAACTGTGAAATAATCCTGTGTCAAAGGATAATACATCAGTAAAGGCTTGCCATCTTCAAGGTTCTCAATGTCTTTGCCTGCTCCTTCATTATATCTTGTCCAGAGTGCTTTTAATTCACTTTTGATTGCCTTGTATAAGCCTTGTAAGTTTTCCTGTTTTTCCATATTTCGCTTTTTAAGATCATTCTGGAAAATCTGTTGAACAGATTTTCTTGTAGCCCATGCAGCAATAAAACCACCTACGATAGCACCGAGAAGCGAAGGGAAAATTGGAGCGATAAAGCTACTTACTGCCGTAATAAAATAGGGGTCTTTGTCGCATAATGTCTTTATAAAAGTTGTTGAGTTTGGATCCATAACTTCCTCGCTTTTAAAATTTCATTTTATAAAACCCACATCACCGTATTACTCGGCTCGCCTTTGCCGGATATATTTATCGCTCTACACTGTATTCCCCCTCAATTATAACCCAATTTTCCAGAGCGTCAATTCTTTTTTCCAATATATCCACTCCATTAACAGCCCCATTTTTTCCCTTTTTCCTTTTTCATTTTCATCTTTCCTCTGCGTCTCAGCGCCTCCGCGAAATTCAATATTTTAAGTTTTTATTTTCCCAATTTAATTTTCTTTCATCTTTTCTTTGCGCCTTGGCGCCTTGGCGGGATTCAATATTTAGTGTTAGTTTTCTTTTTCCCTTTCCCCTGCGCAGCCCACCCAAACTACCTATTTTAACATTTTAACAAACCTAATTTTCAGACCGAAATTTTCCCCCAAATTATCTTGCCTATTTTAACATTGAACGAGGCATTTGTATCGGGTGTGCAATTTTGTGCGCTTTTTTGTACTTTTTTTGCTTTTTTTTAGCTTTTTTCCGCTTTTTTTAACTTTTTTTCACTTTTTTTTTACCCCCACCCCCATTTTTAGCTCAAAATCAAGGGTGCCCCAAATCCCCACATAAAAAAACACCCCCATTTTTGACCCAAAATCAAGGCTCAGGCAATAACTAAAATCAGCCTGTTTCAGAAAAGTATAAGCTGTGGTTTTACTCCCGGCTGGTAATTAAAAAATTCGGGTCTATTGTTACCAGCTTCGTTGCTGTGAATCCCGGCCGGAAGGTTCATTCTGCTGAGTCGAACCGGCCATATCTTCAGATTCTGAAGGCTGTTGATGTTCGTTTTGAGGCTCGTCAACGCCGCTTTCAGGCCAGGAATGCGGTTCAGGGGCTTTACCGGCCGGCCTGAATGCATTGATAATCTTTTCAAATAAGTTCCAGGACATTTTCTAAATCCTTAAATAAATGTGGTTATTCTTATTTTATATAGCAATTCCGCCATAGTCTTTTTCGGCGTTTTGACGTAAAAACTTTATCATTAAAACCCAGAAGTTACTTGCCGGGCACGGTTTTATGGGACGTTATGGGATAAAAAGATGGAAACTAAAGAGGAGAGGTGGAGTGATTTTTGGGGCAGTTACCCTATACCAAAAGCCGAAATGCTTTCATCCTCACATGGCCCGAGAATGGCAATGTTGCTAAATAACGGTGCAAATGAGGTTTTTAGAGCAGTTCGTCAATAGCGGCGGTGATATCCTTTTTACTTGTCAGGCCGACCCATTTTTTCTCTACCTGGCCGCCTTTGAATAAAATCAGAGTTGGAATCGCACTTATGCCAAATTCTATAGCGCTGTCGCGGGCTTCATCGGTATTTAGCTTGCAGATTTTAGCCCTGTCGGTATATTTGTCGGCGACTTCGGCGAGAATAGGGGCCATCATTTTACATGGGCCGCACCAGGGGGCCCAAAAATCAACGAGTACGGGAGTTTCAGAATTGTGGACGGTTTCATCAAAAGTAGCATCGTTTAGCTCTGTTACGTTACCAGCCATTATTATATCCTTTCCAAATTCATCGCCAAAAAAGCAAAGTCTATTTTAGTGATGCAGGAGAGTGCTGTCAAATTTTAATTTAAATTTATGATTTGTAACTGTTTGCAGAGAGCGTGGGTCATTGCTCAATAATTCGCTCCTGCGGCTTTGATTTGCTTTTTGTGGGCAATTCAGTGATTGGAATGGCTGATTGCTGAGAGGTTTCAGTTGATGGCTCTTTTGCAGATGGTGGAGGTGATGATATTTCAGTGATTGGAATTGACGGTTTTTCCTGCGGTTTTGTTTTTTGAGTTGTGTCGGTGGTTTCAGTTTCGGAGGTCAATATGGCTTTTTGAACGGCCTGTTCAGCGGGTTCATCGGTGAGGCAGCGCAAGTGGAGCTGTTTTGAAGATTTTGGCTGGTCAACCCAGACGAGTTTCTCTCGAATCAATTCGAGCAGGGCCAGAAAGAGTCCTACCATTACGAGGCGGTTTTTTGCGGCATCGAATATTCGGTCGAAAGGCATAGGGCCTTCTGTCTGCAGGCGATGCAAAATTTCTATCTGATACAGGTCGATGGGTGTGTCGTCTGTGATGTGGCTGATGTCATATGTTTTTCCGGTGGCGGCCATAATTGAGTCGAAAGCTTCGAGCAGGTCCCAGACTGTGACCTGTTCGAGGTCAACGGCCGGCTCTGTAGCGGGTTTGAGGCTTTCAATGATGCTGGGGGGGCGGTTGAAACGGCTCTGTGCGTGGTCAGCGGCGGCGTTTAGCAGATTGGCGGCATCTTTGAATTTTTTGTATTCGAGAAGCTGGCGGATTAGCTCTGCCCGTGGGTCTGTAAGGTCATCGTCATCAATGTCGTCGGGGGCAGCTTTTGGCAGGAGCATGGCAGATTTTATCTGCATTAAGGTGGCGGCCATAACCAGGAAATCACCTGCTAAGTCGATGTCGAGGCTCTTTAGCATTTCGATATAACGGATGTACTGGTCGGTTATGCGGGCTATTTGTATGTCGTAAATGTCGACCTCGTCTTTGCGAACCAGATATAGGAGCAAATCGAGTGGGCCGGCGAATATTTCAAGATTTACACGATAGTCGGCCAATTACTGCTCCTGTTTTTCGTCAAGGTTCAAAATTTCCATAGCCTTTTTTGCCTGGCTTTCGAGGACCTGGAGTAGTGTGGCGACAGCAGGTATAGTATAGATATTTGCGGCGTTTTCACCAGCTAAAAGGGATTTTATACCAGCATTGTCAAGCTGCTGCTTTGCGAGGCTTGCCTGGATGGAATCGGTGAAGGTGGCAATTGTGATTAGTTTATCAGTCATAATTAATTTCCCAATCCTACAGCCTTTCGAACCCTGTCGAGGGTTTCGGAGGCTACGGTTTTTGCGCGGCTTGCACCGTCAGCGAGGACTTTTTTTACCTGGTCGATATTATTTTCGAGTTCGGCTCTTTTTTGCCGGTATGGCCTGAAGTATTCAAGCATCAGTTCAGCGAGTCTTTTTTTGACCTGGCCGTAACCCATACCGCCGCTTCGGTACTTTTTTTCCCATTCGGCGAGTTCGTCCATTGAGGCGACGAGTTTCAAAAGGGCTAAGACATTGCACTTGTCGGGGTCTTTGGGTTCCTCGACGGGCGTGGAGTCGGTGACCATACGCTTTATCTTTTTTTCGACCTGCTTTTCAGGCTCGAAGATTTCGATAGTGTTTCCGTAGCTTTTGCTCATTTTTCGGCCATCGACGCCGGGAACAACAGCTACGGATTCGATGATGTGCTCTTTTGGTATTGTTAAAATTTTGCCGTAGGTGTTGTTGAAACGGATTGCGATGTCGCGGGTGACTTCGATGTGTTGTTTCTGGTCGGCACCTACGGGGACGAGGTCGCTGTTGAAGATTAGGATGTCGGCGGCCTGCAGAACGGGATATGCGAACAGGCCGTGATTCGGGCTTAGGCCCTGAGCGACTTTTTCCTTGTAACTTGTGCATCTCTGCAAGAGTCCCATCGGGGTTATGCAGGAGAGAATCCAGGTTAGTTCTGTAACCTCGGGAACGTCGGACTGGCGCCAGAAAACGGTTTTTTCGGTGTCGAGTCCGAGGGCGATATAATCCATTGTGACGTCGAGGGAGTTTTGTGCGATTTCTGCGGGAGAGGGGCTGCTGGTAAGAGCATGGAAGTCAGCGATGAAATAAAAACAGTCGTTTTCAGCCTGCAGTTGGAGGTGCTGGCGCATAGCGCCGAAGAAGTTGCCAATATGCAGCCTTCCAGAAGGTTGTATGCCCGAAAGAACTCTCAAATCAATCTCCTTATGTCAAAAATAGCCGAAAAAAGTAAAAAAAACGCAAAAAGTTATACAAACTTTGTGTAAAAGTAACAATAAATGGAAAAAATGTCAAGGATTTTGGTGTAATTTGGTACCGAATCTGCAATGGCAGATAAAATTTCATCGTCCGAAGTCAGGAGCGGAAAAAATCGGGCTGATGTCAGGGAAATAAAATATCTGTCCGGTGTGAGGGGTGCAAAAAAGCTGTCTGATATCAAAGGCACACAAAATCTGCCTGATGTCAGGCGTGGAAAAAAGCTGGCCGATACCAAGAGCACACCGACCAATATCAGGAGCACAAAAAATCTGCACCTTACCGGCCGGCCAAAGGCGGCACGTTTAAATTGTCGGCCTGAACGAACAGACCGCTCCATATCGACAGCGAGCAGTTGTTATCGGTATCTGCCGGAGTTTTGTTTACGCAAACAAAAATAGTCTCAGGCCATTATTTTCTGCCGATGCTTTTCAAATATTTCTTTGACTTGCGAAGTTTCATTCTGCCGGCTTTCTTTTTTACAGCATCAGTTTTTCGGCCGAGCTTAGCAGCTATTTTTGATGTCGGGTTTGTGGGGAAAAGCTTTTTGAGGAGATTTTCTTCGGCTTTAGTCCAGAGTCCTTTTGGGGTTTTTTTCTTAGCGACTGTCTTTTTTGCCTTTTTCTTCTTTGCCATTTTTTGCTTCCTTTCCTTAAATGGTAATTATTTTAATTCTCATCTTTGCTTTTGCTATTATAAACAGTTGCTATATAATTTACGTGTGGTATTTTGTGGTGTCAAGTTTTTTTATAATAAAAGCCAATAAAAAAAACGGTGCTGAAAATGCCATAGGGGACATGATGGCAAAGATTGATGAAAATTCGGTTGGTATCGTGACGACCAAAACTATACGGGTGGTAGAGAAAGACAAGCCAATGAAGCTTGACTGCGGGAGAAGTCTGGGGCCGATTGATGTTGTCTATGAGACGTACGGCGATTTTAACGAGGCTGGTGACAATGCGGTATTGATTTGCCATGCTCTCAGCGGTGACGCCCACGTTGCCGGTTACAACAGCGAGGAAGACAAAAAGCCCGGCTGGTGGGATGTTATGGTGGGTCCGGGCAAGGGCATCGATACAAATAAATATTTTGTTATCTGCTCGAATATTCTCGGCGGCTGCCGGGGAACAACGGGGCCTTGTTCTATTAACCCGGCGACAGGCGAGGCTTACGGCCCGGATTTTCCGATTATAACGATAGCCGATATGGTGAGGGTTCAAAAGCTGCTGCTTGACAAGCTTGGTATAAAAAGACTTTTGTCGGTTATCGGCGGGTCGATGGGGGGGATGCAGGTCTTGCAGTGGGCGATAGAATATCCTGATTTTGTTAAATCGGTGATTGCCGTAGCTACTACTACTCATCTCGGGGCGCAGTCGATAGCTTTCGATGCGGTGGGTCGAAATGCGATACTTGCGGACCCTAATTTTTTCGGTGGTCGATACAAAGATGAAAAAAGACCCGACATGGGCCTGGGTATAGCTCGTATGATAGGTCATATAACATATCTTTCTGAACAGGGAATGCGAGAGAAATTCGGCCGCAAGCTTCGAGGGGCGGCGGATTACAGCTATGATTTCAATTCAGAATTTGAGGTCGAGACTTACCTGGATTACCAGGGTCAGATATTTGTGGAGCGTTTTGACGCCAACAGTTATCTTTATATAACCAAGGCGATGGACTATTTCGACCTTGAAAAAGAATACGGGTCTTTGGAGAAGGCTTTTGCGAATGTCAAGTCGAGATTTCTTGTAATTAGTTTTGCGAGTGACTGGCTTTTTACTCCGGCGCAGTCCAAGGCAATAGTTGATGCGCTGGTGGCCCGGGGTAAAGATGTCAGTTTTTGTGATATAACCTCTCCTTATGGTCACGATGCCTTTTTATTGGAGCCGGAGTTGTTAGGCTCATTTATTTCGGGCTTTTTGGGCGCAACTCACCGTCCCGGAGAAAGAAGAGAATATAAGAGCGTAAGATTACAAGAGCAAAAGCAAAGAGGTGATTTTGGGCAGGCCCATCGTGTTCGTATAGACTATGCGTTGATAGAGTCGCTGATAGAGCCTAAGAGCACCGTGCTTGATATCGGCTGCGGCGACGGAGAATTATTGGCAAACCTAACAGCAGACAAGGAAATAAAAGGCGAGGGAATCGAGCTTGACCAGGAACTTGTTCTTGCCTGTGTGAACCGAGGGCCTTCAATCATCCAGTATGACGTCGAACTTGGTCTTGAAAATTATGCAGATAAAAGTTTCGACGTGGTGATACTTTCTCAAACGGTTCAGACGCTGAAGAATCCTGTAAAGATATTTACTGAACTGTTGCGAATCGGCAAGAAAGTAATAGTGAGCTTTCCGAATTTTGGTCACTGGCGGTGCAGGGCGCAGTTATTTTTCTCAGGCAGGGCTCCGGTGACGAAACAATTGCCATTTGAGTGGCACGATTCGCCAAACATACACTGTCTGAGCCTGAAGGATTTCGATGAGTTCTGTAGTGAATTAGGGGTTAAGGTAGAAAAAAGAATACCGCTGAGCAAAACCCGAATTGCTCCGGTGCGTTTTGCACCGAACCTGTTCGCCGAGCAGGTTATATATGTAACCAGTAAGTAGTAAAACAGCGCTCCGCATTTTTTTGCGGCGTGGATTCAGGCCAAATTAGTTTTTGTCCTTTGTATTTACGAGTCTAATGGTGTCTTCGCCTTCGAAGTCGGTGCCGTCATTGAGTCTTCCGGTAACGGTTAAAGTCGCGGAAATTTCCTGAATATCCTTAAGCATCTCCTGAATTTCCCCTCGGTTGAACTTGACAAGCACCTTTTGTTCTTCCTGGTCGATATTGGACCATTCGGGTTCGATGCTGTCGTTGAGCCTGATACTTGGGATATTTACATCGGTAATATCATATTCATCACCGAGCGAGATGGCACAATTAATCCAATTTCCGTTGCTTTGTAGATTGAGGGTTTTTGGCGTTATTTCAACATCAACCGATATTGCGAGCATAACTTCGTCGGCTCCGATATCTACTTTTGTGCCAGCTATTCTTGGGTTACCGTCGATATCGGTTTCGCCGGGGCCGGGAATAAAGCCGGGGTCACCGGCATCAACACAGGGCGAGTTTTTCAGCAAATGGTAATCTTCTTGCGGCGGGCCAGGGTCGACAAAGTTAGGGTCGATATTGATATTTCCCAGGCCCAATATAAGGAAACATCCAGGGTCGCATATTATATTTTCAGCGGGGTTGCGAACGTCACAGTAGGAAAGCTGGACAGTGGTGCCAAGACCTGAGTTTGCGACTCGTATTTCTGCAGCAGATGGGGCAGTATTGGCCCAAAGGATGGTGTTGTTTGCGGTCAAGTTACTTGATTGGTAGCAATAGATGCCGCCTGCGGAGGATGCGGCGGTGTTTTGGCTGATAGTGCAATTTTCAATGACCGGCTTCCCTGCGTTGTCGGTGTAAACCGCCGCTCCCTTTTGTGCGGAGTTGGCTGTAATAAAGGAATTTGCTATTTTCGGACTTGCCCCGTTGCAGTATATGCCTCCACCGAGTACAGCTGAGTTTTCCTTGATAGTGCAGTTTGTAATTTTGGGGCTTGTGTTAGTGTTTGCACAGGCGATTGCGCCGCCACAGGCTGCAGAGTTATTGATAAAAACGCAGTTGGTAATTAAAGGGCTGCTGCGGTTTGTGCAGTAAATTGCGCCACCCACGATGCCGTTTCCATTTGTGATGGTAAATCCGGCAACGGTTGAACCGCCATTTTCGGCCATTTGGAAGACAAAGCCGCGACCATCACCCTCACAGTCGATGACAGTTGTACTTACTATTAGAGGGTCGGCAGGGTTTGTGCTTCGCAGGATAATTGTTTTTCCATTTAGGTTTATATTTTTATTTTCGGAGCCTTTATATGTTCCCGGTGCAACAATGACGGTATCCAAAGGACTGCAGGCATTGACGGCGGCCTTTATGGTAAGGTAATCTCCAGGGACATAGTGAACGGCTGCCGGCGCCAAAGGGGCAATAAGAAGGACAATCAACCAGATTTTAATTTTTAAGTGCTTCATTTTTTTCACCTAAATTATTTTTTTTATCCAAGTCACCTTCAAAAATTACGGTACAACTTCAGAATACGAATCAGCGACATAATAGAGAATTAATTCCGGTCCGAAACCAGCGGGCACCTCGCTGCCACCTGAACGGTTGAAGAAAAGGTCGCTGTTGCCGCTTAAGGTCATAGGGTTACCGGAATAATTAAGTATTGAGCCATCAATAGTACCGCCGGCATTTCCAAAGAATTCGATGCCATTTGCGGCGATAGCGCCATTTAAGGTTTCAAAGCTTCCTCCGAAAGAGGCACTAAACCCCGGAGCCATAAGGAATGTCCCGGTTTCGTCTCTGAGCTGGTCAAAATCCGGGTCATCTTCGGGCAGGTCAGAAACAGGGTAACTGGTGACATTGCCTAAAAATATTATCTGGTTTGTAGCGGAGTTGTCTGCCAGGTCGCCATCTCCGACAATGATGCCGGTTATATCACAGTTGCCGGTAAAAGTAACGATGTTCGGTGTTTCGATAAATAATATTCCTATTAGAGTTGTGTTTCCGGAGAAGATAATAGGCTCAGGAG
>Ga0307378_10006088_pt1 | contig 16622 bp, 11 predicted proteins | sample UN1MG_FD_202238 | JGI IMG/M metagenome (GOLD analysis project Ga0307378, IMG submission 202238) | Soil microbial communities from Risofladan, Vaasa, Finland - UN-1 | ecosystem: Environmental > Terrestrial > Soil > Coastal area > Acid sulfate soil | place: Finland: Risofladan, Vaasa | collected... | reverse complement strand
CCTGCGGTCCTCTGCCCGTGTGGTCGCCGGAAGCGCACAAGGACTATATCATTGACGACGAGGATGACGACCGGAAATAATGATTGGTAGGCCCGACACTCTTGTCGGGCGGCCTTAATGAGGGGCGCGCGGGACAAGAGTTTCCCGCCCACCTATTGAAGGGCCGATTTAACAATGAACGCGGATCAACTTAAGGAGAGAAAGGAAGCGGGCGAGCGCATCCTGGCGGAGGCCCCGCGCTTGGGCGGGGGCGACAAGTTCGTGTTCTCCTGTCACCCCGGGATCTCCTGCTTCAACCAGTGTTGCCGCAACGTGAACATCGTGCTCACGCCGCTGGACATCCTGCGGATGAGCCGGCGTCTCAAGATGACGACCACCGATTTCCTGACGCGCCATACGTTCGTTCCGTTTTCCGAGGACCAGAAGCTGCCGTTCGTTTTCCTGCGCATGAATGATGACGAGGAGCGGACCTGCCCGTTCGTGGGAGAAAAGGGTTGCGGGATTTACGAGGACCGGCCGTGGCCGTGCCGGATGTACCCGGTGGGCGAGGCGTCGCCGGAGGACCCGGCGACCCAGGGCGGCGCGTTTTATTTCCTGATTCAGGAGGACCACTGCCGCGGCCACGAGGAGAAGAATTCGTGGACCATCGCGGATTGGACCCGGGACCAGGGCGTGCCCGCGTACCGGGAGATGGGCGAGCTGTTCAAGCGCATCCTGCTCCATCCGTATCTGTCGTCGAAGCCGCTGGACCCGGCCCGCATCGAGATGTTTTACATGGCCTGCTATGACCTCGACAAGTTCCGGGAATTCGTGTTCCAGAGCCAATTCCTCACGCGCTTCGTGGTCGAGCCGGAGACCCTGGAATCCATGAGGTCTGACGATCTCGAGCTCATGAAGTTCGCCTTCCGGTGGCTTGGCTTCGCGCTGTTCGGCGAGCTCACCATCAAACTCAACGAGGCGCTGCTCTCCGAGCGGGAGCGGGAGATGCTGAAGCGAAAAAAATATTAAGTCCAACAAGCAGAGAATTTTTTGACGGGATTAACAGGATTACTAATGAGGCCGCTAAATAGATGACGCCTATGCCGCGTAGTATCGCGGATGGTAGGCCCGACACTCTTGTCGGGCGCGGCGGAACAAGAGTGTTCCGCCTACCATTGGAATGGCCATGTCATCTATTTAGTGATCCGAGTAATAACCGGATTAACCGGATTCAAAAACAATTTTTATCCTGAAAATCCTGTTAATCCCGTCAAAAAAATCATTCACACCTGAGAGCAAAATCAAAGCAAGAAATGGAGTATGTGATGACTTCGGAACCGAAAAAAATTCTGGTGGTGGGCGGCGGGATCAGCGGGATCACGGCCGCGCTGGAGGCGGCGGAGGTCGGCCACGAGGTGGTGCTGGTGGAGCGCGAGCCGTACCTGGGCGGGCGCGTGGTGCGGATGTACCAGTACTTCCCCAAGCTCTGCCCTCCGACCTGCGGGTTGGAGATCAACTACAAGCGGCTGCGCAACAACCCGCGCGTCCAGGTCCTCACCATGGCGGAAGTTACGGGCGTATCCGGCTCGGCCGGGGACTTCGAGGTCAAGATCAAGGTGCGGCCGCGTTACGTCACCGGCAAACAGCCGGTCTCGCAGGCCCACCTCGACGCGGTGAAGTCCGAGGTCACCTGCGACTTCGACCTCGGCCTGTCCTCGATAAAGGCCCTGGCCCTGCCGCACGGCATGGCGTATCCGTACCTGCACGTGCTGGACAAGGACGCGCTCACCGGCGGCGAGCTCGAGGCCCTGAAACAGGCGGAGCCCAAGGGCGCCATTGACCTCGACCAGAAGGAGGAGGAGCTGACGCTCAAGGTCGGGGCCATTGTCATGGCCACCGGCTGGAAGCCGTTCGACGCGAAGAACATGCCGGACCTGGGCTTCGGGAAAATCAAGGACGTGATTAACAACGTGCAGATGGAGCGCTACTGCGCGCCCAACGGCCCGACCGGCGGCAAGGTGGTGAGGCCGTCATCGAGCGAGGCGCCCCGGACCGTGGCCTTCGTGCAGTGCGTGGGCTCGCGCGACGAGAACCACCTGCCGTACTGCTCGGGCGTGTGCTGCATGGGGACTCTGAAGCAGGCCCGCTACGTTCGGTCGCGGCTGCCGGAGGCCGAGATCAGCGTGTTCTACATTGACATCCGTCCCATCGGCCGGCTGGAGAAGTTTTATTACGACTTGCTCGGGGACGACAAGATCAAGTTCATCAAGGGCAAGGTCCCCAAGATCACGGAGGACGGCGGACGGCCGGTGCTGCACGTGGAGGAGATGCTGAACCAGAAGAAGCTTACGGCGCCGTTCGACCTGGTGGTGCTCGCGACCGGCGTGGTCCCCAGCACCGCCGACGAGAAGCTGCCCGGCGCGGGCGTTACCTATGACCCCAACGGCTTCGTGGTGGACGACGCCAAGGCGGGGCTGATCGGCGCGGGCTGCGTGAAGAGGCCGCTCGACGTATCGCGCTCGGTAAAGGACGCGACCGCGGCCGCCTTGAAGGCCATCCAGATCGTGAGGAGGTAGTGACGTGGAAGACAAGCTGGGAGTATATATCTGCACGGGTTACGGCATCGCCGAGGCGCTGGACATCGAGGCGTTGAAGAAGGTTGCCGGCGAGGAGATGAAGGCCGAGGTGGTGAAGACGGTGGGCTCGTGCGAGGCCGACGACATCGCGTTCATGAAGAAGGACGTGGTTGACGAGCAGTTGACGCGGGTGGTGATTGCGGGCCCCACTTTTCGCTTTTATCCGAGCAACGCCCTGGGCGAGGGGCTGCTGGCGGACTACGCGAACATCCGGGAGGGCGTGGCCTGGTGCCAGGAGCCGAACCACGAGGATACCCAGATGATGGCGGAGGACTACCTGCGCATGGCCATCACCAAGGTGCGCAAGATGTCCGCCACCGACCCGTTCCCGGGCTGCTCCGACATCAACAAGGACGTCCTGGTGGTGGGCGGCGGCGTGGCCGGGCTCACCGCGGCCCTCGAATGCGCGGACACCGGCTACAAGGTCTATCTCGTCGAGAAGGAGGGCGAGCTGGGAGGATGGGCCGCCAAACTGTATAAGTCCGTGCCCCACTCATCGCCCTACGAGGAGCTCGAGGACACCGGCGTCGCCCCGCTGATCGAAAAGGTCAAGAAGCACGAAAAGATCGAGGTCATGACCGGGGCCAGGATCGAGAAGATCGCGGGCGCGCCCGGCCTGTTCGACGTCACGGTCTCGGGCAAGACCTTCAAGGCCGGCGCCATCATCCAGGCCACCGGCTGGAGGCCGGCCGAGCCCGCGCACCTCGAACACCTGGGCTACAAGAAACTACCCGACGTCATCACCAACGTGCGGATGGAGGAGATGGCCAAGGCCGGGCAGATCAAGCGGCCCTCCGACGGCTCATTCGCCAACTCCGTGCTCTTTGTCCAGGACGAGGGCTCGGCCGATCAGGACAAGCTCTCCTACAGCTCCTCGATCAACTCGCTCACCGCGCTCAAGCAGGCCCTCTACGTCCGCGAGAAGAACCCGGAGGCCAAGGCCTACGTGGTCTATGATCATTTCCGCGCGCCCGGCCATAACGAGCTCTTCTACAAGAAGGCGCAAGCTGACCCGGGCGTGTTCATGACCAAGGGCAAGGTCGTGTCCGTGGAGAGGGCGAACGGCAAGATGAAGGCCAAGGTGGACGACACTCTGCTCGGCGGCAACATCGAGCTCGGGGTGGACCTGGTGGTGGTCGGCGCGGGCATGGTCCCCAACTCGGCCGACGGCGAGAAGATCAGGATCTACAACGACTCCCAGGCCGTGATCGCCAAGGGCGAGGCCGGCGCGCAACTGGAAGACGCCAAGAAGAAGGTCGAGGAGCTGGCGGCCCATGCCGGGACCGAGATCTTGAACCTCGACTACCGGCAAGGCCCGGACCTGCCGACGCTCAAGTGGGGCTACCCGGACTCGCATTTCATCTGCTTCCCCTATGAGTCGCGCCGGACCGGGATTTACGCGGCCGGCTGCATGCGCTCGCCCATGGACATCCAGGGCGCGATGGAGGACGGCGCCGGCGCCGCGCTCAAGGCCATCCAGTGCCTGGAGATGACGTGCCGGGGCGAGGCCGTGCACCCCCGGGCCGGCGACCAGAGTTATCCGGAGTTTTTTCTCCAGCGTTGCACCCAGTGCAAGCGCTGCACCGAGGAGTGCCCGTTCGGGGTGCTCAACGAGGACGTGAAGGGCACGCCGCTGCCGAACCCGACGCGCTGCCGGCGCTGCGGCGTGTGCATGGGCGCATGCCCCGAGCGGATCGTCTCCTTCAAGGACTACTCCGTGGACATGATCGCCAACGTGATCAAGGCCGTGAACGTGCCCGATGAATTCGACGAGAAGCCCCGGGTGCTCATCATCGCCTGCGAGAACGACGCCTACCCGGCCATTGACCAGATCGGGGTCAAGGGCGGCCGCTACAGCCCGTTCGTGCGGGTGATCCCGGTACGCTGCCTGGGCTCGACCAATATCGTGTGGGTCAACGAGGCCCTGTCCAAGGGCTACGACGGCATCCTGCTCATGGGCTGCAAGACCGGCGACGATTACCAGTGCCACTTCATCAAGGGCTCCGAGATGATGCAGGCCCGGAGCAAGAACGTCCGCGAGAAGCTCCAGCAGATGGCCCTCGAAGACGAGCGGGTCCAGCTCTTCGAGATGGAGATCACCGACTCCGAAAAAATCATGAACACCATCAACGAGTACATGGAGACCATCGCCAACATCGGCATGAACCCGTTCAAGGGGATGTGAGGAGGGAGATTAAGGCTTGAGGCTTGGGGCTTGAGACTTGAGGGGCAGGACAGCCGGGCCTGGGGACTTCTTCCTCAAGCCTCAAGCCCCACGCCTCAAGCCCTGCATCCCTCGATTGCAACTTTATAGGAGAACCTGACATGTCCCAACCAAACCGCGTCAAAATCGAACCCGACCTCGATTTCGTGCAAGACATCATCCAAAACGGCGGCGAGAGCCTCAAGAAGTGCTTCCAGTGCGGCACCTGCTCCGTGGTGTGCAACCTCTCCCCCGATGACCATCCCTTCCCGCGCCAGGAGATGATCTGGGCCCAGTGGGGACTCAAGGACAAGCTCACGGCCGACCCCCACGTCTGGACCTGCTACCAGTGCTCCGACTGCTCCACCTATTGCCCCCGCGGGGCCAAGCCCGGAGACGTGCTCGCGGCCGTGCGCCGAAAGGTCATCGAGGGCCTAGCATTCCCCTCATTCATGGGACGCGCCGTGGCCGACCCCCATTACTGGGCATGGCTCTTCCTCTTCCCCGCCATGATCCTGCTCGCCATCATCATGATTAACGGCGCCGGCTTCATGACCGAGCACCCCATCGTTTACGGGAACATGATCTCGCACATCCAGATGAACCTGGTCTTCCCCCTCTTCAGCGCCCTCGCCGGCATCGCCTTCCTGGTCGGAATGGACCGGCTGTGGCGAGGGGCCTCCGGCCAGTCGCTCATCTCCTTCCTGCCTCAGATGGACTACGGCCGCATGTTCACCGCGGCCAGGGACGTGATCACCGGCATCCTCACCCACAAGGACTTTGACAAGTGCGACACCAACAAGTGGCGCCGCCTGGCCCACCTCCTGGTGTTCTACGCCTTCATCGGACTCCTGGCCACCACCGCGCTCGCCATCGTGGTCCTGGTCGTTTATGAATACTTGAACAAATTAAGAGGGCTGCCCGGACATAACGAAATGCTGGGCGTTTATCCCATGGAGCCGCTCCATCCCATCAAGTGGCTCGGAAACGCCTCCGCCGCGGCCCTCATCCTGGGCTCCGGCCTCATGATCTGGAACCGGGCTAAGCTCGCCAAGTCCGGCGACATCACCTCGTCCGCCTTCGACAACTTCTTCCTCTGGACCATCTTCGGCGTCGGCGTCACCGGGTTCCTCGCCCAGATCTTCCGCTTCCTCGAAATCACCCCCATCATCGCATACGCCACCTACTTCGCCCACCTCGTGCTCGTGTTCGCGCTCCTCATCTACTCGCCCTACTCCAAGTTCGCCCACTTCGTCTACCGCACCGTGGCCCTCATCCATAAGCGCTACGCCGAGCTCGAAGCCGCCGAACAAGCCGCCCCCGAAGCAGAAGCCAAAGAGGCCCAGGCCGCCTGAAAACATCAAACCTTGCAGTTTTTAAAAGGCCCCGCGCAGTCCACGGGGCCTTGTTTTTTCTGCCTGGCCAATAAATAGGCGTTTCAGGGTCGGGACTATTCCGTCCCCCCCTTCTCCCTCAGCAGTTTTGCGACCTCTTCCCTTTTCTGATCGAGGGCGAGCTTTAGGGGAGTGGCGCCGTTGTTGGCTTTTTCATTGACGTCCGCGCCCTTGTCGAGGAGGAGCTGGGCCATTGCTTTGTGGCCGTAGTAGGCGGCGAGGTGCAGCGGGGTGAGGCCGTCGGCGGTGCGGGCGTTGACGTCGGCGCCGTTTTCGATCAGGAGCTGGGCGACGCTCTGGTGGCCTTTGCCGGCGGCGAGATGGAGCGGGGTCCTTCCATCCTTGGTCCGGGCGTTGACGTCGGCGCCGGCCGCGATCAGGGCCTGGATGACATCGGCGTGGCCGTTCAGGGCCGCGTAGTGGCAGGGCGAGAGGCCTTCCTGGTCGCGCGCGTTGGCGTCGGCGCCGGCGGAGAGCAGGGCCTTGGAGGAGACGTCGTTGCCGTTCATGGCCGCGTAGTGCAGCGCCGTCCCGCCCTTGGGGTTTTTACGGTTCACGTCCGCGCCGGCCGCGATCAGCTTTTGCACGAACTCGGGCCGGGCGTTGGCCGCGGCGAAGACGAGCATGTCGTTGCCCTCGTTGTCCACGGCCTTTTGGTCCGCGCCCGCGGCGATGAGGACCTGGGCGGTGTTCCCAAAGCCCTTGATCGCGCAGTAGTGGAGCGGCCGCTTGCCGTCCTGGTCCGCGGCCTCCAGGTCCGCGCCGTTCTTGATAAGGAGCTTCGCCGCCTCGGCCTGATCATATAACGCGCAGTAGTGCAGGGCGGTGAGGCCGTCGTTGTCCTTGGCGTTAACCTCCGCGCCCTTTCCGAGCAGCAGCTCCACGACCTCGACGCGGCCCTGGCCCGAGGCAAAGTCGAGCGGCGTCCGGCCCTTGTCGTCCCGGGCGTTGGCCTTCTTGGGCTGCAGCGAGAGTATCCGCTTGACGCCGTCGAGGTCGCCCCGGCCCGCTTCCTCATGGATCTTCTCCGCCCGCGCCGCGCCGCAAAGCATGAGGACCGCGGCCGCCGCTGACACCATCCATGCCCTCATCGTCATTTTTCTCCTCCGATCCCTTTTCATGGATAGCGGATCTTAAGATTGAGGCACATCCCGAGGTCCCCTGGCCCCCGCAGCCCGCTTCAGTAGCCGTAACTGTCCCCGCTGCCGAAATCCACGGAGATCTTTGCGGCCTGGCTTTGCTTAAACGGAGTTTTAAGCCCTCTCTCCGCGGCCTTTTCGATTTCCGGGTCAAGGGGCGTGACGGCGATAACGTTGCGATACTCCTCCGTTGCCTGGTCGCGCTTGTTCTCGAGGTCATAGGTGCGGGCGAGCCAGAGATGGCCGAGGCTTTGTTTATGAGGGGTCTGGGGCAGGGCGAGGGCCTTTGGGAACATGGCGGCCGCGGCGTCGGGGTTTCCGGTGCGGAGGAGGATGAGGCCCGCGACCTGGGCATAGACCGGCTCGTCCGGGTCAATGGCCAGGGCCTGTTGCAGGTCGGCGACGGCGCCGGCCGGGTCGTCGGCGGAGGACTTCTGCTCGGCGCTGATGAAGAGGCGGTAGGCGGCGAGGCGGGGATCGTTCTCCCAGGCGCCGTGGAGCACGGGGAGCTCGGTGAATTTTCCCGGGCCCTTGAACCCGTCCTCGAAACTAAAGCCGATGTACCTCGTGTTGCACACGGGGGCGGGGCCTTGGCCTACCCATAGGTCCATGGCGGTCGTGTCCATGACCACGCTGGAGACGTTGCTGTACTGTCCGATCACGTCGCCGGTGGCGCGCTCGCGTCCGGTGTTGAGGTCGTGGTGGTCGCCCAGGAACTCCGCGCCCTTTTGCGGATCAATGCGGCCGTGGTTATCGCTGAGGAGCTGGTTCATCCTCCGGGTGCGGTGGAAGGAGTTGATGGGGTACGACCAGTTGACCGCGATCTCGTCGGCCTTGAGCTCGGGCGAGCGGTAGGAGTTGGCCACGGCCAGGGTGTGGTCGCGCATGGGGATGACGGCGAGGTGGTGGCGGGAGATTTCCACGGCCACGCCCCTTCCCTCTTTGGAGGAGGAGACCACCATGATCCAGCCGGCGGCGGGCGGGTGCTCGCGGAGGATGGCCACGGCCTGGTCAATGGTCGCGGCCTCTCTCACGATCTTTTCGCCCAGGATCAGCACCGGCCAGCCGTCCGTGCCCACGTCCCTGGTGATCGCGGTATGGAAGCCCACGGACAGGCCGCTCTCGTTCATGCCGGTGACCCCCGCGCAATGCACCCCGGCGGAGGTGATCATGACGTAGCGCTGTCCCGAGGCCGGCCGGCAGAAGGCCACCACCGGGAACCGGTCAAAAAAACCGGCGCCGGGAAAGTCCAGGTTCCGGCCGTGGAGCACGTGACCGTTCACGGTGGCCGGGCCCGAGGCCACGAACGAAGTGCAGCCCATGTTGGAATAGGACGCCAGCCCCGGATAGGCCTTGCGCCCGCCGTAAACCTTGCCCTCGATCACCTGGCCAGCGTCCGCCGTCACCATCACCCGCGGAAGCGAATCGTAATCAAGGCCGGAGCCGTCGGCCAGTCCCTTTAAGCCCTGCCTGAACTCCGCCGGAATATGGCGCGCGATCGGATCGAAAAACAGGCCGTGCATGAACCATTCGGCCAGGTCCACCAGCGGCGTCCCGCCGATCACGCTGTGCTCGATCTCGCTCTTGAAAAAGTCCCGGATGAACGGGACCTCGCCCTGCGCGATCTCGCCGGCCAACAGAGCGCCGTGCTGATAGGCCATGTCATGGTCCGAGCCTTCCAGGTAAAGCACGTAAATCCCCTCCCGCTCCGTGAGCCACGCCGGGCCGAGACGCTTCACCCCGTCAGCTTCGACCATCCCGGCCTTGACCGGAGCGGCCTTGCCGGGATCTACGCCCCATGAAAGCGCCGCCGCGAAAGTCAGCAGAATTCCCCCCCAAATAATCGCGCTATTAATTCTTTTTCCACTCATGGGGCAGCCTATTTTTTCCTCCTGGCGGCGGATACGTCTCTTTGGCCCGGCCTCAATCCCAATCCAACTGGATCGCGGTCGCGCCTGCGCCCTGCCAGGCCCTTTGCAGGAACTGGAAGCGCGTATTCTTGGCGCCGGCGAGCTCGATCAGGCGCTCCAGGAACCCGGCGGTCTGGTGCGACGACGCCTCCTCCGCGACGGGCCCCATGTGATAGCGGACCTCGATGGCCGCGCTGTTCTCCATCAGGCTCTTGATCTCGATGGCCTCGAAATCAAAAAAGCTCGAGCGCAGGACCTGGAACCGCATCAGCGACTCCTGGGGATTGTCCTCCGCGATCAGCATCGGGTGCAGGCGGAAAAGGTCGTCCATCGCGAACCGGCCCCACGTGTAAACCGAGTTCACGTCGCCACCGGCGATCTCCGCCAAAATCCCCAACCCCAGCCGCTCGAACGTCTCCATCGGATACCAAACGTCTGGCTCGATGATCTCGGTCAGGAAAGAAAAATCCTCGGCCTTAAGATACCGCCGCCAGTCAACGTCCTTCCGGCCCCGCACCATCCGCACGTAATCAACGAACACCGTCCCTTTGACGCTCCAGCCCAACGGCCCCTCCTTCAAGCCCCATCATATCACTGCCGACCATCACAATGAAACCAACGCAACGACCCGATCGAAACTACTGGCCCAGTGGGGCTGTTTGCCGGATCGTTTCAATCTGTTTGGATCTTATTCTTCGGACCTGAAAGGGCAAAAGAAGATAGCCCAGGGTCGGACGTCTTCGGCCCACCCCGGGATATCGCCCCCATAAATATCCTTTACAGCCCTGACGGGGAGAAATAACGGTGGCCAATTCATCCAAGATCGAATACAATAAAACGCCATCATTCTGAAACACATCGCCAGGTTTTTGTACAAGCATCAACAGGATAGGAAAGGATGAAGAAAAGATCAGAACCGTTGCAGAAAAGAGACGAAAGTGACCGTGGCGATGAGGTGGTTGCCGAGCCAGATGTGCTCGATCACGGGCTCGTCGGACTGGGCGCCGGAGGCGAAGGAACCGCCTTCGTAGATGAGGTTCCCGGCGAGGTCGTAGGCGAAGACTCGGGCCTCCTCGGTGGAGGCGTTATATTTCAAGAAGCGCTCGGCGGAGGGGGTAAAGAACTGGGCCACGGTGTTGCCCATCAATCTTTGTCTCCCGTTAAGTTGATTAAGTTGGTGCCAGGCACCGTCCCCCACGGTGTTGCCCATCAATCTTTGTCTCCCGTTAAGTTGATTAAGTTGGTGCCAGGCACCGTCCCCCAGTGGTGTTGCCGATGACGATGGTTGATCCGGTGAGCTGGTGGAGGCCGTCGTAACGGAGGGCGTCGTGGTCCGGGTAAACCACGGTGGCGCCGCCGCTCTCGCCGATGCTGGTGATGTCGCCGAAGGCGTCATAGCCGTAAGTGATCTTGTGGTAGGCGTCGTCGTCGCCGGACGTCCCGTCCTTGAGCTCCTTGAGGGCGTAGCGCTTGTCGCGGGCGAATTGCTGGACTTGTTCGTTGCCCAGGGTGATGGAGGCGATGTCGCCGAAGGGGTACCAGGTTATGTCCTCCGCGACCATGACCCCATCCCCGCAATCGCTGATGGCCGCGGTGTCGGTCCTGATCTCATAGGGATGGGTGGGGTCGCCGTCGTCGAGGCAGTAATACACGCGGCGGCCGTTCCTGTGCCTCACCTTCAATAGCATCTCCTGGAGAAATGTCTAATGTCGAGACCTGACCCCCTCCCCACTCCCCGCCTCAAATTCAAGGGCCTCTCCTGAGATATGTCTAAATGTCGAGACCTGATACTTTCTCCCGTAAGTTAGTTATTTTAGTGCCTGGCACCGTTCCCCTGCGATTTATTATGAGTTGACCCTATAATTATTCTTCGGTATAGGTATAATATTGAAATGATAATAATAATTGCAATAGTATTTAATATTAATTTATCGTAAGGCATAATATATGCGCTCCATATTCCTTCACCATCTGTATACCATATATAGCTACCGTCCAATATATATATATAATTGCAAAATAATAGTATTATAGCGGCTAACAATATAATTAATATGAATTTATTCATTTTTACACCTACGTGATCGGGAATGGGACTTCTGATTGCATGAAACATCTATCAAACCAATAATAAGTACTGCACAAACAAGGATCGTATGCCCAGCCGCCGCATAACACGCAATCAAGAACTTCCCAGCATCTTGCAGTCAAAGTTGGACATCTTTCATCAAAGCAATAAATTTGCGTCAATTTGCATATTCTCAAACCCTGCTGATCAAATTGAGTTAAAGAATTATTATGAGAGTACGAAAATGGTAATAAATGTCTAGTTAATAAGTTTTGATCGAAGTGGATCTTCTGAGGCAAAGATTTGCTTCTTATTATAAAGACGGTTAATGGATCAATTCTATTATACCTCCCCAACCCCGGCATATATTCCCGATAATGGTTCTGGACGAAGAAGGGGGATGAGGTATAGGCGAGGTCCATGTCGGGGTCTTGGAATTGGCCGGGGAAGCGGAAGGAGGGTTTCCAGGAGATGAGGTAGTCTCCGGAACCGGCGGGCATGGAGGAGGACCACTCGTTGATAGGATCTCCGAATGCCATGTGCTGCTCGTACCAGGTAACATCCTTATTTGCGTCACGCAAGGTAAAGGGCCGGCCGATGTGGTCGGAGGTGTAGTAGTAGATGCCTCCCTGGGTGTAGGACGCGCTGGCGGGGGGTACGTCCATGAGGTAAGAATAGCCGATCACCAATCCGATTGCAAGGGCGAGACCGGCCAGGCTTGAGCTTGACCATTTGAGACCGAGCTTTTTTGCGCACGCAAAGGCGCAAAGCGCGCAAAGGAAGATGAGGAGGAGGAAGATTATTTTGCCGAAGAGGAAGACCTTGAGTGGAACCGCCATGACGGATAACAAGAGTCTGGTCCCGAGGCGGGCGGTGTCGTGGGCCTGGAGCCAGGAGGCCGCGGAAGGGCCGCCGCCGTGATAGTACCAGTTGACGAATCCCTTGCCCGCCTCGAAGCGCTCAAGCCACCGGTCCCGGAACGCCTTGAACACGATGAGATCCTTGGCCAGGGCCGTGCCGTACGCCGCCGTAACTATGAAGCACGCATCACCCGAACCCGTTACCGTGGCAATGAGATGATTGCCCAGCCAGATGTGCTCGATGACGGGTTCGTCGGACTGGGCGCCGGAGGCGAAGGAACCGCCTTCGTAGATGAGGTTCCCGGATAGGTCGTAGGCGAAGAGGCGTGTTTCCTCGGTGGAGGCATTGAACTTCAGCACCCGCTCGGCGGCGGGGGTGAAGAACTGGGCCACGGTGTTGCCGACCACCACCGTCTCCCCGTGCTCCGTCCAGTCCTCCTTGCCGTACATCAGGCCCTGCGGATAAAAATAGCTCTGCGCCTTGACCAGCGTGTCCCCGTCCTCCTCGCTGTACAGCGTCATCCGGCCCAGGTCGTCGTAGGTGAAGGACACGGTCTTGCCGCCGCTGATGGATGCGAGCTTGTTGGTGCCGCTGGTATAGGTATAGGTGTCGGTGGTCGCTCCCAGGGTCCGGGAGGCGCGGTTGCCGGCGGCGTTGTATTCGAACGTCTCGTGGTAGGTGGTGTTGCCGATGACGATGGTTGATCCGGTGAGCTGGTGCAGGTTGTCGTAGCGGAGGGCGTCGTGGTCCGGGTAAACCACGGTGGCGCCGCCGCTCTCGCCGATGCTGGTGATGTCGCCGAAGGCGTCATAGCCGTAAGTGATCTTGTGGTAGGCGTCGTCGTCGCCGGACGTCCCGTCCTTGAGCTCCTTGAGCGCGTATCGCTTGTCGCGGGCGAATTGCTGGACCTGTTCGTTGCCCAGGGTGATGGATGCGATGTCGCCGAAGGGGTACCAGGTGATGTCCTCGGCGACGTCGGTCCCGCCGGTGCAGGAGGCGAAGTCGGAGGTCCCGGTTTTGATGGCATAGGGATGGGTGGGGTCGTCGTCGGAGAGGGGAGGTGGGAAGGGGAGGGGAGAATGTGTGAAGGTGTGAATGTGTGAAGGTGAGAAGGGCAGGCACTATTTTTTGTTTTTTTATCTTTTTCTTTTTGTTCCCTGGCTTGGATATTGATTAGCTGGGCCTGGCGGAGTTCCTGGATGCGTCGGGCCTCAAGCTTCGCTGGCCTGGCGGTTGGGCCGGGTGAATTTTTCGCCCTGGTATCCGGATGACTGGAGGTGGGCGATGAACTTTTAGATCATGGCTCTGATGCGTCGTGCGAGGTAACGGAGGTTTTTATCTTCGTCCGGCGGGAGTTGGTTCTGGTCGGCGGCGATTTGGAGCTGGCCCCGGACCTGGCCGCAGGAGCCTTTGGCGATGAATAGAAGTTAAGTTAGTCCCAGGCACGACTGGAAGCTCCCGCCAGTTTTTGTTTCGCCTTCAGGGCTGGAGAGGATATTATGGGCGCCGATATCCCAGGGTTGGCCGAGGACGGCCAACCCTGGGATATCTTATTTTTGCCCTTTCAGGGCCAAAGAATTAAGAGCCAAAATGATTGAAGCAGAATGCCAGGTTGTCGTGTGAACTCCTTGCTTCGCGCTGCTCGCTACTCGGTCCCCGCTACTTCTTCGCGGCCATCTCCTTTTTTCTCTGGATGAAGAGCGGGTCTGCTTCCTGGAGCTCGCGGCGCTGGACTTTTCCGACGAGGGATTTGGGGATCTCGTCGCGGAACTCGATGAGCCTGGGGACCTTGTAGTGGGTCATGTTGGCCTTGCACCACTCGCGGAGCTCTTTTTCGGTGATCTTGCCTTTGTGGCCGGGTTTGAGGGCGACCCATACCTTGATGATCTCTCCGTCCTCGGGGTCGGGGATTCCGGAGGCCGCGACCTCGGATACGGCGGGATGTCCTCCGACCAGCTCCTCGACCTCCTTGGGGAAGACGGAGTAGCCGCGGAACTTGATGAGCTGTTTCTTGCGGTCCATGATGGTGACCTGGCCGTCCTCGTCCATGATCCCGATGTCGCCGGTTCGCATGTAGGTCTTGCCCTCGAACCGGATCAGGTGGTCGGCGGTCTCCTCGGGCTGGTTCAAGTAGCCTTTCATGACCTGGGGCCCGGCCACGCAGAGCTCGCCGATCTGGCCGGTGCCGAGGTCCTTGGTGGCGGTCTCGGAGTCGAGGATGCGCCATTCGGTTCCGGGGAAGGGCAGGCCGATGGTTCCGATCTTGCGGTTGCCCCAGAACGGGCTCGCTGAGACCACGGGGGAGCACTCGGTGAGTCCGAAGCCCTCGGAGAGGAGGGCGCCGGTTTTGGCCTCGAACGCTTCCTGGACGGGCCGGTGGAGGGGCCCGGCGCCGGAGACGCACAGCGAGAACTTGCCCTTGACGTTGAAGCGGGCGACGTCGGCGTCGGGCAGGTCGGCGATGCGCTTGAAGAGGATCTCGGCTCCCGGGTACATGCAGGCGTTGTCGGGCCCGATGGCGGCCACGGTTTCGAGGAGCTCGGATGTTTCCGGGGGCCTGGGGAAGAGCATCATCCAGGCGCCGATGCGGATGGAGATGTTCATGACGCAGGTCATGGCGAAGGAGTGGAAGAGGGGGAGCACGCCGACGCCGCAGTATCCGGGGGTGATCTTGTAGAGCCAGGCGGCGGCCTGGATGGCGTTGGAGGTGAGGTTGAAGTGGGTGAGCTCGGCGGCCTTGGGCAGCCCGGTGGTGCCTCCGGTCATGATATAGGTGGCGGCGTCGTTCATGGGGTCAATCTTGACGTCGGGCACGGCGGGCGCGGCGGCGCACAGCTTCATGAAGGGTATGGTGTCCGGCGTCATGGGCCCGGTGGGGATTTTTTTGAGGAGCTTGCCCAGCGTTTTCTTGACGAAGGGCAGGAAGTCGGCGACGTTGGTACCGATGACCTTGTTGATCTTGGACTGGCCGATGGCGGGTGCGATGGAGCCTTCGTAGAGGGAGTCGAGGCAGATCAGGGTGGTGGCGCCGGTGGTTTTGATCTGGTGGAGCAGTTCCATGGGCTTGTAGGTCGGGTTCAATCCGGAGGCCACGGCGCCGAGCAGTTGGCAGGCGTAATAGCCGATGACGTACTGGAAGGAGTTGGGCAGGAGCATGGCCACCACGTCTCCCTTTTTGACGCCGAGCTGATGGAGGGACGTGGCCAGGCCCTGGACGTTTCGCCAGAGCTCGTCATAGGTCATGTACCGGCCCAGGAACCATATGGCTTTTTGGGGCCCGAATTTTTTGACGCTCTCCTTGAGCATATCTCCGAGGGGCATAATCGGGAATTCGATATTTTTTGGCACCTCCCCGGGCCAGCCGGATTCCTTTTTAAACCAGATCTTGGACTCGTCCACATGCCACGGGCCGTTAGCGCTCATCTGAAGTCCCTCCTTATTAAACGGTTTAGGAGAATTACTCATCCTATTGCGTGAAACGCTCCCACCATACCTTTTCAAGGACGTGATGTCAAGAGGGGGCGACAAGAAAGGGGCTGATAAGAAAGCTTGACCTTTTTGCGGAGCGGAGGCCTGCCGGGACATGCGCCTCAAGGCCGGCCCTGCTTGTAGAGAGGACGTGGCACATGCCTGGGGCAATTGTGTTATATTATTAGAACATCTTAATAATTAAGGTTTTTTTGCAGGGGTCTTGATAGCGGGCCGAGAGGCGCGGATCAGCGTTATTGTTTTCCCTGGGAAAGGGCTTTGGTTGCGGCGCTGGGCGCTTTATTAAAATAACCTTAAAAAACAAGTATTAAGGTTATTAAAGGGGTTTGGCCTGACCCACCATCCCCCCGCATTCATAGACAACATAGGATAAGCCGTCACGGGCGCGAAAAAAAATCAATTTGTAACATATTGATATTTAGGGCTTATATAATTTTATTGCTGATTCCATCATTTTTTCCTTGACAAGCATTGACGGTTTTGCTATTAGTCGGTATTGCTAAAAAAGGCCTAAAGCCTGTAATTTGAACAATTTAGCGTTCGGAACCATTGAAATATGCAAATATTATCAAGGTCATGCATAAAGGGGCATTGACTGGATTAGTGAAGGAACTTTTTTTTGATTGCAAATAAAAAGGGTTAAATCGAGAGACGCAGATCATGCCTTATGGTGGGCATGGATCTTGCAAAATTTTATGTATAAGAAATCGGGGATTAAATTTGGCAACAAAAACACTGCAAGAAAGGAGCTTATGATGAGAAGGTTTGGCTTGATTGCAGCGGCATTGTGTTTGGCCTTTGCCGTGTGCGTCGGAATTTCGCCTGTAAGGGCGGAGGTTTATTCCGGCGCGTTCTTTGTCGGCGATTCCGGAAACGGCGACGGGTTCATTGACGGTTCGGACCAGGCGAACCTCCAGGCCGCCGTCTTGGGCATCGGCGGCGT
>Ga0307378_10006087_pt1 | contig 16622 bp, 14 predicted proteins | sample UN1MG_FD_202238 | JGI IMG/M metagenome (GOLD analysis project Ga0307378, IMG submission 202238) | Soil microbial communities from Risofladan, Vaasa, Finland - UN-1 | ecosystem: Environmental > Terrestrial > Soil > Coastal area > Acid sulfate soil | place: Finland: Risofladan, Vaasa | collected... | reverse complement strand
CGGGAGATGGCCCCGCTCCACCGTGCCGCCGGCAACATGCACGACACGCTGCGAGAAGCCCGCGACCTGGTCCGCGAGGATCAGGAACTGATCGTCTGCCGCGACGAAGCGTACCACGTCTATCGCTCGGTCGAGCTGCTTCAAGGCGACGCCAAGATCGGGCTCGACTGCGCCATCGCCCGTCGGGCGGAAGAGGAGGCCGAAAGCGGCCGCCGGATGGCCGTAGCCGGCCACCGGTTGAACGTGCTGGTGGCAATCTTCTTCCCGATCGCCACGATTGCCACGATTTTCGGGATGAACCTCGACCATGGGCTGGGCCAAACGGAAGGGCCGTGGCTCTTCTGGGTGCTCGTGCTGGTCAGCGTCGTCTGCGGCTTCTTCTTGAGAGCGACCATCATGGAGCGGCCCGCCAGACCCGAGAAGGCGGACCGGAACAAGCGCCGGTAGCCGGGGCCGGGCTTGAACCGAATTCGGCCGGTGCCTTATACTATGACTGGCTGCCACGCGGCAAGCCAGCCGCGTGTGACCCGGTGGCCTGCACCCCCTCGGCTTGGACCCCCGTAGTGGCGGCTCATCGGCATTTCGCTTTCATCGCCCCGCGCCGCATTGATGGGCTTTGTCTCGGCGCACGCCTGCCAAGATGTCGAGTGACAAGATGCGCCGCCGGATCGCCTGGACGGCGGCCCGGCTGATGTACACCCGGGAGGAATCGGAGTACTTTCGGGCGAAGATGAAGGCCGCGCGGCGGATCTTCAGCGGCGACCCGAAGCCGAGAGATCTCCCCAGCAACCGCGAAATCCGCGATCAAATCGAGGCCATCGCCCGGTTGCACGAAGGCGAGCGCCGGACCGAAAAGCTCCGGGACATGCGCGTGGAAGCCCTGCGCATGATGCGCGTGCTCAAGACGTTTCGGCCGCGTCTGATCGGCAGCACGCTGACCGGCCACATCCGGCGAGGCTCCGACGTCGACTTGCACGTCTTCTCCGACAGCCTGGAGTCGGTCTGTGCCGCCTTGGAGGCCGAGGGGATCCCGTACGAAGTCGAGCGAAAGCGGGTCCGCAAACAGGGGGAGGAGCGCAACTACACGCACGTCCACGTCGCCGACCGCTACGAGTTCGAGCTCACCCTCTACCCCAGCAACATGGCCCACTACGTCTTCAAGAGCTCCATCACCGGCAAGGCGATCGAGCGGGCGAGCATCGCCGAATTGGAGCAACTGCTCGAAGCAGAGTATCCCGACCTGCCGCTCGACCAGGCCGTGCTGGAAGCGGAAAACAAGGTCGACCGATTCCAGATCTACGAGATGCTGCTTCTGCCGCTGGAACGGGTCAAGGAGAGCCGCAAGCACCACCCCGAAGGGGACGCGCTCTATCACAGCCTCCAGGTCTTCGAGCTGGCCCGCGAGGAGCTGCCCTACGACGAGGAGTTCCTCCTGGCGGCCCTATTGCACGACGTGGGCAAGGCGATCGACCGCCGCGACCACGTCGCCGCGGCCCTCGATGCGCTCGACGGCTTCATCACCCCGCGCACCGCCTGGCTCATCGAGCACCACATGGAAGGCCAAGCGCTGAAGGACGGCACGCTCGGCGCCCGCTCGCGGCGCCGGTTGAGGGAGTCGGAGGATTTCGAGGAGCTCGAGCTGTTGGTCGAGTGCGACCGCAACGGCCGCACCCGGGGCGCAGAAGCGCCGGACGTGGAGGAGGCGCTGGAGTATCTTCGCGAACTGGCGCGGACGTGCGGGGAGTAGCCGGGGCCACCCGGCTCACGAACTGACCTCACGAACCACGAACGCCAAGAACGAATTACCCCCTGCGTTCCGACAAGCCTCGGGACGGAGCATCCGCCGGAGGAGACTAGTCGGTGAGAACACACGTCAGTTTCGAACGTCCGTCAGAAACGCTCTCGACGGGTAAGCCGCCATTCGGCGGCGATATCGCGCGGGCACTCGCCAAGGCGCTTGAAGCGAGCGGTTTTGGCGTCACAGAATCGGGTGAGTTGGACTATGCGTTCGCGTTTGACTGCAGAGTGACCAACCGGCGTTTCTACGTAATGGTTGGACTTGTCGATGACGGTATTCGGCAGTGGTTGATCTCGACGGACTCAACCGTCGGGTTCATCGGTCGCTTGTTCGGCGTTAATGACCAAGAGGAGCATACCACGCTCGTCACCGCGGTCCATGGGTTCTTGCAGAGTGACCCCGAGGTGAAGTCAATTCGTTGGTATAGCCAAGACGATTGGAATAGGAAGCCAGATCAAAGCTGGGCAGAGAGTCCTACCGAGTTGCAGTGCAGAACATAGCATTCCTGGAGAGCGCTTTGGGGTCCACGAAACGCGTGCCTCCGCGGAACAGCGAGGTCAAGATACTTCAGGCCGATCGCCTTCTCCGCCCGCGATCGTGCGCCCGCCGTCGACCGGCAAGCACACCCCGGTGACGAAGTCGTTCTCGACGAGGAACAGGACGGCGTGGCCGATGTGCTCGGGCCGGCCTTCGCGCTTGACCAGCGTGCCCGAGACGGCCTCTTGCTTCTCCGCCGGCGAGAGATCGTCGGGCAGCATCACCGGCCCGGGCAGGACGCAGTTGACGCGCACGGCCGGGTTGCGCCGGGCCAGCTCGACGGCCATCGTTCGCGTGATCGCGGGGATCGCGCCTTTGGAGGGGAAGTAGGCGGCGTAGCCCGGGTAGGGACGGACGACGGCCCAATCACCGATCGTGACAATCGCCCCGCCTTCCGGCTGCCCGACCATCACGAGCCCCGCCTTCTGACAGCAGAGGAACGTGCCCAGGGCGTTCACGTCGAACTGCCGGCGCACGTCGTCGGCCGTCACTTCCTCCAGCGGCTTGGGCTCCCACACGGCCGCCGCGGTGACCAGCACGTCGAGGCGCCCGAAGCTCTCCAGCGTCTGCTCGACGAGCCGGGCGACCTCGGCTTCCCGGCTCACGTCGGCTTGAAACGCCCGGGCACGGACGCCGTGCTCCTTGAGCCCGACGACGGTCTCTTCGGCCGCCTGGGCCGAGCGGTTGTAGTGCAGGGCGATCGCATAACCGCGGGCCGCCAGCATTCGGGCGACCGTGTTACCCACCCGGCGCTTGCCCGCGCCCGTCACCAGGGCCACCTTGCTGCTCTCGGTCTGGTGCATGGCGGGCCTCCGACCAACCCATGATGTCCCGGGCAACGGCCTTCACAAGGAACGCGGCGTTTTGGGCGTATCGCGGGATCATCCGCCGCGGCTCGCATCCGACGCGGTAGAGCCACTCGGCCCCGATCCGCTGCATCCACCGGGGGGCGCGCGATGTGCGGCCTGCCACGAAGTCGAACGACGCCCCGAGCTGCACGCAGGCCGGCACGCCCAACGCCGGGCGGTTCTCCGCCAGCCAAAGCTCCCCCTTCGGTTGTCCGAACGCCACCAGCAACAGATGCGGTCGCGCCCGACGAATTCGCGAGATCAGCTCCCGGTGCTCCTCGGACGAAAGGCCGCTCAGGACGGGTGCCTCCACGCCGACGATCTGTAGGCCAGGGTACCGCCGGCGGGCGATCGCGGCAACCTCCCCGGCCACGCCGTCCGCCCCGCCCAGCAAGAAGACCCGGTATCGCCGCTCGGCCGCGCGCTCCAAGAGCGTGAAGATCAGGTCGGCCCCGGCCACGCGCTCGGGTAGCGGCCGGCGCACGAGCCGGGAGTACCAGACCAGGGGCATGCCGTCGGCCACCAGGAAGGCCGCCTGATCGTTCACCGCGCGGAGCCGCGGGTCGCGGCGCGTCAGCATGGCGTAGTTCAGATTGGCGGTGATGAAGAAGGCGGGCTCGCCGCGCTCGATGAGGCGCTCGACCTCGTCCAGGGTCTCTTCGTACGAGAGACGCGCCAACGGGACGCCCCAGATCCGCACCACGTCGCAGGCCCGGCGTTCGGCTCGCTCGGCCGACGCGGGGGTCACGATGAGGTCGATCCGGCCGCTTGCGTTTTGGTCTTCGGTGAGCATGGCATTCCGCAGGAGGACCGCTGTGGTGGCTTGCCTTTCGACCAAGCCACCCGTCCCGTCAGTGCCCCACTTCAGAGTGGCCACTCAAGTATGGCACGCGATTCCGCGACAGGACCGGCACAATCGGCCCCTTGGTCTGAACCGGCACGGGGCCGTGGCCGATGCTACGGTTGACAGGGGCCCGGCCCGCCTGATGCAATGGGCGCCTTGGATCACCGCGATAGAGCGTTGGACAGTCATCATGCGCGCACCGTGCGCGCGGCTTGTGGGGCACGTTTTCAACGTGCCTTTGGATTGCAGGCACGTTGGAAACGTGCCCCACGTCGGGGGGGAGCGACATGAACGTGCTGGTCACCGGCGGCGCGGGCTACATCGGCTCGCACGCCGTCAAGCAGTTGGTCGAGGCCGGGCACCGGGTTGTGACGATCGACAACCTCTTCCGCGGCCACCGCCGCGCAGTCCACGCGCGGGCCGAATTTCGCAAACTCGACCTGGCCGACACGCGGGCATTGGCCGACTTGCTGCGCGAACACGAGGTCGAGTGCGTGATGCACTTCGCGGCGCTGACCTATGTGGGCGAATCGGTCACCGATCCTTTGACGTACTACGACAACAACACGGCCGGCGCGATCAGCCTGCTTGGGGCGATGCACCAGGCCGGCGTCAAGCGGCTCGTGTTCAGCTCCACGTGTGCCACCTACGGCGAGCCGGAAGCGACGCCGCTGGTCGAGACGATGCGTCAGGAGCCGATCAACCCGTACGGGTGGTCGAAGCTGTTCGTCGAACGGATCCTGAAGGACTACGCGGCGGCCGATCGCCGGTTCGCCCACGTCGCGCTTCGCTACTTCAACGTGGCCGGGGCGGCGGCCGACGGGTCGCTCGGCGAGGACCACGACCCGGAGACGCACCTGATTCCCGTGCTGCTTCACGCCGCCCAGGGTCGCCGCGAGAAGGTGACGGTCTTCGGCACCGACTATCCCACGCCCGACGGCACCTGCATCCGCGATTACATCCACGTGGAAGACCTTTGCGCCGCGCACATCACGGCCATGGAGGCCCTCGAGGCCGGCGACCGGCGGGTCTACAACCTGGGGATCGGCCGCGGCTACTCGGTCAAAGAAGTGGTCGAGTCGTCCAAGCGGGTCACGGGCATCGAGATCCCCATCGAGTACGGCCCCCGCCGTCCGGGCGACCCGGCCATCCTCTACGCCGACTCGCGGAAGATCCAAGGCGAGCTAGGCTGGTCGCCCCGCTACACGGAGATCGACGAGATCGTGGCCTCGGCGTGGAGGTGGTTCGAGAGGCATCCGGAGGGGTATGGCGACTGATATCGCTGGAGCAAGGTCTGCTCGCGACGGCAGGCAGTAGGGTGCGTGAAACGCACCATTATCTCCGGGCCAGGCAAATATGGTGCGTTTCACGCACCCTACGCCTGCCCCGCCGTCACCCTCAAGACCAAAGGCTCTTGGTCCGCTTACGAACCGTTTCGCTGGTGATCTCCGTTTCCACGTCGCTCTCGGCCGGCGACCCATCGTCGTCGTAAGGCGCGGTGGTCCGCTGCTCGAAGTGCTCCCGCACGCCCTCCGGCAGGAATCGTGTGAGCTGGGCGTAGCCGTGCGAGTCGCTGAAGCCGCTCCGGTAGTGGTAGTATCGAAAGGGGCAGCAGACCGCGAGCCAGCTCTTCGCCCGGGTGAGCGCGACGTAGAAGAGCCGCCGCTCTTCCTCGATTTCCTCGGGCGAGCCGGTGGCCATGTCGGAGGGGATGTTGCCGTCGGCGGCGTGGATCACGTAGACACAGTCCCACTCGAGCCCCTTGGCCGAATGGATCGTGCTCAGCACCAGCCAGTCGTCGTCCAACAGCGGCGGGCCGGCCAGGTCCTGGGTCGACGACGGCGGATCGAGCGTGATCTCGGCCAGCATCGTGCGGCGGTCCCGATAGCGCGACGCGATCTGCTCCAGTTGCTCCAGGTCGCGGGCGCGAGGGTAGGGATGGTCGTACCGCTCTTCCATCAGCGGAGCATAGAACGTCCGCACGCGATGGATCTGGCCCGGAAGGTCCTTGCGCGCTCCGGCCAGGCCGGCGAGCAACTCCACCAATTGCGGCCACAGCCCGGACGCAGCCGCCGGGGGCTGCCACCCGCTCCACGCCTGGAAGTCGCCTCCGGCCTCCAACAGCACGTCCATGAGCCCCCGGGCCTTGCGCGGTCCGACGCCGGGCAGGAGCGGCAGGATGCGCATCCCTGCCACCACGTCGCGCGGGTTCTCGGCCAGGCGCAAGAAGGCCATCAGGTCCTTGACGTGGGCCGTCTCCACGAACTTCAGCCCGCCGTATTTGTGAAACGGGATGTTCCGCCGCGTCAGCTCCGCTTCGAGCAGGATGCTGTGGTGCGAGGCCCGAAACAGGACCGCCTGGCGACGCAAATCGATTCCTGCTTCACGATGCTCCAAGATGTTTCGGACCACGAACTCGGTCTGATCGTCCTCGCTTTCGCACGTGACCAGGAGCGGGCGCTGGCCTTCGGCGCGGTTCGACCAGAGGTTCTTGGTGAACCGTTCCGCGGCCAGGGAGATGACCTCGTTGGTGGCGTCGAGGATCGGGCGCGTGCTGCGGTAGTTCTGCTCGAGAGTGACGACCGTGGTATCGGGATAGTGTTTCGGGAAGTCGAGGATGTTCCGAACCGTGGCCGCCCGAAAGGAGTAGATCGACTGGGCGTCGTCGCCCACCACGGTGAGCCCTTTGCCGTCGGGCGAGAGCAGGTAGAGGATCTCGGCCTGAAGGGCGTTGGTGTCCTGGTACTCATCGACCAACACGCAGTCGAACTGCCCACGGACCGTGTCGCCCGCCTTCGGGTCCGCCAGTAGCGCGTGCCAATAGAGCAACAGATCGTCGTAGTCGAGGGCGGCGGCCGATTCCTTGCGGTCGACGTAGGCATCGAAGAGCTGTTTCAGCTCGTCGGCCCACTCCTCGCACCAGGGGTAGTGGGCCTCGAGCACGGGCTGGAGCTTCTGGCGGGCGCTGACGCACCGGCTGTAGATGGCCATGCAGGTCCCCTTCTTGGGGAACCGCCGGTCGGTCTTGGCCAGCCCCAAGTCGGTGCGGACCACGTTCAAGAGGTCCTCCGAGTCGGTCCGGTCGTGGATCGTGAAGGCGGTGGGAAGGCCGATCGACTTGCCGTACCTCCGCAACAGCCGGGTGGCGATGGCGTGGAAGGTCCCGCCCCAGACGCGGGCGATGGGGAGCCGGCCCTTGGCCTGAGCCGCCTGGGCCCGCTGGAGCTGGCGGAGCACGCCGTCGGCCCGACGGAGCATTTCGGCGGCGGCCCGGCGCGTGAAGGTCAGCAAGAGGATCCGGCTGGGGTCCACTCCCGTGGCAATCAGCCAGGCCACGCGGTGCACCAGGGCCGCGGTCTTGCCCGTGCCGGCCCCGGCGACGACCAGCAGCGGCCTATCGCCGTGCTGCGCGGCCGCGCGTTGCTCCGGGTTGAGATCGGCCAGAAGCTCTTCAATCGCTGATTTGTCGCCCATCCGCCGTGCTCCCGCCGGTTCCGTGGCCCCATTGGAGCAGTGAAAGAATGTTCATGGTAGACGATTCCGGGCTGAGTGTCGATGACGTTCAGGTGGACCAGCGGAGATAGGGCAGCGGGAGGGAACAAACAAGTTGCAACTGCCCTGGCGGGTAGTTAAGCTAAGAGCTAGTCCCGGTCCCCGACGAGCCTGAGGCGGGCCGGCCCCGCCGTGGTGGTATTTTGTTGCCCCTCCCACGGTGTGCTCGCCCACCGAGCCCGAATGAGAGGGGAACACGTCTTCCGGTGACCTGACCGGAAGCATCCTGCCGTCACCCACATACCCTCCACCCCCGATTGCCAACCGATTCAGGAGGCAAGCCATGAGACGAGCAAGTTGCGTGATAACTCTCTGCACGGTGATGTGTCTTGTCTGCGCCCAGGCAGTGCCCGCGGAGCAGGAGCCTCCGAAGGAAGATGCCCCGGCCGCGCAGCCGGCTGCCGCCCAGCCCGCCAAGGAGGAGCCCGCCAAAGCCGAGCCGAAGGCGGCCGAACCGAAAACGGCCGAACCGGCCGCGTCGAAGCGCGCTCCGTTGGATGCGGCGGCGCAAGCCGCTATCGCCGACTGGGCCAAGAAGCTCGGTTCGCGCGCCAAAGAGAAGGGCGCGTATCTGACGATCGGCGACATCTGCGAGGTCAAGCCCTACAAGCAGGAGAAGTTGCAGGGCTTCGGGCTGGTGCTCGATTTGGAGGAGGCATTGAAAGGCCCGGAACCTGAAAAGGAAGGCCTGGAGACGGAGGAGGAGGCCGCGGCGGCCAGTGATGCACGACTCACGGAGTTGTTGACCCTGCTGAACGCGCCCGTTGCCGAGGGCGTGTCGCTCAGCATTTCCGAGTCGCTGCGCGTGCCCGGCGTGCTGACCCTCGTCGCCGTGACGGCCGCGATTCCCCCGGAAGGCGTTCAGAAAGGAGACCGGATCGACTGCGAGGTGCGGCCGCTGGGCGGCAAGAGCGTGGACGAAGGCTATTTGCTGGTCACCCAGCTTGCCCCGCCGGGTCCGAAGACGGACGCCCCTGCGGCACTGGCCGCCGGCCCCATCGTGAGGGAGAGCTCGTATAGGACCGGGGGAGCCAAGGTCCTCGGCGGTTGTCTGATGCAGGCGGACGTCTGTGACCAATTCGTCAAGGAGGAGAAGATCACGCTGATCCTCGACGAGGAGCACGCCGAGTTCCCCATCGCCCAGGATCTGGTCAACCTGATCAACACCGACATGGGCGTCGCCGTGAACCAGCCGCTGGCCAAGGCCCCGAGCCGTTTCAACGTCGAGGTGACGGTCCCGGAAGCGTTCGCAGAAGACCCGGTGGCCTTCGTCACCCTGATCCTCCGGCTCGAAACGCAGATTCCCGCCCCTGAGGAAGAGAAGTCCGAGCGGCGGACTTTCTCCGGCCTGCAAGGAATCCGGTAGGCGGAGACGCACTCGCGCGGTTTTCCCGTCGTGAACTGCTCGCGGGTGCGCTGGCGAACCGGGCCGCCGCCTGTGCCTCGAAGGCGTGAACTGGCAGCGCGAGACCGCCGCGGTATAATGGTGTTGCGCCCCGTCCGATCTGGCGGAAGCAGGAGCGAAGGAGCCGCAGCGCATGCCCGTTCACGACTGGACCCGCGTCGAGGCAGGTGTTTTCCACGCGTTTCACCACGGGTGGATCGAGGAAACGAGCCGTGCGCTGAACGGGGGCATCCTGCCGCCGGAATACTATGCCCTGCCGGAACAGCACGCGGTGGGTTTTGGCCCGGACGTTCTGACTCTCCAGGGCCCAACCGGCCTGAACGGGGAGACCCCGGAGAAAGGCGACGAAGTCCCGGCCGAGGCGGCCTCAGAGGGTGGAGTCTCGGTCCTGCTATCCCCGCCGAGGGCTCGCCTCACGGCGGAGACCGACATGGAGTTCTACCGCCGCAAGCAGAAGGCCGTCGTGGTGCGGCACGTCAGCGGGGATCGGATGGTGGCCGTCGTGGAGGTCGTGTCGCCGGGCAACAAGGCGGGCCGCAGTGCGCTCCGGTCGTTTGTTGAGAAGGCCGCCGGATTGCTCGACCAGCGGATCCACTTGCTCATCCTCGATTTGCATCCCCCCACCCCGCGCGATCCCCAGGGAATTCACGGAGCGATCTGGGAGGAGATCAGCGGGCAGGAATACACCGCGCCGTCGGACCAGCCGCTGACGCTGGCGGCCTACGAGTCCGGGCTCACGGTCCGCGCTTACGTGGAGCCCGTAGCGGTGGGCAGCGTGCTCGCCGAGATGCCCCTCTTCCTGGAGCCGGGTGCGCACGTGCTCGTCCCCCTGGAAAGCACCTACGGCCGCGCATTTGCCGCCATGCCCCGTCGCTGGCGCGTTGTCTTGGAGGAAGCCTGAGGGCGCTCGGTTGGTCGACGGGCGAGAAGCCGACCTGTCCCGCTTCGCCTTTCCGAGAATCGGAGTCGTAGAGTTCATGACCGTCGCGTACGAGGATCGATTGGGCCGCCACCTCCAGTGGGCGCTGCGCGAAGGGAGTCTACACTTCGAAGAGAAAAACGCGGTTCATCTCACACTCCACAGGATTGTCCAGCGGCGCGGTCGTGCAGGCGATCTTCGACGCGGGTTGCTCCAGGTCGGGTGCCGGTCCGGAGTCCGCAGTACGTTTCTCGGTCAACCGGACTTCGGCAAGAAAAGCCGGCTTCTGGGCGCTCTCGAGAAACGTGATTTCGTAGCGCGTCCCCGTGACGTTGGGCGATACCGGCACGCTCAGCCAGCGGAACCCGTCGTAACCTCCGCCCGTGATCCGCACGTCGTTGCCGTTGACCGTCGCCACCGCCTCGCGCGGGTCGCTCTTGGAGCCCCAAAGGATCTCGAGCACGTGGCCCGGGTCAGGGTTCACGTCGATCTGAAGTTCGATGTCGACCTTCCCCAGCCACAGGTAGGGTACGCCGGCATACGTCTCTTCGCCATCCACGAAGCGAATCCAGGCCAGCACGGCGCGGTCGTTTTGGGGCTCGGGCCCGCCGGCCCCACCGACAAGCCAGATCGAGGCGATCGCAAGCGTCGAGAGGGCCAGCAGGCCGAGAATCGTGGTGGTTGCAGGGCTTCTCATGGACGGTTCCCCAGGGGCTTCGTGGCGGGTGGTCAGAGACGGGGGCCTGCGACAACGGAAGGCCGCGTCAAGAAAAGGCCGAAAGGGCGGCCTTGGCTTCTCCTACAGCTTTCCCAAGCCGGGCGGTTTGCCGTCCGTTATCGATAGCCGGGAGGGCGGCCGCAAGCTTGAGGGCCGCAGGCCCGACCGTTCCGCGGCCCGTGGTGGGGCCAAGGGGAGAGGATGTGCTGGCGGGTGTATGGAACCCCCCGTTTCGGGACCTTTCGGGACTCCGTAGTTGACGAACCGCTCCCTTGGTGGCTACATTGAAGCATGCGCCCCACCAACCGTCCCCCGCCCCGAATCCCCCGCCCCGCGACTTCAGGACGACCCATGATCAGGAAACAGTCTAGCGAAGGCATTGGCTACTCGGTCGTCGAGCTGAACGACGTCCGACACGTGTTTGCCTCCGCGGTCCCCAGAACCGGTGCCACGCTCGAAGAGCAGGCGCAGGACGCGCTGCGAACGATTAAGGAGGTCAATCAAGAGGAAGGCACGCGAGGCTCGATCGTCGAGCAGGCCGTGTTCATGAAGGACATCGGTCAAATGGAGGCGTGCCGGCGGATCATGCACGAGTTCTACGGGCCGGAGCTTCCCGCAACCACGTACATCCCTCAGCCCCCGTGTGACGGGAAGCTCTTGTCGATTGAGGCGTTGGGCGTGGGCCGGGCCACCGAAGGCGTGAAAATCCGACGGTTGTCCGACCGGCTGGTGGTCGTGAGCCACAGCGGCGTGTCCTGGGTCCACTGCGCGCAGATCGTGCCGGAAACGTCGGCGACCGGCGTCCATGAACGCTCCTTGAACGCCTTCGAGAAGATGCGCCAGATGCTCCAGAGCGTGGGCGTGCGGTTCGATCAGGTGATCCGTACCTGGCTGTATCTGGGCGACATCGTGGGCCCCGAGGGCGAGACCCAGCGCTACAAGGAGCTGAACCGGGCACGGACCGATTTCTTCCGGGACCTCCGCTTCGCGCCCGTGAAGACTCCAGATGGTTTTGGCCCTATCATGTATCCGGCCAGCACGGGAATCGGCGCCGACAGCCGGGACGTGGTGATGAGCTGCATCGCCCTGGCCACCGAGCGGGACGATATCATCGGCACGCCCCTGGAGAACCCCTTGCAGACCTCGGCCTTCGACTACTCCAAGAAGTACGGCCAGAAGAGCCCCAAGTTCGCCCGGGCGATGGCCCTCTCTTGCGGCCCGTTCGCCACGATCTTCATCTCCGGGACGGCCAGCATCACGCAGTCGGAGACGCGCCACCTCGACGACGTGGAGGCCCAGACGCGTCAGACGCTGGACAACATCGCGGCCTTGATCTCCCAGGACAACCTCCGGCAACACGGAATGCCGGGGCTGGGAACCACGCTCGACGGCCTGGCGCTGGTGCGCGTGTATATCAAGCGACAGGAGGATTACGCCAAGACCAGGGCCGTGTGCGAAGCCCGACTTGGGGAGCTTCCCATCATCTATGCCGTGGCCGACGTCTGCCGGCCGGAACTGCTCGTGGAGATCGAGGGCATCGCCTTCTCCCACCGAAGCGCCGTCTGATCGCCTTCTTTGGTCGAAGCGCGGTTCGAACCCCGCCGCGGTCCCTCCTCTTCTCGACGCCCCCACGACACGGGTGCGATCGGAATCCCCGCCCGGTAGTTGCGGTCTTTTTGAACGTTCTCTACAGTACAGGAAAGGTTTCGTCCCCGAGACTCCCTGACCGGCACTGACCGCTCACTTTGCGCAGTCTTTCACTGGCCAGGCAGGCCGAGGAACCACGGAGGACGTTGGCTCGCCATCGCGGTTTCCAACGTGGTCACGTCGAGACGCCTCGCAGGCAGACAAATCGATCGGGAGGACACGGCAATGGACGATATCCCGGGCAACGACGATTCCCCGGACGACGATCTGGTGATCGACGATTCCCAGCAGAGCGAGTTGGAGCCGGAGCTTCCCGGCAGCGTGAACGAAACGGCCAAGGGGCCTCCCGGCGAGAGACCTGCGGGCGACCAGGGCACCGACGCGTACCAGCGTGCCGCGTTCTTGATGACTCATTACCGGGACACGTACGGGATCGTGTTGCGCCACGGGCGAGCGCGCGACCGGCTCTTCCTGTTCATTCTGGTGCTCTTAGCGCTCATGGCGGTGGATGGCCTTTCGCGCGGCACGCTCTCCAAGGTGATCAACGGTTACGTGGAGACCCATCTGGTCGGCAACGCCGAAGAATGGCAAAAGCTCGATTTCACCGCGATCGTCCACCTTCTGGTCGACTTCTGCCTGTTGAGCCTGGTGCTGAAGTACTACCAGCGGACGATGTTGACCACGCGCGTGTACAACTACCTGATTCGGCTGGAAGAGCAAATGTGCGAGGCATTGGGCGGACCTTGCGTCACGCGGCACGGCCAAGCCTACTTCAGCCGCCTGGGCGTTCCCAACCTGGAAAAGAAGGAACGTCAGCCCTGGTTTCTCCGGTTCGCCCGCTTCGTGTATGACGGCATGTTCCCGGTCGCGATGGGCGCGCTGGCGGCATGGATGTTCCTTGCCTACGTGCCTGCCGTGGAGACGCTGGGCCACAACCTCCGCACGATGACGTACGACCCGGCCACGATCAAGTCTACCGTGAGCCAGGTCGGGAGCGGCATCTGCACCCTCGGGATCGCCTTCTCCAGCTTGCTCTATCTGCTTTGGGTCGGATTCCGCCGATAGCGACCTTCCGCCGGGGCACTTCGAGCGAAGGCGTGGACCGGCCTCGCAAAGCGAAGTGACGCGACGGCGCGCAAGCCTATTTGAACTCGCCCGCGTCGTATCGCTGCCAGAACTGGTCGGGCGGCGTGAGGTCGCCCGGTCGACCTTCGGCCTCCTCGCCGAACGCGGTGCCGATCTCCCTGATGCTCCGCATCGCGCGCACCTCGTCGAGGCCCTTTTCGATCTTGCCGGGCGTGAAGACCAGTCGCTCGAGGCTCAGCCACTTGAGCGGCGTGAGGTCCGTCACTTGCGATCGCGCAATGTGCAGCCGCTTCAGCCCCAGCCCTTTGAGCGGGCTGAGATCGGAGACCTTCGTGCCGGCCAGCGTCAAGCTGACCAGACGGGGCAGCGACGCCAGCGGCTTGACGTCGCTGACCGGCGCGTCGTTGAGCCAGAGCGAGTCGAGAAACTGAGCTTCGGCCAAAGGACCGAGGTCGGTCACCCGCGTGCCGGCCAGGTAGAGCCGCTCCAGCGGCGCGCCCTTCAGCGGGCTGATGTCTTCAACCCTCGTGTTGTTCAGACGAAGCTCCACTAACGGTATCCCCTCCAGCGCGCTCAGGTCGCCAACGCCCGTGTCCTCCAAATAGAGTATCCCGAGCCGCATCCCTTCCAGCGGACCGATGTCGGTGATATGGCAGCCGGCCAGATCCAATGCCTGTAGCGGCAAGCCGGCCAGGGGGCTGACGTCCTCGATGGCCGGGTCGCGGAGTTCGACGATCACGATTTTCCCGCCGTCCGCCCGAACCCCCACCTGGCCGCCGAACTCCGGGTTCTTCTCCTTCAGCGCGGCGCGAAGCGCTTCTTCGGTGGTGATCGCCGGAGAATCCGATGCCGCTGCTCCAGGGGGCGGCGAGGCGTGTTCTCCCGCGGCATCCCGCGGCGCAGTGGATTCCCCTTCATCCGATCGACCGGGCTCTCGTTGGGCCGGCCCGGCCGACTCCGTCTCGGACGACCCAATCGGCGCCGGCTCGGATTCCGGCGGCCGGTCGATTCCCTGTCCCGCCTGTTCTTCTCGGTCAGCTCCGCAGCCCAGCAGCGAAAACACGGCAAGCACGGCGGCGGTCAAGACGGTAGATCGATTCAAGGGAACACTCCTCTGAGAGCGATCGGAGACGAATGCCTGCCTGCTCTCCCGCCAGAGCAGGCAACGGCTTCAGCCTACCAAGCACTCCACGGCCGGTCAACGGCGAGCGTGCCACCACGGACGAGATGGGCCGCGTCGGGCAGGACGGCCCCCTTGGATCTCTGCCCGTCTTCGGATATACAAGTCCCTGGGAACGACTCACGCGCTGCGGACGAGGGCCGAATGGATCTTGGGCTGAGAGACAAGGTCGCGATCGTCACCGGCGGCTCGCGGGGTCTGGGCCGGGCGATTTCGTTGGGGCTCGCCGCCGAGGGGGCCAAGGTCGCCGTGAACTACCGGGAAAACGCCGAGGCGGCCGAAGCCTTGGTCGCCGAGATTGCGCGGACCCACGGCACCGAAGCCGTCGCCGTGAGCGCCGACGTCTCCCAAGAACCCGACGTCGAAGCCATGTTTCGCCTCATTGAGGCGAGGCTCGCCCGCATCGACGTCCTGGTGAACAGCGCCGGCGTCTGGCCCACGGCGTACGTGAAGGACATGACCCTCGACGCGTGGAACCACACGCTTGCCGTGAATCTCACGGGCCCGCTGCTTGCGAGCCGCGGGGCGGTCCGCCGCTGGCTGGCCATGGGTGTGAAAGGGAGAATCGTCAACATCAGCTCGCAGGCGGCCTTCCACGGCTCGACGACCGGTCACGCCCATTACGCCGCGTCGAAGGCGGGCCTGGTCGCGTTGACCATCTCCCTGGCCCGGGAGGTCGCGCCGCACGGCATCCGCGTCAACGCGATCGCCGCCGGGATGATGGACACCGACATGGCCCGCGACGCCCTGGAGCGAGACGCACAAGCGTACCTCAAGCGGATCCCGCTCGGACGCATCGCCGATCCGGCCGAGATCGCCCGGGTGGCCGTGTTCCTGGCATCCGATCGGGCAAGCTACATGACCGGCGCAACCGTGAACGTCACCGGCGGGATGCTGATGAGGTAGTCGGCAATCGTGGAACGGAAGCGGATTCTGCAAGCAGTATCCAAGTGAGGACTTGATGCTCGCAACAGCCAGAGAAGTGCTCGCCGACGCGCAGGCGAAGCAATACGCCGTACCCGCCTTTGACTGCATTGAAGACGTGATGGTTCGGGCCGTGCTGGAGACCGCGGAAGCCCACGCCGCGCCCGTCTTCATCATGGCTCTGGAGCCGGACATCGAAGGCAACGGCTGGGTCTATTTTTCCGGGCTGGTCAAGGCCGTGGCCGACTACCACAAGATCCCGATCGTGCTCCACCTGGACCACGCCGACCGGCTGGAGCCGATCCAACGGGCGGTGGACCTCGGTTTTACCTCGGTGATGATCGACGGGTCGAGCCTGCGGTTTGAGGAGAACGTTCGGATCACGAAGGCGGCCGTCGACATCGCCCGGCCGCGAGGCGTGAGCGTGGAAGGCGAGCTGGGACACGTCGGGGGCATGGATCTGGAGGCCACCGCCCATCGCGAGAACGTGCTCACGGAGCCGGACGAAGTGACCCGGTTCGTCGAACAGACCGGGGTGGACGCCCTGGCGGTCTCGATCGGGACCGCGCACGGGGTCTACCAGTCGCTGCCCACGTTGAACATCGAGCGTCTCGGAGAGCTTCGCGAGGCCAGCCCGGTGCCGTTGGTGATGCACGGCGGATCGGGCACCCCGCCCGAGCAGATCCGGGACGCCGTCCGCGGCGGCATCTCGAAGCTGAACATCTACGCCGATTGTCGCCTGGCCATGGCCCGGGGCCTGAAACGGGCCCACGAGTCGCTGCGCCGGCCGGATCCCCTGCCGGGGGAAGTGTTCGGCCCGATCCGAGAGGAGATCGCCGGCGTGGTGCAGGAGAAGATCGAGCTATTGTTTGCCGGGAATCGGGTGTAGAACGTCACGCGGTTTTTGGGAGAGGGAAGCTTTGACCGCGGTCCATGTCCGCGGCTGGGATCGGCCGAAGGATGAGTTCCGCATTTGCGTAGTAGCAGGCACACGCCGTGTGGGCTGCTCAAAACGGCGGTCAATCACTCGCCACATGGTGTCCCGTTTGTGTTCCATCCCCGTACGCCGAAGGCGTTCAACAACACAGCCCAGGGTTGCGAAGCTACCCTGGGTCCCGGTTCCGACGTCGCCCATCAACCCCGAAGGGGTTGCACAGCGCCCGC